>Ga0208975_1000884_pt1 | contig 13613 bp, 21 predicted proteins | sample GreLakmeER78MSRF_FD_187700 | JGI IMG/M metagenome (GOLD analysis project Ga0208975, IMG submission 187700) | Freshwater lentic microbial communities from great Laurentian Lakes, MI, USA - Great Lakes metaG ER78MSRF (SPAdes) | ecosystem: Environmental > Aquatic > Freshwater > Lake | place: Great... | reverse complement strand
ATCGTATGCACGCCCAACCTTGGCATTATTGAGTTCATAGCGCAGGGGTTTGAGTACCTTGTCCCACTCAGCCTTGCGTTGTGTGCGTGTGATCTTGTCGACACGCTGTGCTTCCTTCGCCTCTGCGACCTCGTCTTTGATGCGTTGCATCTCGGCTGGGTGTATGCGTTCCTTCAATAATCTTTGGTGAAGATCGTTGGGTTTGAGTTTAATGTATGCGTTGTGCATGAGATTATTGAACCTCGTATGTGTGAAATGTTAAAAAAGGAGTGATTAAATAGTTTTGCCATGTGATGCGCCAAGCGGGACACCGCATGAATGCTAGTATACAGCGAAATGTGGCAGGGTATCTATGTAATTTCCAAAAGGGTAACGCCAAGCAAAGAAAGAAAAGTGGCTTGCTCAGGAAAATATACACACCCCCTAGAAAAGACTCCCATATATATACATATATATAAAAAGATAGATAGATAGCCAGATTTTGCGGGAACGCTAGTGTTCATGCGGTGTTGCAGGTGGTGCAACAAGTGGCAAAGTTCTTTAATCTCCGCCATCGGTATTTTACAGCACCTATGGTCTTCAATAATCTCAGATAATTGAAGATCGGGGACTGAGTCCCCGACTAAAGGTTCAGAGTAAGCTGCCTCATGCCACGACTCCACTCTTCAAAGGCTTTGCGTGACTCGAATACAACGCCACGCTTCTCGGGCGCACGCTTACGGAACACATGGATGTGGTGCTGTGATCCATAGCTGATGGTTTGGTAGTGGTAGTCGATGCCACCACGTGTGATTGTGCCTATCTCCTTGATGATTGGCTGGATTAGATTTCGCATGGTTACTCCTCTGTGATGATGAACATGATTTGTGTGCCGAGCACGAACGATCCGCCAAGGGTGAGCAGTATCCAGAAAGGTGCTACGCCATGTTCGCTCATGCCGTAGAAACCCATGATGATGGATGCAATGAGTGATACTGACAGCACGATGTGCGAGATAACTTCGATAGGTTTCATGGTTGACTCCTTAGTCGTATGATTTGAGGTGAGGGTATTCGTCACGCAAGTCTTTGAGTTGCACGCCAAGGGCTTTCGCCCATGCTTTGCGTTTGCGCTGGAAGCACATGAGTTGTACGTCACGAAGACGGATGTAGTAGTTGAAGATATCCCTTGTGGGCATGATGTTCTCCTTGAGAGTTGTATGGGCAGGATCGCCCCGTAAGCACAGCACGCTGTGCTTACAGAGTTGCCTCTTAGCGTATGATTATTGACATGGGGCGTTTGTTACGGCACGCCTCACGATATGCGTGGAACATGATTTGTCTGATGAGATTAAGGTTGCTTTTGCTCATGATGAACTCCTTGAGATTATTGATTGGACACGAAAAGAAACAACGCAAGAGCCCCGCCCTTGCGCTGATCTGGGAGATTGGGGACTGAGTCCCCGATTAAGATTATTCAAATGTGATGTTGGCACGCAGGGCAGTCAACAAAGCGTTGAACTGCTTGGAGTCAAGACCTGCATCAATAATCTTCTTGGTCATATCGCTGACCAGCTTGGGTGATACTTCAACGGCATCACTAGACTCAGAGCCACAGATGAATGTGACTGTGCGACCAAGAGCCTTACGGCACGCTTCGTACGCCTTTGCGCTTGAGTCCAACACTTGCTTGCCTGAGCCTGAGCCTTCGCCCTTAACGAGCTTGACCTTGTAGACACTAGAGAACTCAGGCAACAAGATAGAACGAACACTCTCACGAGTCTTGCGCCCCAGTTGCTTCTTGAGTGCGTTGCGTGCAATGTCTGCTTCCGCAGATGCGTCTCCCTCTTTCTTGATGAGAACGACTTGGGACTTGATAGATACTGACATGATTACTCTCCTTGAGTTGATTGGGGACTGAGTCCCCGATTGGTTGTTGTGTCTCCGAGGGCGATCTCCCTCATTGACAACTCTAGTTTACAAAGTATGGGGGAAAATAAACTTGCCTAAAGTCTGCAGAGTTGGCTGTGGCGTTGACCCCACCCTACCCCCACCAACCCGTTTTGGGGCATGCCGATGGATAGGACATAAACACTATTCCATAGCCGCAAATCCAATTTTTAAAATTCCTGACCCCAAACACCCCACCCCTCTAAAAATTATAAAAATTCCCAAGGATCAGTGTCAAACGTTGGACACGGCATAATAAAAAAAGCCCCAGCGGTTAGGCCGGGGCTTAAAGAGGCGAACCTCAAGGAGAAGCAACAGAACAAAAAATTTGCACCATTGCCGAAAAGAAGTGTACACTAACTGCAACGAGGCAACAAGTGCAACGCCAGCACTAACCCTACGCAATGCTAGAACATTTGATTAACGGCGAGTTTCATCCAGAGGTGGTAGACGCCACTGCGGAAGTGCTGTCTTTTGAAAAGGCAGAGCCAACTGCGACCATCGACGCCAAAGTCAAGACGGCTCAGTGGCTAAAAGACCTAGAGCTTGAGGACGAAGCGATTGAGTCCAAGGCAGAACAAGAATCTGCCCGTAAGTCTTTTGCAAGTCTCGTGACAGGCCAGCCTGTTGGGAATACGCAACAAGCGTTAGCTAATTTAAAAAGCCCTGCTGCAGTGCAGCATTTAGTCGGGATGCTTACTGCCTACGATTGGGCGTTTGTCGAGCAAGCCAAGGAACTCAGGGGCTACGCAGTGGCTCAGATCCTTGAAGAAGTCAAACACCCAGACGCACGCATTCGCCTAAAGGCGCTAGACATGCTGGGCAAAGTCACGGAAGTGGCGCTGTTTACCGAACGGGTTGAGGTCAAGAAGACTGAGATGTCGGACGTAGAGCTTGAGACGCGCATTAAAGAGAAGCTCAACAGATTCATGGGCGTGATTGATGTGGTCGATGTGACGGAAGAGAAGTCTGATGAAGCCTGAGCAATTCACAACGCTTAGTAAAGTTGAGCTAGAAGCCATGCAACGGGCTTTGCCGCACATGACGCTTCAAGAAAAGATGGAGTTGTTCCAAGATTTGGAGATGCGTGAGTCCCGCGCCAGCCTCCAAGCGGCTAAAACAAACATGTTGGGGTTTGCAACGGCCGTGTACCCCGGCTTTAAGATTGGCCCACACCACAGGAAGCTGGCTAAGATCTTTACGGACGTGGTTGAGGGCAAGAAAAAGCGCGTGATTATCAACATTGCGCCTCGTATGGGTAAGTCTGAGTTCTCCTCATACCTGTTTCCTGCGTACTTTCTAGGTAAATACCCTGATAAGAAGATCATCATGGGCACGCACACTGCGGGTCTGTCTGAAGACTTTGGTCGTCGGGTGCGTAACTTGATTGATTCAGATGAATATCGAGATGTTTTCCCCCAAACTATGGTGGCAGATGACCAAAAAGCTGCTGGCAAATGGTCTACTAGTGCTGGAGGTCAGTATTACGCTGCTGGTGTGGGCGGTGCTCTTGCTGGTCGCGGCGCTGATCTGTTCGTCATTGATGACCCACATTCTGAACAGGACGTAAAGTCCAACTCTCGACTCGCGTTTGATACAGCTTGGTCTTGGTTCCAGACGGGCCCCTTGCAACGTCTGATGCCGGGCGGGGCGATCATTGTGATTATGACCAGATGGTCGCTGTTAGACCTGACTGGGCGCCTGATTGACTACCAAGCTAGGAACCCAGAAGCCATTCCTTGGGAAATCGTAGAGCTTCCAGCCATTTTGAACGAGGACGAGGACACTGAGAAGTCTCTTTGGCCTGAGCAGTGGCCACTTGAGGCGTTAAAAGCTACCAAAGCGTCCATCGACCCACGATATTGGAACGCGCAGTACATGCAGCAGCCCACGGCGGAGAACTCGGCCATTGTTTCGCGCAAGATGTGGCGTATTTGGGAGTCTGAAGAGCCGCCAACGTGTGAATACATCATCCAGTCATGGGATACGGCGTTTGAAACCAAGAACAACTCCGACTATTCCGCGTGTACAACGTGGGGCATCTTCTATAACGAGGAAGAGAACGACACGCCCCAGCTAATCTTGCTGGATGCGTTCAAAGACAGGATGGCATTCCCAGAACTCAAGACTGTGGCGCTTAAACACTACAAAGATTGGGAGCCTGATGCGTTCATTGTGGAGAAGAAGGCGGCTGGCGCCCCACTGATCCAAGAACTTCGGGCTATGGGCATACCTGTGCAAGAGTTCAGCCCATCACGGGGAAATGATAAAACCGTCAGGGTCAACGCAGTTGCAGATTTGTTCAGTTCAGGTAAAGTCTGGGCACCCGACACACGCTGGGCAAGAGAAGTAATTGAAGAGATGGCGGCTTTCCCAGTTGGAGAGCACGACGACTACGTGGATACGACAACACAGGCGCTGCTACGCTTTAGGCAAGGCGGCTTTATTTCTTTGGACACGGACGAGAAGGACGAGCAGCAGTACTTCCGCCGTAAGACGTACGAATACTACTAGGAACACACATGGCAACGAATATCGACAAAGCGCTGTACCAACAACCAATGGGCATTGACGCGCTGGGCGAACAAGAATCCCCCTTAGAGATCGAGATCGTTGATCCCGAAGAAGTCACCATTGGTATGGATGGTGTAGAGATCACCATTGGCAAAGAAGACCCAGATGAAGAAGGCTTCAGCGATAACTTGGCTGAGTACATCGATGATGGCGCGTTGCAGTCATTGGCTGGCGATCTGACTTCTGATATCGACCAAGACAAGCAGTCACGCAAAGAGTGGGAGAAGACTTACGTTGATGGTCTGAAACTGCTGGGTCTGCAGATAGAGGAGCGCACCGAGCCATGGCAAGGCGCTTGTGGTGTGTTCCATCCGATGATTACAGAAGCGGTTGTGCGCTTCCAAGCTGAGACAATCACCGAGACATTCCCAGCCCAAGGCCCTGTGCGCGCTAAGATTTTGGGTAAAGACACGCCTGAGATGAAAGAGATTGCGGCCAATATTCAAGACGACATGAACAACGAGTTGACCGAGGTCATGACGGAGTACCGCTCTGAGCATGAGCGCATGCTCTGGTCACTGCCAGCCACAGGTTCTGCGTTCAAGAAGGTCTACTATGATCCCAGTTTGGGACGTCAAGTCTCTATGTTCGTGCCAGCAGAAGACATGCTGTTGCCCTACGGCGCGACAGATCTGGACACTTGCCACCGCGTCACGCACGTCATGCGCAAGACCAAGAACGAGATCATCAAGCTTCAGCAAGCGGGGTTCTACGTAGACATTGATCTGCCTGACGCACCCAAAGACCGCACTGATATTCAGAAAGCCAAGGATAAAGAGACGGGCTTTAACGATCTGAACGACGACCGCTACACCATCTACGAGTGCCACGTTGACTTGAACCTTGAAGGGTACGAGGACATGACCGAGTCAGAAGATGGCGAGGAAGAAGAGACCGGCATCATGTTGCCGTACGTGGTCACCATCCTCAAAGGCTCTAACGACATTTTGTCCATACGCCGCAACTGGAACGAAGAAGATGACCTCAGACTCAAGCGCCAGCATTTTGTACACTACCAATATATCCCCGGCTTTGGAGCATATGGTTTTGGCCTCTTCCACCTTATCGGTGGTTTTGCCAAGTCGGCCACAAGCCTTATGCGTCAGTTGGTCGACGCAGGAACGTTATCTAATCTTCCGGGCGGACTCAAGTCCCGAGGTCTGCGAATCAAAGGTGATGACACGCCTATCGCCCCCGGTGAGTGGAGAGACGTTGACGTAGCCTCTGGCAACATCAGGGACAGCATCCTGCCCCTGCCGTACAAGGAGCCAAGCGCTACATTGTTTAACTTGATGCAGACCATCGTGGACGAAGGCCGCCGCTTTGCTGCAACTGCTGACATGAAAGTGTCTGACATGTCTGCGCAAGCCCCCGTTGGTACAACGCTGGCTTTGTTGGAGCGTCAGTTAAAGGTGATGACTGCGGTGCAGGCGCGTGTGCACTTTGCCCTGAAGCAAGAGTTCAAGCTCTTGAAGAACATCATCCGCGACTACACCGACCCAGACTACACATACACGCCTGAGTACGGCACAAAGAAAGCTAAGAAGGCTGACTACGACTTGGTGGACATCATCCCCGTGTCAGACCCCAATGCGGCCACAATGAGCCAGCGTGTGATCCAGTATCAAGCTGTGATTCAGATGGCGCAGATGGCTCCAGACATTTACAACTTGCCAGAACTCCATAGAGGGATGCTAAACGTTCTTGGCATCAAAAACGCAGAGAAGCTTGTACCAATTGAGGACGATCAAAAGCCAATCGATCCAGTTCAAGAAAATCAGAATGCACTCAAGGGCAAACCACTCAAGGCGTTCTTACACCAAGACCACACCTCGCACATTCAGGTGCACATGTTGCTCTTGCAAGACCCGCTGATTCAGCAGTTCATCGGCCAGAACCCACAGGCTCCCAAGATCATGGGCGCAATCACTGCGCACATTGCAGAGCACGTTGGCTATCAGATGCGTCAGAAGATCGAGCAACAACTTGGTATGCCCTTGCCACCCGAAGACGAGAAGTTGCCACCGCAGGTGGAGATTGCTCTGTCGGGCATGATGGCGCAAGCGGCTCAGCAAGTTCTCATGCAGGATCAGGCTAAGGCCGCACAGATGCAGGCACAGCAACAAATGCAAGACCCCGTGTTGCAGTTGCAGATGCAAGAGTTGCAGTTGAAAGCACAGGAACTGGAACTTAAGAAACAAAAGATCATGATGGACGCTGCTGCCAAGGCCGACGAACAGGCTTTGAAAGAGCAAGAAGTCAGCGGCAAACTGGAGTTGGAAGCTCTTCGCACAGGCGCGCAAATCAGAGAAAGCCAAATCAAGCAAGAGTTTGAACAAGAACGCACCGGCCTCCAAATGGGCGCCGATGTCGCAAAGAGTAAGGCCCAGATGGACTTGCAAGCGCGAACTGCTGCGCTTCAAAATAGCAGGAACCAAGGTTCTAGAAAATGATCCAAGACTTCGCACACGTATTGCGCAACCAAATACGTACCGACATGAACAACTACGCCGACGATATCGCCGGTGGAGCGTGTCGATCATTTGAGGAATACCAAAAACTCTGCGGGATTATTTCAGGTCTAGCTCTCGCAGAGCGTTATGTTCTTGACCTGCTGAAGAAAGTTGAAGACTCCCATGAGTGATGTAGGATTGATCTTACCCCCCGGTATTTCGTTGCCGCCACACATCCAGCCAGTCGAACAGCCTGACGAAGATGATGATAACGATACAAAAGCAGGCGCACTGCCAGTCCCAACAGGCTGGAAATTGCTCTGCGTCGTGCCTGAAGTCGAACAAAAGATTGCAGGTACGTCACTGGATCTCGTAAGAGATACCGCCACTATGCGTCAAGAAGAACATGCCACCACGGTACTGTTTGTATTGCGTGTAGGCCCCGATGCGTACAAAGACACCGCCAAGTTTCCCAACGGAGCATGGTGTAAAGAGGGAGACTTTGTGTTAGTACGTACTTACTCCGGTACAAGATTCAAGATCTTTGGCAAGGAGTTCCGTCTCATCAACGACGACCAAGTTGATGCTGTTGTGCTAGACCCTCGCGGCTTGACCCGCGCTTGAAAGGAAGACCATGAACGAACCCTACAAGTTCCCTGACGAAATCGAAGACAAGAAAGCGTCTGACGTTGACTTTGAAATCGAAGGCGCAGATGACGTAGAAATTGAAATCGAAGACGATACGCCTGAGCGTGACAGAGGCCGCAAGCCCCTAGACCGTGAAGTGCTTGATCCAACCGACGACGAAATTGAGTCCTACTCTGACAAAGTCAAAGGACGCATTAAAGAGCTGACCCACGCCCGTCATGACGAGCGCCGTGTCAAAGAAGCGACAATGCGTGAGAAGCAAGAGCTGGAGCGTCTAGCACAGCAGTTGATTGAGGAGAACAAACGCCTCAAGCAAAACGTCTACACAGGACAAGAAGCCATCATTGAGGGCGCCAAGTCAAAAGCCGAGTCTGAACTCGCTATGGCACGTCGCAAACTCAAAGAAGCCCAAGAGTCCTACGACACGGATGCCATCATTGAAGCCCAAGAAGCTGTGATGGATGCAAAGATTCGTGCAGAACAAGTAAAAAATTATCGTCCAACCCCTTTACAGGAAGATAATTTTGAGGTACAAACGCAACAAGCCCAACCCCAAAAGGCTGAACCGGATGAAAAAACTCTGCGCTGGCAGGCAAAAAACCAGTGGTTTGGACAAAGTGGGTTCGAGGAATACACCAGCTACGCACTAGGGCTGCATCAAAAGCTAGTCACAAACGGAGTGGATCCCCGCTCTGCGGAATACTTCGAGCAAATTGACGCTCGCATGAAGTCAACGTTTCCTGATCTATTTGGTCGGAGCGAAGACAAGCCAAGGTCTGGTGAGGCTCAAAAGCGACCTACGACAGTGGTGGCCTCTGTATCTCGTTCTACGAGTGCAGGAAAAATTAGACTAACTCAAACGCAAGTAGCGTTAGCTAAAAAATTTGGTTTAACCCCGCAGCAATACGCTGCACAAGTAGCAAAACTGGAGAGTTGAAATGGCTGAAACAATTGACCGCTCAAATCGTGACCTAAAGTCACGCGAAAAATCTGTTCGTGCAGTATACGTACCGCCGACAAACTTGCCTGATCCAACGCCTGAACCGGGCTATGTGTATCGCTGGGTAGCGACTCACATTCTGGGACAAGCGGAAGTAACTAACGTGTCGCGCAAAATGCGTGAAGGTTGGGTACCGGTGAAGGCAGATGACCATCCAGAATTGATGCTGGTGGGCAACGAAAAGACTGGGAACGTGGAAATTGGTGGCCTCATGCTCTGCAAGATGCCTGCCGAAAAAGCCAGAGCCCGGGATGAGTACTATGACCAACAAGCTCAAAACCAGATGGAGTCAGTTGACAATAACTTCATGCGACAAAATGATCCGCGCATGCCGTTGTTTGCCGAACGAAAGTCGTCATCAACGCGTGGTGGATTTGGTTCTGGTTCTAAATAAACTTAGGAGTCCTTAAATGGCATCTACCGCAACACCCTACGGCTTCCGCGCCGTAAACGAGTTGGGCGGCCTACCATATGCTGGTAGCACCCGTTCATTCTTGATCGATCCAGCGGGTTACAACACGAACATCTTCAATGGTTCGATCGTTGCAATCAACACGTCTGGTTACATTAACATCGTCACCACAAATGGCGATAACAGCACACCGTTCCCAGCAGGTACTATCGGCGTTTTCGTCGGTTGCTCCTTCACGAACGCACAAGGCCAAATCATTTACTCACAGTTTTACCCTGCCAACACAGCTTCTGTGCAAGGCTCGTCTATTACTGCATACGTAATTGATGACGACCGCGCTGTCTTCCAAGTGCAAGCCAACGGCTCAATGGCACAAACCACTTTGGGCATGAACGTACATCTGAGCGCTGTTCAGAGTACTTCTACAGGCTCTACAACCACTGGTAATTCCACTACGGCTGTTAGCGCTTCTGCTGCTGCTACTTCTGGTTTTGCTTTCCGTGTTGTCGGTTTTGCGGACACCCCCGGATTCTCAGCAGTAGGCGACGCCTTCACTGACATCTTGGTCAAGTTCAATCCCGGCGCACATTCATACAGCAACGCCACCGGCGTGGCATAAGGAGTAACTAACCATGGCAATTTCACGCGCACAACTACTTAAAGAGTTGCTCCCCGGTCTGAACGCTTTGTTCGGTATGGAATACGCTCGCTACGGCGAAGAGCACAAAGAAATCTACGAAACAGAGAAATCTGAGCGTAGCTTTGAAGAAGAGACAAAGCTTGCTGGCTTTGGTTCTGCTCCCGTCAAGAACGAGGGTCAAGCCATTGCGTATGACAACGCACAGGAAGCCTTCACAGCACGTTACAACCACGAGACTATCGCCCTCGGTTTCTCCATCACGGAAGAAGCTGTGGAAGATAACTTGTACGACAGCTTGTCTGCTCGTTACACGAAGTCTTTGGCCCGTGCTATGTCTTACACCAAGCAAGTTAAAGCCGCATCCGTTATCAACAACGGTTTCAACGGTTCATACTTGGGCGGTGACGGCGTCACTTTGTTCGGTAACAACAGCTCTAGCGCTCGCGTTGGTCACCCCCTCGTTAACGGTGGTGTGAACTTCAACAGCCCAACAGTTGGTGTTGACTTGAACGAGACTTCATTGGAAAACGCTGTGATTCAGATCGCTGCGTGGACTGATGAGCGTGGTCTGTTGATCGCCGCTAAGCCCCGTAAGATGATTGTTCCCCCATCACTGATGTTCGTTGCTAAGCGTTTGCTTGACACTGAACTGCGTGTTTCTACTGCTGATAACGACATCAACGCGTTGAAGCAGATGGGCGCAATCCCTGAAGGTTACACAGTTAACCACTACCTGACCGACACAAACGGCTGGTATTTGATTACTGATGTGCCTAACGGCATGAAGCACTTCGAGCGTATCGCCTTGCAAAACAGCATGGACGGTGACTTCGACACAGGTAACGTTCGTTACAAAGCCCGTGAGCGTTATAGCTTCGGCTGGTCTGATCCTCTCGGTATGTGGGGTTCAGCAGGCGCTTAATGCGTTTGTGAAAAGGGGGCTTGTGCCCCCTTTTCTTTTGGTGTATATTGGCTTCATTCCGGGCTTATCCGGTGCATTAGACAGTCCCGGCTGACGACATACAGACTGATGCACTTAACTTGTATGTAAGGAAATATCATGGCAACCACCACGTTCTCCGGCCCAGTCGTATCTAACAACGGCTTTGAAACGGGCACTTCTGCTTCTCCTCTCGTAATAACTACAGCAGAAAACGTTAATGCTGCATTTGTTACAACATCTGCTACTACTGGCGATACACGTTTAAGTTACAACAGACTGACCTTTACCTCCACAGGTTCAGGCGAAACGTTCCGTGCTTTGACCCGAGTGACAGGCACTAACGGCGCTACAGGCGGCACAATCAACGGTGCTCACATCTCCACTTCAATCAACACAGGCGGCACGATTTCTGGTGCGGCTAACGCTATTCGTGCAACCTTGGGAGGCTCCGTAGCTTCTCCCGGCGGTACTTTGGCTGTTCTGCAGTTGGATACAGATTATTCTGTTAACGCTACTTTGCCCGGCACAGCTTCGTTTATTCGCGTGACTGACAGCGGCGCAAACACAGGTGAAGTTCCTTTGTTGATGAACATTGAAACAGCCCCTGCTGCTACGATTGCGCCTACAGCAACCAGCGTTACTACTGTAGCCAAAGCAATCAAAGTGATGATTGGCGGCACTGTGTACTACGTTCCTGCGTACTCGACCTTTGCATAATGCAGATCACCAAGGAATTCTTGGAGTCTGAGATTCGTGATCTTGAGACTGAAGCGCAGAAAGCTCAAACCTTTTTGATTCAATCTCAAGCCACGATCCAAGCGTACAAGATGCTTATTAACAGGTTAGACGCACCAGAACCGGAGCAACAACATGACGATGCAATATGACGTTAAACAAGGGCACCTAAACCAAAGCGGTTTTTTTGTACTTGCACGTAACCGTGTAAAAGGTGTTTCTTTTTATGGTGGTGGCGGAACTTTAGTTTTGTTTGACACAACCACAGCCCCCGTAACTTCAAGCGTAACTTATGCTCGTACAGGCACGGTTGTAACTGTTACCAAAACTGCTCACGGGTTGTCAACTGGAAACGTTGTTGGTATTCACTTTGCCAGCAATGCAGGCGTTTCAGCCACAGACGGTAATTACACGATTACTAAGACAGGCGCTGACACGTTTACGTTGAATGACATTAACACTGGAAACATAACTTCTACTGCGGCTTTGTACGTAAGTGGCGCAAACCGTTGGTTAATGACTTATGAGACGCACTCAACAGATGAGTTTCAAAATTCTCCTCTTATCCCCGGCGAAGGCGTGTTGGCATTAAATGGAATTTATGCTTATATGAGCGGTATTGACGGGGCGCAGGTTTACTATGGCTAAGTCTCCAGCATGGCAACGCAAAGAGGGGAAGTCCGAGAAGGGCGGTTTGAACGCCAAAGGACGGGCTTCCTACAACGCAGCCAACCCCGGCAAGCCGGGGCTGAAACGTCCTCAACCAGAGGGCGGCTCACGGCGCGACTCTTTCTGTGCAAGGATGAGTGGTATGAAAAAGAAACTGACCTCTGCCAAGACAGCCAACGACCCAGATTCAAGGATCAATAAGTCTTTGAGGGCGTGGAATTGTAAGGATGGGGGCTATGTAACTGCGGCTGATGGCTGCGCTACAAAAGGCAAGACAAAAGGGCGGATGATATGACTCAGCATGACACAGCTAAAGCAGTTGCCGATGGCGCGGCAGTCTTAACGACTGTTGGTGTTATGGTTACGTGGCTTCCGCCTTTGGCTTCTCTGTTCACGATAATTTATCTCGGGCTTCGTATCTGGGAGTCTGACACTGTTCGCGAAATGACCAACCGTAAGAAGGCTGACAATGCCATCGACGAGTAAAAAGCAACACAATTTCATGGCGGCTGTGGCTAAAAACCCAAAGTTTGCTAAGAAAGTAGGAGTCCCACAGTCCGTGGGCAAAGAGTTTACAACCGCGGACAAGGGCCGCAAATTTTCAAAAGGTGGAGATACCATGGCTACGAAAAACAACGGCATTACCAAAGCAAAAATGGGTTCAGTGCGTACAGCGGCTCCTAGCAAAGACGGCGTTGCTTCCAAGGGTAAAACCAAGGGCACAATGATCTCCATGAAGGGCGGCACGCCTCTGGGCATGAAAGCTGGCGGCATGAAGAAAATGAACATGGGCGGCAAGTCCTGCTAAGGAACCAACATGAAAAGACGTTACGACGATGGCGGTGAAATTTTAGAAGCCGTAAATGCTTCTGATGAAGCAATGGAAATTGCCGATTCAGTTGGCGCGGGCCCTAAAAACACGGACATTCCTAAATCCAAACCTAAATCCGCGTCTAAGGCAAAGCCTAAGCCCGCTGCTAAATCCGAGCCTAAACTTATTGATTCCGCTAATATTAGAAGTGGCCGTCGTGAGTTTGAAGAATCACAAATGCCCTCTTCTGACAAGACCAAAATGTCTGTATCAGAGCGTGCCAAGGCAAACCGTGAGAGAGCTAGAAGCGGTAGCGGTTCAACCGATAGGCGTTCTGTTAACGAGCGTGTTCGTTCTGCTTTTGGCATGAAGAGTGGCGGTTCTGCCTCTAGCCGTGGCGACGGCATTGCTTCTCGTGGTAAGACTCGCGGAAAGATGTGCTAATCATGATGGCGAGCCGCGGTATGGGGGACATGTCCCCCTCTAAAATGCCCAAGGGCAAGCGTAAGGCTCGCCGTGATGATACTGACTTCACGCAGTACAAAGACGGCGGGAAGGTCAACGCCGCTGGCAATTACACCAAGCCCGGTCTGCGCAAGCGGATTGTGTCTCAGGTCAAAGCTGCGGCAACGCATGGCACTGGCGCAGGTCAGTGGTCGGCTCGTAAAGCACAACTTGTTGCCAAGAAGTACAAGGAAGCTGGCGGGGGGTACCGAGATTGAAAGCGCCTCAAAAATCATTGAAAGATTGGGGCGACCAAAAATGGAGAACCAAAAGTGGTAAAAAATCTTCTGACACTG
>Ga0208975_1000880_pt1 | contig 13623 bp, 11 predicted proteins | sample GreLakmeER78MSRF_FD_187700 | JGI IMG/M metagenome (GOLD analysis project Ga0208975, IMG submission 187700) | Freshwater lentic microbial communities from great Laurentian Lakes, MI, USA - Great Lakes metaG ER78MSRF (SPAdes) | ecosystem: Environmental > Aquatic > Freshwater > Lake | place: Great... | reverse complement strand
ATTTCCCGGGTACCTCCGAGTCCACCTGGATTTTCCGGTACTTTTCGCTCACGGCGGCGGTGCGGCGACGACGGCGGCGGCCGCGGCGACGCTGCGGGCCTCGTGGAGGCTCTCGGCGATGAACTCGGAGTCCGTCAGCGGCACCGGGACCTCGTACTTGTTGCGGATGAGCGCCAGCGCGATGTTCTCTATCTGCGACGGCGTCGCGACGAGCTCCCACTGCTCCGACGTGCGGATGTTCAAGAGGTAGAAGCGCCGCGGCCCGAGCGCTTTGGCCTGCGTCTGAGACCAGATCCACGCGTAGACGATGACCTGGATGTAGTGGTCTATCGTCAGGCTGCTCGTCATCTTGAACTCGTACACCGAGTCGCGCGTGAGCGCGTCCAGGATCGCGCTGATCTGGACGTCGCCGTACTCGGCCGTGCTGAAAACGAAAGGGTCGCGCGACTTGAACTTCTGGCTGTCGCCGATGCGCTCGGGAACGAGGACGTTGTACTCATAGGCGAGCGCCGCGTCGTCGCTCAGGCAGGCCGCCAGGTTGCCCATGCAGATCGCGATGTCGGCCGGCTGCAGCCAGTCGTAGCGCGTGATCTGCGCGGCCTTGAACAGGTAGCCCTGCATGTAGCACTGGTACACGACGGCGAGCTTGAGGAAGTCGTCGGGGCGGTCAGTGGAGTAGACGCGCGGCAGCGTCTCTATGAGGTAATTCACGCGGTTCTGGCCCGCGCGGCGCTGCGAGCCGCCGCCGGCGTCGTCGTCGGCGCCGTCCGCGCCCGCGTCGGCGTCGGCGCCCGCGGCGCCGTCCGCGTCGGCGTCCGCGAAGTTGCCGCCGGCCATGCTCGCCTGCAGGCGCACGAGGCGGTCCATCGTGCACCGCCCGGACTCTTGGCATTCCCAGAGAGCCGTGAGCGCCAGGCCCGTGATGTCGGAGACCTCCTCGTAGCGCCCGGGGCCCGTGCGGACTTTCGTCGCGATGTCGGCCGTCCGCGTCGGCTCGGCCGGCTGGACGCAGCGGAACAGCGTCGCGAACTGGTTGCTGATCTCGGCGACGATGCTCGTCTTGACGAAGCGCGTGAGGTCCGTGACCGTCGTGCGGTGCAGCGCGACCTCGCCCGGGCCCGCGCCGTGCTCGTCCGAGTCCGACGAGGCGCTGAGCGGATCCGTGATGTCTTCGTCGGCCTCGCCCGCGTCGCCCGCGTCGCCCGCGTCGCCCGCGGGCGCCGGCGCTTCCGCCGCCGGCGCCGCGAACGGCAAGCCGTCCAGGCGCACGTCGGGATCCTCCGCCATTCCGGCGAGCGTCAGGAACGGCAGCGGGCCCTGCTGGATGTCCTCCACGACGATGAGGCGGTGCGACGCGCGCGTCGTGCCGACGTACAGGCCCGACGTGCACTCGTCGGGCGGCGCGGTGCGCTCAAAGTACTTGAAGTAGCCGCGGTCAAAGCCGAAGACGATGACGAGCTTGCGCTCGCGGCCTTTGGACTGGCACAGCGTCGTCAGCACGCACTTGCCGGCGAGCACGGCGTCGTCCAGCGCGCAGTCTTCGGCGAGCGGCGCGTAGCACGGGATGCCCGCGAGCACGAGGAAGTTCTCCAGCATCCGCACGGGGCTGCGGTGCCTTTTGACCGACGTGCACAGCACGAAGATGTCCGACGGCGTCGCGCTGCCGTCGGCGAGCGCGGCCTGGATGAGCCGGAACACGCGCGGCACGCACAGGTAGCAGTCGGCGCGTATGTAGTCCACCGGCGGCCCCGGTTTCAGCGAGCGCAGCCGATCGGAGCCCTTGAGCATGTAGCGGTTGATGAAGTTCGCGATCGGTATCGTCACGCGGTAGCTCGTGGACATGCGCAGCGTCACTGGCGAGGCCTGCGCCGCGGCGCCTTCGGCGCTCGGCGCAGCGGGCGCGACCGTCGGCACGTGGAAGATGTAGCGCGCCATCGTCAGGTAGCGCGTGTCGGCCTGCTTGAAGCCGTACACGCCCTGGTAGCGGTCGCCGAGCACGACGAGCTGCGGCCCGCCGCGGCGGTAGCCGGGCTTCCGCGGCATGTCGGCGAGAAAGCGCCACACGAGCTTGTAGTACAGGCCCGTCATGTCCTGGATCTCGTCTATGCAGACGATGTCGTAGCGCACGATGCGGCGTATCGGCGGCGGCAGCGGCGCGCTCGGGTCGGCCTGGTGCAGCATGCGGTAGATGCGCTCGTCCGTGTAGGCAGCTGAGTCGTAGAACTTCGTGCACAGAGAGTGGTACGTGTGGACGTTGACGTTCGCCAGGCCGCGCTCGGCGGCCTTCGCGCGCACCTCGCTCTTGAGCGCGGAGTTGTACGTGATCTGCAGGATCCGGCACTGCGGCAGCGCGGCGGCGAGAGAGAGCAGACACGTCGTCTTGCCGGCGCCGGCGACGCTGTCTATGATCGTGAGAGGGCTGCCGCGCACGACGGCGTTGATGACGGCCTGCTGCTCGCGCGACGGCGCCGGCGGCGGCGCGGCGGCCGGAGCGAGCGCCTCGGCGGGCGCGTCGGAATCGGACGACATCGCGGTGCGCGATTTTGCGGTGCGATTGGAGCTTCAATAAACAAACGCCTGTCGCCTTTATATCATTTTCGCGAGCGGCGCGCGGGCCGGCACGCGCGCGAAAAATGAGCGCGGCGCCGCCGGGCGACATGCGGACTGCGCGGCGGCAACGACGATGATGGACGGACTCACGCGCGACCTGAGCGCGCTGATCCTGCGGCGGAAGATGGAGGCCGACGAGGCTTCGCTGACTTTCTACACGGAAGACGGCGAAGTCGCTTTCTTCGTCTCGCGCAACATGAACGACCCGCCGTGGCGCATGCGCTTCGCCGTGCCCGACGACGACACGATATTTGACGGGCGCATCGCGACGAGAAGCGACGGCGAGGCCACGGCGCAGCGCGACGCGACCTGGGTGCCGGCCGTGCTCGTGCGCAACCGCAACGCCGCCGAAGAGCTCGTCTCGGTGGCCGTCGGGAATTTTATAGAGTGCGACGAGTGGCTCTACATGTACGCCCAGGGCGCCGGCGCGCGCGAGCCGAACTCCTTTGAGTGCCTGTCGTACGACCGCACGTACACGCCGGCGAACCGGGAGGCCAGCGCCGAGCGCGTCGCCGCGCTGCGCGATCACTGCCGGAGCTGCGTGCGCGGCAACGCGAAGGCGTGGCCGTGGCGGGACCACGCGGACACGCTGTTCGGCTCCGTCATGGGAGTGATCGCGGCGCTCGTCGCGGAAGCTTAAGGCCACGGGAGGCATCCGCTTAGCGCCACGCAGGCCGCGCGCAGGATGCCGACGAACCACGAGGTCCTCTCGGTCGCCTGCCTGATCTTCTCGGCGAACGCGTACTCCACTCGCGCTTTTTTGGACGCTCGGCTGCCGCTCGCTTGGCTGTGCGTCACTCTAACGTCCGTTTGCCACCACACGGAGCCGGCGAACCGACTGATCGTTTGGGTTGACAGGGCCGCGGTGTACAATCTGGTCATTGAGAATGCTCTCGCAGCGGCGTGCTGTCCAGCGTGGGTGCAGGCGTACTTCATAGGCGTCGTCGCTTACTCCGCTCTCTGGTATTACGCGGCGATGCTCGGCGCTTTCGCGAGGGACGAGGCGCGCCTGCGCCTGCACCTGCTGATGTACGCGCTCACGAGCTCGGCCGGTTACTGCATCGGCCAGACCGCGACGGATGCCTGCTGGGAGGACCGATATGATTTTGAGTTTAATCGGAGCGTAAGTGTATAAAAATTGACCCGCTTATGCTGTACGGCTCTCAACACGAGCTCGCCATGGAGCATAGCCGGGTCTACGTCGGCAACCTGCCGAGAAAGGTGCGCGAGTCTGACCTTGCGGAGGTCTTCGCGACCTACGGCAAGATCCGCTACATTGACTTGAAGCGGGGGCAGAAAGTGGCGCCCTACGCTGTCGTTGAGTACCAGAGCTCGGGCGAAGCCGACCACGCGGCTGTCGGCTGCGACGGCTGCGCGTGGTCGGCGCTGTTCGGGGGAGTTGACGCGCGGCCTCTGGCGAACCAGCGCATTCGCGTCATTCGCAACTTACCGAAAAGCGCCGCGTAGGGCCGGTCGGCGCTCGGATCGGCTCGGATCGGATCGGCTCGGCTCGGATTTTGGTGGTCGCTCTCGGAGCCGCGCGTCTCCGTATACTTTTGTTCGCATTCGGGTCAAGAACAAAGCAAAATTGACCGAGTGCCGTCGGGGAGTAGTGGTTGCGCTTACTGCCCAGCCCGCCAATCCCCGCCAGCGACCATGTGCCCGCCCGCGAACGCCTTCGTCGTGCTCGCGACCCAGCGCGAGACCGAGGAAATGATCGGCGCGATCTGCCTGTACACCCAGGTGGGCCAGCTGTCCTTTGAGTACTTCGCCGAGATGATCTCCGAGCCCGATGACCACACTTCGCTGCAGCTGGCGATTGAGGAGATCGCCGACTACATCCGCTACAAGTCAGTGGATGACATGCACCGCGGCATGGCGTTCCCGGAGTTTGAGCAGGAAGCGGTGGAGACGGTCATGCGCTTCGCGTACAAGAAGCTGGACCGGATCTAAGTGGAGCCGCTCCAGCGAGCGGCACGGGCGCCAAAGACAGAAGGCTTGGATTTTGGCGGTGCCGCATCGGCAAGCGGAGTAAAATTTGAGAGCGCGCGCCGCGGAAAGTTACCGAACGGCGCGTCTAGTCGCGATTCGCAGCGATGAGCGAGTCCAGCGGCCCGATCGCGACGGAAGCCGAGATCATCTACATGATGAACGACGTCGCGGTCTTCGCCGCGCGCAACCGCATGACCATCGCCGACGTCGGCGACGTGATCCTCAACAGCGAGCGCCCGCGCCCCATACAGGACGAAATGGACGTGATCGCGAGGCGCCTGCTGGTTCTCCCCAGCCTCGGCTGGATGCTGATACGCCCGCTGCCGGAGTTTACCGAGAGGGCCGTGATGTACGTAATCCGCCTCCTGGGCGTGACTCGCGCCCCCGCGGCCTAACGGCGCACGGCGCACGGCTTCGCGCCGCGTCTTTTTGGTAGTCCACTCGGCGCGGTGCGAAAAATGACGCGCCGCGGCGGCTTAAGGCTAGGTCGTCTCTATCTATTAAGTCAGCGGCAGCGGGCGCGACAGCGATGGCGAAGCCGAAGATCCTCGGCCGCGGCGGCGCGGCGCTGCCGCCGATCCGCCAGGTCATCCACATCGCGGACATCCACATCCGCCGCGGAGACCTGGAGGTCTGCCGCTACACCGAGTACGAGGCCGTGCTCGGCCGCTTCTGCGACCAGATCGCCGAGCTGCCGTCGGTCAAGGAAGGCGCCGCGCTCATCGCGATCCTCGGCGACGTCTTTGACTCAAAGGGCCGCATTGAGTCGCCGGCGGTGCAGATGTTCTTCCAGTGGATGGAGCGACTGCTGACGCTCGCGCCCGTCGTGCTCATCGCCGGCAACCACGACTTCGTGCAGAACTCGCCGCAGACGCCGGACATGGTCGGAGCGATGACGAAGCCGCTGAAAGAGTCGCGGCACCCGCACCCGATGTTCTATCTGGAAGCGTCCGGCCAGTACGTCTATCGGAACCTCGGCTTCGGCCTCGTGTCCGTCAAGGAGACGCTGAAGCCGTTCAACACGTTCGGCGTCGTGGACAGCCTGCCGGTTTTCCCGCCCGAGAGCGCGCTGAGGAAGGTGGCCGCGGTGGAGCACACGATGGCGCTGTTCCACGGCTCGGTGCCGCAGAGCTACCCGATCAAGTGGTTCAGCGACGCCGGCTACCGGCGCGCGCTTCTCGGCGACTACCACCTGCAGATGCTGAAGCGCTCGGCGATCCTCGCGGCGCCGGCGGGCGCGGACGGCGTCGCGGCGACGGACGGCGGCGCCGCGGGAGCGAGCGAGATCGTGTGGGGCTACCCGGGCAGCCTGATCCAGCAGAACTTCGGCGAGCCGACGTTCGGCCACGGCTATCTGCTGTGGGATCTGCCGTCGGGCGACGTCACGCAGCACCACGTCGCGAACGACTTCGGCATGGTGACGATGGTGCGCCGGCCGGAGGGCGAGATCATGGCCGTGCTCGGCCCGAAGCGCACGATCCGCGTCGCCGACGCGGTGTCTCTGCCGGAGTTCCCGATGCAGCCGAAGGTGCGCGTGCGCGGCCGCCTCGGCGACGAGGACGCCGTGCGCGCGACGCTCGTGAAGCTCGGGGAGGCGACGGCGTTCGTCAACACGCTGCCGCTGCAGGCGGGCGCCGACGAGGGCGGCGCGGCTGCCGGCGCGGGAGCGGAGGCGGAAGCGGCCTACGACAGCTGGGACGGCGAGGGCGCGGAGCTCGTTGACGGCGCCGACGGAGCCGACGGAGCCGACGGCGTGACCGCGGGCGGCGCTGCGGCCGCCGGCATCGGCGCCGCGCAGCGCGAGATGCTCGCCGACCTCAACTCCAGCGCGCGCTGGTGCGAGTACCTGAAGGCGACGGCGCCCGAGCTCGCCGAGGAGCCGCCCGAGGGCGTGGAGCCGCTGGAGACGTTCGTGCGCAAGCCCGAGACGATGTCGGTGCTGCTGAGCGCCGACGAGACCGCCGCGCTGTCCGCCGAGACCGCCGCGAAGATCAAAGAGCGCAACGCGACGATCGTGAAAGCCTGCGAGGAGTTCCGCGCCGTCGCGACGCGCACGCACAGCGGCGTCTACCGCATCGTGCTCAAGCACATGGCGTGGGACTACGCGATGTGCTACGGCAAGGGGAACCACTACCACTTCGCCGAGACCGACGGGCGCATCGTGCTGCTGAACGGCATGAACGCGTCCGGCAAGTCGTCGTTCCTGGACGTGCTGTGCATCGGGTTCTTCGGCGAGCCGACGAAGAGCCGGACGTCGGGCGGCCGCAGCATGTCGGCGAAGATGATCCACGACCGGCGGCCGACGAACGACCCGTGGATGAGCGTCAAGATCCTGTTTGAGATGCAGAGCGACGGCGGCGGCGCGGGCGGCGGCGCGGGCGGCGGCGGGGCGGCGACCGAGACGTACGAGGTCGCGCGGTTCTTCAGCAAGGCCGAGAAGGAGACCGGCGCGAGCCTCGCGAAGCCGATGCAGACGACGGTGCACCGCGTGCTCAGCGCCGACGGCGAGAAGCTGCTCGTCGCCGACGGCGTCGTGTCGGTGGACGCGTGGGTCGCGAAGCACGTCGGCGGCATTGACGACATCCTCATGTCCACGATCGTGTCCCAGATGGACAACGCGAACTTCTTCTTCATGAAGCCGGAGGAGCAGAAGATGCTGCTGGACCGCGCGCTGCACCTGGACAGCATCCCGGCGTTCAGCCGGATCCTGCACGAGAGCATCCTGGCGCACAACGCGATCATCGGGCGCCTGAGCACGGCGATAGACACGCTGCGCGAAGGTCCGGGCGGCGCGACGGGCGCGGGCGGCGCTGCGGGAGGCGGCGCCGGCGGCGGCGGCGGCGCGGCGGCGCTCGGCGCGCTGCAGACAGAGCTCGCGGACATGGAGGCGAAGCGCGCGGCCGCGCTGGAGAAGCGCGAGGGCCTCATCGCGCTCGTCGCGAGCCTCGGCGGGTCGGCCGACGGTCCCGAGCCGGGCCCCGACGACGCCGGACCGTCGGTGATCAAGAACCCGAAGGTGAAGCTGGAGAAGGCGCTCGCGAAGCGCGAGACGTTCTCGGACCTCTCGGAGGCCGACCGAGAGTCGGCGCTGATGGTCAAGGGCCAGACGTGGTCTCGGCGCGAGGCGATCGTCGCCGAGATGCGCGACCTGGAGGCGGCCGACGCGATCGGCGGCGCGCCCGTCGTCGGCGTCGGCGGCGGCGAAGCGGGAGACGCGCACATCGGCATGTCCGAGAGGCTGAGCGGCGTCACCGGGCCCGACGCGGCCGCGCGCGTCGCCGCGATGCGCGAGGCGATCGCCGCGCACACGGTCGCGATGCCCGTCGCCGGCTGGAGCGAGGCCGAGCTCGCGACGCGCGAGGCCGAGATCGCCGAGTGGAACGAGCGCGGCGGCGGCGAGGTGGACCCCGATCAGCTGAGCGCGCGGCTCGCCGATCTCTCCGACAAGGCGAGCGAGCTCGCCGACGCTCACATGGCGCTCGTGCGCGAGCCCGTGCGCAAGCCGATCGGCCTGGAGCCGCGCGACGCCGACATGCGCAAGAAGGTGACGGCCGACGCGATCATCGGCGACGACGACATCGCGGCGGCCGAAGAGAAGGTCGCGGGCTTCACGGCCCGCTGGACCGAGGAGATGCGCGGCGGCGTGAAGCCGCGCCGCGACCGCGCCGGGCGCGAGCGCTGGGCGAAGCGCCACGCCGCGTGGCTGGACGAGGGCGGCGACGAGACCGCCGACGAGCTCGCGAAGCGCGTCGCCGAGTACGCCGACTTCATCGCGAACGCCGAGAAGAAAGAGACCGAGCGGCGCGCGCTCGTGGACGAGCTGGCCGAGATTGAGGCGCTGGAGGCCGAGACGGCGGCGATGCCTTTCAACGCCGAGTGCTGGGCGTGCCAGAAGCAGCCGATGCGCGTGCTCATGGAGAAGAAGCGCGTCGTCAAGACCGAGAGAGCGAAGGTGCTCGCGCGCGTGAGCAAGTACCTCGCGAAGTGCGATCCGGCGCTCGGCGCCGCGGCGGGCGCGGGCGCGGGCGGCGGCGGCGCTTTCGCAGAGTTCCTGGAGCGCACGCGCGCCGACATGGCGTCGGTCGCCGAGTCGCTCGCGCGCCGCCGCGCGTTTGAGGCCGAGTCGGCGGCGATGGAGGCCGAGGCGGCCGAGTGGGCCGCGGCGGAGTCCGAGTGGGCCGCCGAAGACGCGTGGCGCCTGCGCACGGCGAAGCTGGAGGCCGGCATGGAGGACTGGAAGCAGGTCGCCGCCAAGCTCGGCTGGATGCGCTGGCGCCAGTGGTCGTCGGAGGAGACGCGCACGCGCACGGCTCTTGAGAAGATCCGCGACGACGTCGCCGAGGACACGCGCGCGCTGGACGAGTACTCGGAGATGTCGGGCGTCCTGGAGCGCTGCGCCGTGGAGCGCCAGGCGCGCAGCGAGCGCGCGGCGTGGGAGGCCGCCGGCGCCGCGCTCGCGCTGCGGCTGGACGCCGCCGCGCGCGACATGCGCTGGATTGAGCTCGCCGCCGAGCGCGCCGACGTGGAGGCCGCGATGAACGTCAACATGGGCATCTTTGACCGCCTCGTGGAGTGGGAGGGCTGCAACGAGACGATCCGCATGCTGCGGCTCGCGATCGGCCGCGAGGACCTGCGCAAGGCCGGCGCGGCGCTGGAGGCGCTGGAGGCGAAGATCACCGGCGCGCGCGAGACGCTCGGCCGGCTGCGCCAGGAGGCGACCGAGCGCGAGTGGCGCGCGACGCGCATGGCGGCGCTGCGCGCGATCCAGGCGCGCCTCGGCGAGCGCCGCGACCGGCTCGCTCTCATAGAGCAGAAGTTCTCGGGAGACGCGAAGAACAGCGACGGCTTCAAGGAGTGGGTCTACCGCAACAAGGTCATCCCGCTGCTGGAGCGCGAGGTCAACCAGTTCCTCGCCGTGATTGACCCGATCCGGCTGCGCGTGGAGTACCGCGGCAAGCGGCTCGTGTACACGGTGCTGGACCGCGGCAACGCGCCGACGCTGGACAACTGCTCGGGCTACCAGAAGTACATCGTGAACCTCGCGATGCGCGCGGGCCTGTCGCGCATCTCGGCGGTCGGCCAGCACATCTCGGCGCTGCTGATAGACGAGGGCTTCGTCGCGATGGACTCGGTGAACATCCAGAAGACGCGCGACATCCTGCGCGGCATCATGGCGTACTGCGGCCACCGGCACCTCGTGCTCATGTCGCACCTGGACGTCATCCGCGACTCGGCCGACGTCCAGGTGAACATCGCGCGCCGCGAGCCGTTCTCGCAGATCCAGTTCGGCGCGCCGTACCCGGACCTGCGCGTGCGAAAGGGCACGCCCGAGTCGTCGCCGGCGCGCGAGCCCGGCGCGCCCGGCGCGGTCGGCGAAGGCTTCGCGCCGAAGAAGCGCGGCCGCCCGAAGAAGATCGTCGCCGCCGCGTGAGCCGCCGCGCCCGCGGCAGTATCCTTTTTGTAAGTTCCCGCGAAAAAGGACTTAAAGCGAAGGGCCTCAATACGGAATGAAGCGGCGCGACGCGAAGCGACGCGACGAGACGCCATGCATTCGCACAGCGGCGCGCGCTCGCTTGATCCGGCCGTCCAGCGAGCCTTCCGGCGGCTCTCGGAGCTTGAGGCGGCGGGCGCGCGAGGGTCGGTCGTGACCGACGACGGTTTCTTTGAGTACAAGAGGAACATGCCGGTCTATACGGCGAAGCTTGACTTCGTGAGTGCTCGCGACGGCGCGAGCCTCTACGAGGTCCCGAGGGGCGGCGACGTGCTCGTCGCGGTGAGCCTTGAGGGAACGTACGAGAGCGCCAGGCTCTTTCAGTACGATGCGTCCGGCGCGCGCAAGATCGTGTACTGGGACGGCGACGGCGGCGGCCGCGCGGCGCGCCCGTTCCCGGGCGGCATCCCGATGCTGCAGGTGGGCAAAGCGCTGTACCTGGAGGCGACGGGCGCGGCGCCCGACTTCAAGGCCGGCTGCGAGTTCGCGCTGCTGGACGCGCCGTCCAGGATGTCCATCGCGGAGTGCGCGGACGACGAAGGCAAGCGCGGCGTCAAGCTGCGGCACGCCGACGGCACCGCGTACCAAGTGAACAACGTGTGCGATTGGGGCCACTCGCCGAACGTGCTCGCTCCGCTGTAGCGCGCCGGCGCCCTTCCTTTTTGCGATTTCTGTCCGCGGTCTCTTCGGGCAGAAGCTAAAAAATGACTCGCCTCGGCATCGGGCGCATTCGGCGCGATAGAGGGCAGGAAAATGGCGGCGAAGAGCGGATTCGCCGATCCCGACGCGCTCGTCGCGCGTATCTGCAAAGAGACCGGCGGCGAGGTCAGCCTTTGCGGCTTCGTGACGCGCATCGGGTCTCCCGCGCCGCTGTCGGACGCTCTGCGCGACGTGACGCTCGCGCACGTGAACATGGTGCACCGCATGGTCTCCAGCGACATCAAGGAGTACGTCGCCGCCGGCATGCCCGATCGCGACGTCGCGCTCCTGCAGCGCGCGCTGGACCACGCCGAAGGCTTACGCGAGAACCTCGCCGCGAACGTCCGTTACCCGAACGTGCACGTCGTCGCCGAGCTCATGATGCTGACGCGCGAAGTCGCCGACACGGCCTTCAGCCTCAACAACCTCCGCGGCATCGCCGACGCGGCCGACGATCAGCTGCCGGGCCTGTTCGCGAGCGCCGGCGTCCCCTAAGCCTGCGGCGGCGGCGGCGGCGGCGCCGGCGCCTCGCACGGGCCAACGCACCCGACGAGCGCCATGGGATCGTCCAGAATATCGTCAAAGTTAAGACCCTCCGTGAGCATGTACTTCCCGATGTCGCCCAGCCGAAACACGCCGAGGAACGGCATGACGCTCGTCGTCTTGTCGGGCCGCCCGTACACTTTGACGACGTAGAAAGAGTATTCGTATACCTGCAGGTCCAGCAGGCTTCTTTTTTGGCGGTGCATGAGGTCGCTCGCGATCGCGATCGCGTCGCGGATGACGAAGCGCAGCGCGGGGTCGGGAGATGCGTAGTAAGTGACCGTGCCGCCCATCGTGTGATCGCAGAGGACGACCTTGTACATGCCGGCTTCGGCGATCGCCGCCGAGATCGTGCGCGGCGCCTCGGCGCTGCGGAGGAGCGGAGACATCGCGCCCTCGTTAAGCGAGCTTCGCGCGTTCGCCTTATATACGCGGCGGCGCGAGGGCCGACCCTGCGTCAAAAATGATCGGGGCCGCGCCGGGCGCGCGGGTCTGCAAAGGCGCGCCGCGAAGAGAAGCGACTCGGCGCGATGGATCCCTCTCAGCTCTCCGCCATATTCTCGGGCATGCAGGTCGCCGAGGTCGCCGAGGAGGCGTGGGTGCCGAGGGACCCGTCGCTGCCGCCGCCGCTGCTGCGCTACGTGGACAACGATCCGCCGGGCGTGTTCAGCGGCTGCCGCATCGCGCGCGGCGCGATCCTCGGAGAGCTCGCTGGCACGCCGCGCGATATTTACGACATACGGCACACCGAGTACATGATACTGACCGAGAGCTGCGTGCTGGATCTGCGCGCGGATCCGGAGCGCAGCTGCGAGCACGAGCGCTCGGTGCTCACGTGGATCGCCGAGGACAACTGCACGTTCGCCGACGTGAACTGCCGCATCCTGCGCGACGTGCGCGAGGACCGGTTCTACATGCAGGCGATCGCCGAGATCCGCAGGAACGCGCAGCTCGTGTACAGCATGCAGCGCTACGAGGAGATTCGCGACGAGTGCTAGGGCGGGCGGGGGCGCAGAACATTGCTCTTGCCAAGTAGTAGGAGATGACGGCCAGTCGCTTCTCTGGCAACACGGGGTAATAGAGCAACGCATGCACTGGCGGCGCGCCTTACGCGCCGCGCTGACATTTTGGGGGGCTCTGAGCTCTGCGGCTGACCTGACGGCATTCGGGACGACGGGGCACGAGCATCTGCGCGGGGCCGTCGCGTGGGCCGACGACGTGCGCGGGACCTTTCGGTACCGCGTGGACTTCTTCGGAGAGCTGGAGCAGTACTCGGCCGACGGCGCGACGCGCGTCGCGTCTTTGGGGAATTTCACGGAGTATCTGGGGACGAACGTGTACGCCTTTGACGGAGGGGACGCGTGCGGCGACGTTGGCCGGCGCCGCGGGACCGTGACGGTCGCGTGCCCCGGCTCGGGGTACGAAGATGACCGGAGCGTCGCCGAGACGGAAGAGCAGGACGTCTGCGTCTACACGATCGCGTTCGTCGGGCCGGAGATCTGCGCGCCGCCGGTGCCGCTCGCGCTCGGCGGAGACGACGATTGCCTGGAGCTCGGCGCCGGCGCGCTGCCGACGGAGGCCAGCGGCGGCGCGCTGGAGTTCTACTGCGGAACGCCGACGAACGTAACGAGCCTCGGCGTGTCCACGAACGGCCTGCTCAAGATCAACGGGTGCGACAGCAGCTATCAGCGGATTTACATCCCGAACATGTCGGCGCCGAACGGCTTCGTCGCCGCGTTTTGGGCGGACCTCATGACGGCGACGCCGTCCGGATCCATAGAGACGATGTACACGCCCGCGCCGGGCGCCTGCTTCACGGTGCGCTGGAAGACGATGGTGTTCTACGGCAGCGGAGCGCCGCTCGGCGTCCTGGAGGCGACGCTGTGCCCGAACGGGACGCTCTGGTTTGACTATTGGGCTCTCTCGGCGAACCCGAACTGGTTCAAGGGCACGACGACGACGATCGGCGTGGAGAGCCTGGAAGGAACGTCGGGCGTCCAAGTGGACACGGCGAACATGGGGACCTTCACGAGCCTGCGGATGCGACTCGTCCCCGACAAGGCCGCGTCGGAAGCGGGGCTCTGCGCGTACAACATACAGAACATAGAGAGCAGCTCGTTCGCGCCGCCGGGCATCGGAGGAGAGCCGCCGCCGAGTCCGGCGCTGGAGCCTCCGCCGCCTCCGCCGAACTGGCCGCTGGATCTCCCGCCGCCGCCCGAGCAGAGCGCATCGCCGCCGCCGCCCGAGCAGGACCCGAGCGCACCGCCGCCGCCGCCGAGTCCGGCGCT
>Ga0208975_1000879_pt1 | contig 13654 bp, 7 predicted proteins | sample GreLakmeER78MSRF_FD_187700 | JGI IMG/M metagenome (GOLD analysis project Ga0208975, IMG submission 187700) | Freshwater lentic microbial communities from great Laurentian Lakes, MI, USA - Great Lakes metaG ER78MSRF (SPAdes) | ecosystem: Environmental > Aquatic > Freshwater > Lake | place: Great... | reverse complement strand
ACCAATAGAGTGAAACGGATTATAAACAATTAAGCCATCTAATAAAACTTTATTTTGAACTGGTAAGCCTCCTCTAATGTATAATTGGCCGCCCTGGTCGCCTGTAAAAACTACACCGGGTAACACTTGTAAATATTGCGCAATATCGGGTTCGCCTACGCTTGGAAGTTTGTTAATAATAATGGGATCAATTTTTTGAAAGCCCACACTGGTATTTTCTATTTTTTGGCTGGCTTCGGTTGTTATTTCAATCTCATCGAGTTTAACACCCCCTTTGATGGCAAAAAACTTTTTATTAATAATAGAACTTCCTTTTATCGAAAAATGGTCTATAATCGTATCAAAATCAAAATTAGTAATTAACAGAGTATATTCGCCCGGAACGATTCGATTAATATTAAAAAAACCATTTAAATCGGTGCTTGCACTTAAATTAGTGTTTTTAAAAAACACATTGCAAAAAGGTATTGGCTCGCCATTCGCTTTATCAAAAACAAAACCTTGAACAGTGCTTTCGAACTGAGATTGACTTTTTAAAACAAAAGAAAAAAACAATAAAACAAAAGATAAAAATCTTTTCATTAAGCCATATTAAAACTGCGCGTAAATGTAATTATTATAATTTTGTTGGCCACTTAGCATAGCAGTAAAACGAATAAATGTTAAAAAATTATTAACATTGCTATAAAAACATCGTTCAAAACTCTTAAAATTTGTTATAAAAGTTAACAAAAAAATAGTATTATTTTTAAATTTAATATTTAATATTTAACTATCTTTACTTCCGTTATGAAATTAAATTTTACCATACTAATAATTTTATTTGGCATTTTAAGTCCAAAAACTAAAGCTCAGACATATTATTTGAAGACTACAGGGACTTTTACTTCACCATCTAGTTGGACAACAGATCCTACAGGAGTGGCTTCTATCGGAACACCAACTTCATTCACTGCTGCAAATTGTAGTTGGCATTTCGCAAATCGTACAGGAACACTTTCGCTAAACTCCACTAATCATTTTACTTTTGTTTCTACCTCAACTGTTTATATTGATCTTGGCCTTACATTAAAATTTAATACTGGCGGTAGGTTTTACGGAGACCCAGAAGTGGTAGTTAATTCAACAATAATAATTAACGCATCCATCAACCCCCTTGCTATAGCTAGTACTACATTTAATACTGGTAGCGTAGCTAAATTTACCAGCGGTACCACGATATGGGCTTATAACACACCTTATTACAACTTATATTCATGTGGTGGTTCAAAATCGATTACCGGGTATCAATTTGCAAATAGCGCTGGAACAACCTTTAGTGTTACAAATAATTTTTATATTGGTGATGGACTTTATCCAGGTGATCAATATAACAATGGGGATGAATATGTATTTAATAGTTCTTTTACTACTATTCGTAATTTCACTGCGAATAATTTATATATTTTGGCAGACGACGTAAGTATAACTAATTTTACTGTAACCAATATCACTATTGGTGATGGAATAGCTGAGACTGTTTCGGGTTTTGGATATTACAATGGAAATAATACTGCATTAGGCGTATTAACTAGCACTAATTCTAACCCATCAAGTGTTTTAGGCAATATAACGGATAACTCACCTACTTACACTTTAACCAATTCTACAGCTGCAAATCCAACTACAACATACTCAAATGTAATAATTGCTGGGACAATTTACTTAAATGGGCCTAGACATAGCATAGAATCATGCACAATTACCAATGTAACAGATCAATCAAGTATTAGTTCAACTTTTAGTAATGTCGAATTTACTAATAATTTATATTTACAAGGTACAGGAACCTATTCTGCACTAACTAATATGGTTGTTGGTGGAACTTTTTCGCTTTCTGCAACAAATGGTTTTAGTTTAAATCCTACAAATACAACGCCAATTACTTTTTCTGTAAATAGTTGTGTGCTTAATACCAATTTAGTTTTAGAAGCAAGTACTGCCACCATTTCAGGAGCATTGTCTGGTAGTGGCAATATTGTTGGTGATGGTTCAGCTTCATTAGTTTTAGATCAAAGTTCTTCGGGCACTTTAAATATAGCTTCACCTTATGAGCTGAGTAAATTTACAATTACAGGAAGCCCTAGTATTACTTTAGGCACTAATTTATATGTAATTGGTACTGGCGAATTTAATTTATTGGGTGGCACTTTAGTATTAAATGGTAATACATTATCTATCGGAAGTTCTGCAACAGCAAGCCTCACCTCGGGCTGTCTTTCTGATAATGGCACCTCTACATTTTCACTTCAAACGCCTGATATTGGAACAGGCTTGAGAATGGATGTGATAACTCCTAATAATACACTAAAAGCACTTATCACGAATGGGAATTTATCCTTATTTAATGCTTTAAATATTAAAGATTACATTCAGATTGATGGGGGAACACTTACAACAGGCGGCAACTTAACTTTAACAGCAAATAATTCACTATCAGCTAGGGTCGCCTCACTCAGCACTGGCGTTATATCAGGTAACGTTACTGTTGAAACTTACATTCCAGGAGGTTCTGCGGGCTGGTCGTTGCTTGGATCAGGTGGATTGAACGGCGTAACTATAAATAATTGGGATGACGACTTCGATTTAACTTGTCTTGATTGTGCAGCATCTTCTTATACTGCTGTTATGGGATCATTTTTCGCCTCAATTCAAAGCTATAATGAGCCAGGTTCTGCTTTATTTACAAGCATAAATCAAGCTGATGTTATTACTCCTGGCAAAGGTTTTTGGGTATATGTAGGGATTAATACGCTCACTGCTAATCCATTTACAATATCCAACACATACACTTTAAATCAAGGTGATATCACTTATCCAATAACTAAATCAGGAAATGGATATAATTTAATTGCTAATCCCTATGCTTCTCCTATTGATTTTGATCTTTTTAGAGCACAAAATAGTAGTTTGATTTTAACTACAATGTATGGTTATAATAGGACTGGTCATGGTAATTATGTAGTCGGTGGAGCAGGTACTAATGGAGTAAATAAAATTATCCCTGCTGGCCAAGCCTTTTATGTTGAAGCATCAAGTGCTGGAACAGCAACATTTACTGAGGCAATGAAAATAACAAACAATACTAATGCCAATCCAATTCTTAGATCTTCTTCATTAGCTCATAATTTAAAGCTTAAAATTAAAGCATCAGATAATAATTCAGATGAAACTATTATCGCTTCATCTTCTAATGCTTCTTTAGATTATGATTTAAATTATGATTGTAAGAAAATAAATTTAGCACCAAGTTATTTCGGAGTATCAAATAATAAGCTTACTTCAATTTCAACAAAAATAGGAAATAATGTTTTTTCGATTAATGATATTGGTGTTATTACAAATACTATAACTATTCCCCTACTAGCTAAAGCATTAATGCCCGGACAATATACAATTTCGGCCGAAGACGCATCAAATATTGAGGGTTGTGTTATTATCAAAGATAAATTATTAAATGTTTATAATGACTTAATAATTAATCCATATGTTTTTAATCTTAATGATACTAATTCAAGTAATCGTTTCGAACTAATTTTATGTCCTTTTAATAAATCGGTTTCTGTTAAAGAACTTAACGAATCAAATAATATATTAATTTCTCAAGATGAAAATGGTGCTTTTGTAAAAACGTTTTTCGAACAAAATACTAAAACAGTTATTTCTGTTTATAATATTTTAGGACAGAAAATGACAAAAGATATTATTTTAAATGAGGCAAGTGCTATAACTCGTTTAGAAATTAATAATCACAATCAAATTTTATTTGTAAAAGTGGTTGCCAATAATCAAAGCGTTACAAAAAAAATAGTTACGCATTAAAAAAAATAATTATTTATTAAAAAAAGCACGGCTATTTGAACCGTGCTTTTTTATTTTAAATAATCAATGGAAATTTTTATAATACTATTTATGACATTAAAAATAAAAAAATTAAATATTAGTAATAAATTAATAACAATTCTTATTTAGAATGATTATAAATTATAAATAACTAAAAAATAGTTAAAAATATAGCTTAATAATCATTAATCTTCTATTAAATTTGCGCCTAGTTTTATGTCACTAATTTGTCATAGCTATTACATTAAAAGGTTAAAAATTTTTCATTTTTATATGAACAACCAAGCAGCTCAAATTACATTAAAAGCTCTGATAGCGTTAGTTTTCTCAGTTTTTATTAGCTCCAATAGTTTAAATGCTCAAGATGGAGAAAAATTATTCAAACAAAATTGTGCGGTTTGTCACTCAGCTCATACCGATCAAATGTCTACAGGCCCCGGATTAAAAGGTGTTTTTGATAGAGTGCCAAAAGGAGATTGGATAACTAAATGGATTATCAATAACGAAAAATTAATAAAAGGTGGCGATGCTTACGCTACTAAAATTTATGCTCAGTATGGTAAAGCAGCAATGACTGTTTTTGAAGGGCAATTAAACGAAAAAGATGTTGCAGCAATTTTAAATTACATTAAAACTCCACCAGTTGTTGTAGCAGCTTCAGGAGGCAATGCATCTGCAGATTCAACTGAGTCTTCTGAAAAAACAAATGGGATCGATCCATTATTTTTAATACTAGGCTTTATTGTTGTGTTAATTATTTTATTGGCATCTCTTCGTAGCGTTCGAACTTCCCTTCAAAATTCAAACAACCGCTCAGAAGGAATAGATGAAAAACCTGAGCAAACGTTTTGGCAAGAAGTAAAAGAATGGATTACAGGAAACCGTCGTTTAGTTGGTGTTTTTGTAATTATAATTTCTTTTATAGGCATGAAAAGTTGTTGGAATGCTTGTTACAACATAGGTGTTTATTACGATTATAAAACTCAAAAAGGATATAAACCTGAACAACCTATTAAATTTTCGCACAAATTACATGCAGGCGAAAACGAAATAGCATGTCAATATTGTCACAGTTCAGTCGAAAAATCTCGTCATGCAGGCATACCATCAGTAAATATTTGTATGAATTGCCATAAAGCAATACAAAAAGGACCTCAGTATGGAGAAAAAGAAATTGCAAAAATTTATGCTGCCAATGGTTTTAATCCAAAAACTGCCACCTATGATAATAGTATTCAAAATCCTTTAAAATGGATTAAGGTTCACAACCTCCCTGACCACGTTTATTTTAATCACTCACAACATGTCGTGGTTGGTAAAATAGAATGTTCAACTTGCCACGGAAATCTTAAAGAAATGACTGTAGCTGAGCAAAAAGTGCCTTTAACCATGAAATGGTGTATTGAGTGCCATCGCAAAACAGAAGTGGTTATGGAGGGCAATGCATACTACGACAGATTGCATAAAGCATTAAAAGAAAAATATGCTGGTGTACAAGATGTGAAATTTACAGTAGAAAAAATAGGTGGTTTAGAGTGTGGCAAATGTCACTATTAATTAAGATTAACATTAAGAATTTATATAAGTAATGTCTATGTCAAAAAAATACTGGAAAGGATTACCAGAGCTACATAATAGCCCAGAGTTCCAAGAGCAGCAAAAAAACGAGTTTGCTGAATCACCTCCAATGGATGAGTTTTTAAGTAGTAGTGAAGCTGAAAATTCAGGAACATCCCGACGCGATTTTCTTAAAGTCATGGGATTTACTACAGCTGCCGTAGCTTTATCAGCTTGCGAAACACCTGTTAATAGATCTATTCCTTATGTTGTAAAACCAGAAGAAATTACTCCTGGTGTTGCAAATTTTTATGCTACTACTTTTTACGATGGTCATGATTATGCTTCTGTATTAGTTAAAACTCGCGAAGGCCGACCAATTAAAATTGAAGGAAATGATTTAAATGGCTTATCACATAGCGGTACAAACGCTCGTGTTCAAGCTTCTGTTTTGGGCTTGTATGATGGAGCTCGTTTACGTGGCCCACTTATTAAAGGAAAAGAAGTAACTTGGAAAACAACTGATGAATCCATAAAAGCTGCTCTTTCAAAAGGAAATGTAAGTATTTTAACTTCAAGTATTATTAGTCCTTCTACTAAGGCTGTAATTGCAGAGTTTAAAGCAAAATATCCAAATACAAAACATATTACTTATGATGCCATATCATATAACGCTTTAACAATTGCAAATAAAAATGTATTTGGTAAATCGGTAGTATCTTCTTACGATTTTAGTAAGGCAAAAATTGTGGTAGGAATAGCTTGTGACTTTTTGGGTAACTGGTTATCTGGCGAAGAATTTTCAAAACAATACGCTAAAAATCGTAAAGTTTCAAAAGAAAATTCTGATATGAGTCAGCATTTTCATTTCGAAACAACACTTTCGTTAACAGGCGCAAATGCCGATTATCGTTACATGGTTTCTCCTAGCGAATTAGGTAAAGTAACAGCGGCTTTGTTCAACGAAGTTGCAACTGCTACTTCAAATGCCACAGTTCAAGCAAATACAAAAATTGAGAATAAAGAGGCAACAGCTGCTATTAAAAAAATTGCACAAAAATTAGTTAATCATAAAGGTAAATCGTTAGTTGTTTCTGGATTAAATGATGTGGGTATTCAAACCTTAGTTAATGGCATTAATCAAATGTTAGAAAACTATGGTAAAAGCGTTGATGTTGAAAATTATTTAAACTTAAAACAAGGAAATGATTTTGAATTTGCGACTCTTGTTTCTGAAATGGCTTCTGGTAAAGTGGATGTATTAATCACTTATAATTGTAATCCAGTTTATACAGCACCCGCAAGTTTAAAATTTGCTGAAGCATATAAAAAAGTTAAAACAAAAGTTTCATTTGCTCAAGTATTAGACGAAACTGCTCAATTAGCAGATATAATATGCCCTGATAATCATTATTTAGAATCATGGGGAGATGCAAATCCTAAACGAGATACTTATTCATTACAACAACCAACAATTAATCCAATATTTGGTCAACCTCGTCACGAAGGAACCCGTCAATTTCAAGATTCTTTATTAAAGTGGTCTGATGTCAAAACCGATTATTTAAAATATTTACAAGGTTATTGGAATAATCATGTTTTTTCTCTTCAAGGAAGATTTTCTGATTTCCCTTCATTTTGGTCTAACGCCTTGCATGATGGTGCAATAAAAGTAGCAGTTTACAAAGAGCCTACATTTGTTCCAGTAACTGTTGATTCAACCGGTATGCCTATGATGACTGGAGTTGCTTCACTTATCAAAAACGATTCAAGTCCCTTATCAGCCGACGTTAAAACACAAAAGGTAGTAACTGGTATAAAATCATCAGCTGAATTATTACCAACACCCGATTATAAATTAGCTGCAAAAACAGCTACTTCTATAAACAGAACTAAACTAGAATTATTTGTTTATGAAAAAGTAGGCATAGGAAATGGTAATTATACTAATAACCCATGGTTAATGGAGTTGCCAGATCCTATTTCTAAAGTAACATGGGATAATTATATTACCATGAGCCCAATTGATGTTAAAGAAATGGGTATAAACGAAATGTTACGTCAAGACATTAATGGTACTATTGTAGAATTAACAGTAAATGGTGCTACAATAAAAGCACCTGTATATCCTCAGCCTGGGCAAGCTCCAGGTACAATTGGATTAGCAGTTGGTTACGGCAGATCAGCCGAAACATTAAAAGTAGCAAACGGAGTAGGTGTAAATGCATTTCCATTTTTAGGAATGATTAATGGAACTATTCAACCGATTGCGACTAATGTTTCAATAAATTCAACTCAAGAAATTCATCAGTTTGCTGCTACTCAAATTCAGCATACTATAATGGGTAGAGAAGAATTTTTGTTACGCGAAGTATCTTTAAAAGAATTTAAAGAGAATGATAAAGAATATTGGAATCCTGCTTTACAATTAGCTGTTTCAGGAGGAAAGAAAAATGTAAATGATGTTGATTTGTGGGCTGCTCATCCAAGACCTGGTCATAAATGGGGAATGAGTATCGATATGAACTTATGTTTTGGCTGTGGTGCTTGTGTTGTAGCTTGTACCTCTGAAAACAATGTAGCAGTTGTAGGAAAAGCCGAAGTAGCTAAAACTCGCGATATGCATTGGTTGCGTATTGATCGTTATTATAGTTCGGATGTAACAAAACATAGTGCCCAAGCCGATGGCTTACTAGAAACTAAAAAAATGTACATCGACATGGAAAACCCTTCGGCAAATCCGAAAGTAACTTTCCAGCCAATGATGTGTCAACATTGTAATCACGCACCTTGCGAAACAGTATGCCCAGTTTTAGCTACAAGTCATAGCACCGAAGGTTTAAACATGATGACTTATAATCGTTGTGTGGGAACCCGTTATTGTGCTAATAACTGTCCATTTAAAGTTCGTCGTTTTAATTGGTTTAATTATAATGGTAACGATATGTTTGCTGATGTAAACCCTGCTCAGCAAGAGTTAGGTCGCATGGTATTAAATCCAGATGTGGTAGTTCGTAGTCGAGGTGTGATGGAAAAATGTTCTATGTGTCAGCAAAAATTACAAGCTGGTAAATTAGAAGCTAAAAAATTGGGAATGCCTTTAAAAGATGGAGCTATTAAAACAGCATGTCAATCAGCCTGTTCAACTGATGCTATTATATTTGGCGACTTAAACGATGCTGAATCAATTGTTTCAAAAGAAAGAAAAGATGAAAGAACATATTTTTTGTTAGAAGATGTGGGCATAAAACCAACTACTTCATATAAAGTAAAAGTAAGAAATCAGGATGAACAAGTTATTTTTCATGAGCAATCTTCAAAAAAAGAGTCTGTTCACGAAGAAAAACATTCATAATAATATTTACGAATAAAAATTAATAAATTAATATGCACGCAGAATCAGAAATTAGAATACCATTAATACTTGGCAATAAAAGTTATCGCCAAATTACTGATGATATTATAGCACCGATAGAGGGTAAGGCAGCAAAAGGATGGTATATTTTAACAAGTATTTGCGCTTTATGTTTTTTATGGGGAATTTTATGCTTATCATATACTATTGGAGTTGGAGTTGGAGCTTGGGGTAGTAATAATGGTGTTGATTGGGCTTGGGACATAACTAACTTCGTTTGGTGGATTGGTATTGGACATGCTGGGACCTTAATTTCAGCTGTTTTATTATTGTTTCGTCAAAAGTGGCGCATGGGAATTAATCGTTCGGCTGAAGCTATGACTATATTTGCGGTAATGTGTGCTGCTATTTTTGTATTGTTGCATACTGGTCGTCCATGGTTAGATTACATGTTATTTCCACTACCAAATCAATTTGGTTCATTGTGGCCAAATTTTAACTCTCCTTTGTTATGGGATGTTTTTGCAGTAAGTACTTATTTTACTGTATCACTTGTGTTTTGGTATATCGGTTTAATTCCTGATTTTGGGATGATTCGAGATCGCGTAATTAAACCATGGCAAAAGAAAATGTATAGTTTTCTTTCTTTTGGTTGGGGAGGAAGTGCTCGTCATTGGAGTCGTTTTGAAGAAGTTTCATTAGTTTTAGCAGGATTATCTACACCCTTAGTATTTTCTGTTCACTCTATTGTATCTTTTGACTTTGCTACTTCTGTTGTTCCAGGATGGCACACAACCATTTTTCCGCCATATTTTGTGGCTGGTGCAGTTTTTTCTGGGTTTGCTATGGTTTTAACTTTAATGCTAGTAGTTAGAAAAATTTATAAATTAGAATCATACATTACAATTAAGCACATTGAATACATGAATATTGTAATTATAGTTACAGGTTCTATTGTAGGCGTTGCCTATTTAACAGAATTATTTGTGGCTTGGTATTCTGGTGTAGAATGGGAACAATATGCTTTTTTAAACCGAGCAACTGGTCCTTTAGCATGGTCTTACTGGATTATGATGGGTTGTAATGTTGTGTCTCCTCAATTATTTTGGTTCAAAAAAATCCGAACTTCCATTATAGCTACTTTTATTTTATCTATTGTTGTAAATATAGGAATGTGGTTTGAGCGTTTTGTAATTATTGTAACAACATTATGTCGCACCTATGTTCCTTCATCTTGGAATACATACTCTCCTTCATTCATAGATATTGGTATTTTTGTTGGAACAATAGGTATGTTTGGCACTTTCTTTTTATTATTTTCTCGTTTTTTTCCTGTTATAGCTCAAGCAGAATTAAAAACTATTTTAAAATCTTCGGGCGAAAGTCAAAAAAAATCAGCTTCAACCCATGCACATCACTAATTATTTGAACTTATATAAATATGGCAACTAATAAACATATTATTCACGGAATTTTTGGCGACGAAGTGCCAATGATGGAGGCAATAAAAAAATTGAGAGCTTCTGGCATTCGAATTAAAGATGTATTTTCTCCAATGCCTGTTCACGGCTTAGATTCTCTGATTGGTTTACCAAGAACCCGTATTGCAATTTGTGCATTTATATATGGTTTAACTGGATTAGGTTTAGCTACTTTAATGATGTGGTACATGATGATTTCTGATTGGCCAAATGATGTTGGTGGTAAACCAAATTGGCAATATTATTTTAACATTCCTGCTTTTATTCCAATTACTTTCGAAAGTACTGTGTTTTGTGCTGCACATGGAATGGCATTAACTTATTTTTTACGTTGTTGGTTAATACCTGGTGCAAAAGCAAAAAATCCAGATCCAAGAACTACCGATGATAAGTTTTTAGTTTATTTAGATTTAAACGACGATCAAGCAAAAAAAGCTGAGGTTATTTTAAAAGAAAATGGTGCTGAAGAGGTAAATCAAATCAAATCTTACGTTGTTGAACCAAAATACACTTTAGAAGAAACACACTAGTATCATAATAATGAAAAGACAATATAAAACCATCAAATTATCCCTTGCCACTTCATGTGTTGCGCTATTAATGGCAGGGTTTTCATCTTGTGGTAAAAAAGATGCAAACAGTCCAGGTGTAGAATTTATGCCGGATATGTATCGTTCGCCATCTTTAGAATACTACAGTGTTCATACCGTTGATGGAGATACCATAAATAATGCAATGAAACCTGTATCTGGTTCGGTGGCTAGAGGATATCTTCCTTACGCTTACCCTAATACTCCTGAAGGATACGAAAAAGCTGGATTAAATCTGCATAATCCATTTAATTCTGATTTATATCGGGCAGATTTTGAAAAGGAGGGGGAAATATTATTTAGTAAGTTTTGTATTCACTGTCATGGTGCAGCCGGAGCAGGAGATGGTAAAGTCTCAGCAAAATTACCTGGTCCGCCTCCTGCATATGATGGGCCATTAAAAAATTTACCTGAAGGAAAAATTTTCCATTCCATTACATACGGAAAAGGATCTATGGGTTCGCATGCTAGTCAGCTTACTCAAGAAGAACGTTGGAAATTAGTTTATTATGTTCAAAAATTACAAGGCCCAAAGGTTGCGCCAACTGATAGTTTAAAAGTTGTTGCTCCCAGATAAATAATATTAATTAAGATTTAAGAGAGATTATGAATACTGAAAAATTAAATTTTATATTTCCTTCAAAAGCAAAATTAACTGCTTTTATTTTTATGGCTGTTGGCTTAATATCTATTATAGCCATGTTTTTAACAGATCATGTTGAGGGCGATGCTAATTATCATCTAAACAGAGCTTGGAGCAACGTATTTGCTGGTTCTTTTTTCTTTATGGCCTTATCATTGGCAGCAGCTTTTTTCTTAGGCTTGCAATATGCAGCTGAATCAGGTTGGTCAACTACTATTAAAAGAATTATCGAAGCAGTTACCATGTATTTGCCTTGGGGTTTAAGTTTTATGATGTTGTTATTTATTTTAGGTCAAATGCACGTTCATCATATTTACCATTGGATGGCAGATGGGATTGCTACTCCAGGTAACGAGCATTATGATAAAATTATAGCGGATAAGATGGGTTATTTTGGTGCCTTTTGGTGGATCAGAACCATTTTATACATGGTTGGTTGGTATTGGTTTACAATGAAATTACGTAAGAATTCATTAGACGCTGATAAATTAGATATAGATATTAACAACAGTTACCATTGGAAAAACATTAAATTGGGTGCTTGGTTTATGGTTTTATTTGCAGTCACCTCTTCTACTGCTTCATGGGATTGGCTAATGAGTATCGATACTCACTGGTTTTCTACTTTATTTGGATGGTATATTTTTTCAGGAATGTGGATCAGTGCTTTAGTAGCTATTACCATTTTATTAGTCTGGTTAAAAAAAATTGGATACATGGAGTTTGTTACCGAAAGTACGGTTCATGATATGGGTAAATGGATGTTTGCCATCTCTTTCTTGTGGACATATCTATATTTTTCTCAATTCATGTTAATTTGGTATGCCGATATTCCTGAAGAAGTTGTTTATTTTCAAACCCGTTGGGAAAGTTATAAGGCCCTTATGTGGACAGTGTTTTTTGTAAATTTTGCTTTTCCGATGGTTATGTTAATGAGCCGCGATTGTAAAAGAAACTTTTTCTTTTTAATGTTTGTAGGCACTATAATTTTTATTGGCCATTATTTAGATTTAATAATGATTGTGATGCCAGGTACTGTTGGTAATCACTGGACAGGATTAAGTTGGATGGAATTCGGGACATTCTTTTTCTTTTTAGGTATATTTATTTACGTAGTTCTTAATGCGCTCTCTAAAGCTCCTTTACTTGTAAAAAATCACCCGTTCTTACAAGAAAGTTTACACCATTCAACCTAAGAATTAAATAAAAAAAGTATAAACAACGATAATTAAATTTTTAAATATATAGTAAAATGAGTTTATTAGTTCTGTTAGCCATAGTATTATTGATAATTGCCGGACACCAATTGTTGAAAATTATTGAGTTAAGTCGAAGTTTGAAAAAAACAAAAGAGTGGCAAATTAGCGACTCAGATAATAATATGATGGGGAAAGCCATGCTGTTATTTATGTTTTTGTTTTTTGCTTTTTTCTTTTGGCAAGTAGATCGTTGGATAAGCCGTTCTTTACCTCCAGCTGCTTCTGAGCATGGAGTAAAAATAGACGAGCTTTGGGATGCAAATATGTATTTAATTACTGTTGTATTTTTAATTACTAATTTCTTTTTATTTTGGTTTGCATACAAGTACAGAGGTAACCATAAAAACCAAGCTTTTTATTTAACTCATAATAATAAATTAGAAATGCTTTGGACCATTGTTCCTGCAGTAGCCCTAGCATTTATTATTATTTTTGGTTTAAAGTATTGGAACGAAATAATGGACGATGCAACCGATAAAAATAAAATAACAATAGAGTTATATGCAAAACAATTCGATTGGTCTGCTCGTTATACTGGTAAAGATGGAAAATTAGGCGAAACTGATTATAGACAAATTTCAGGAACTAATTCAGTAGGTATGGATACTACTGACACCTTCGGATACGATGATTTAATTGTTAAAAATGAATTTCATATCCCAGTTGGGCGTCAAATTGAACTTCTCATGAGAAGCCGAGATGTTATTCATAGCGCTTATTTGCCTCATTTTCGTGCCCAAATGAATTGTGTGCCAGGGATGATTACAACTTTTAAATTTATTCCTACTAAAACCACTGCACAAATGCGCAAAGATCCTTACACCCTTAAAATGATGGATGGTATTAATAAACAGCGTGCTAAATTTAATGAAGAACCAGTTGATTTT
>Ga0208975_1000878_pt1 | contig 13657 bp, 13 predicted proteins | sample GreLakmeER78MSRF_FD_187700 | JGI IMG/M metagenome (GOLD analysis project Ga0208975, IMG submission 187700) | Freshwater lentic microbial communities from great Laurentian Lakes, MI, USA - Great Lakes metaG ER78MSRF (SPAdes) | ecosystem: Environmental > Aquatic > Freshwater > Lake | place: Great... | reverse complement strand
TAGCCTGAGCCAAATCTGAATAGATTGAGAAAACAACTGATGATCCTGGCATAGCCTGTTGCACGGGCTTAACATCTGCAAGTGAACGCATAACAGGAATGGAACGTAGTGCCATTCTTACATACTGATCGTATGCTGCTTGTACGAGGTTGCTGATGCTAGACGTGGTTGTGGGGGTACCTGTTGGAATTGCCATTAGGTCTAGCCTTTCTTGTTTAGGATCGGATTAGAGTCCAGACAATTTAATAACTTCGTCCAGTTCTTCCTTGCTATTTGCATTCATTAGGCGTTGCATAATGTTGTCGTTGTGTTCAGGAGATGATCCCGATTCGACAGCATTAGTCATACGCTTATATGCAGCAGCTTGGGCTGGGTCTACATTAGGTTTTGCCTGGCTTTGGCCCACATCAATACCGAATACATCGGCATAATCTGCAAGCCATTTAGATACAGACTCTTCAGTTGGGTCTATATCCTGTGGGATAAATGAAGCAATTTTGCTGTTTACCCCACGACTTTCGAGGGCATCTTTAATTGCTCGTTCTCTTTGCGCTTTATTTAGATTCTCAAACTGTGCTTTTAGTTCTGACAGTTCTTTATCTTTTGCTTTAGTAGCCTTGCGCAGTTGTTTTACGAGATCATTACTGGTTTCTTCGGTATCGAAGTCATCATCCTCGTAGTCGTAGTTGGACATAGGTCCTTCTCCCATTCTTTGTTAGATTGACGCAGGCCTCACATTCACCTTGGGGCGGGTGGTGTGGCTCCTACTACTGGTTTTGTTATCACTCCAACGAACCAGTCGTCTCGTTGGCAGGCTTTTTATTTAGTAACCGCCAGCACGATCTCGTGCTAAGGCTCCTGATGTCAGTCCAGATTGACCACCGAAGGTGGCCCTTTCTAGTCCAGTAACTTTTTGACGCTGCTTGCGTGCTTCTGTTTTTCCAGCAAGTCCAAAGACTTCTTGCTCGGCAGTTGTTTGTGTATATGGATCTTCTCCATAGATAGATGCAAGTTGTGAACCACGCTGCAATCCACCTGCAATTGTTCCAAAGCCTTCTTGTGCTGCAGCTTTGTTAACTCCAGCAGCAGTAAGTTCTTCTGCACGAGCAACATTTGTTTGTAGCCCTGATTGAGCTGCAGCTCCGCCAATTTCAGCAGCGGTAATCTTGCGCTTAATAGCATTTATGGCATTAGCAGGATCTAGCGTATAAGCTAAAATATCTCCATTAGAAATACCTGGGTAGAACTCTTTAAGTGTTGCAGCAACTTCTGGATTGGCATTGAGTACACGGTCTTGTGCAGTTACAATACGATCTTCTAGTTCAGTAGAGGATACATCTCCAGCAAGTAGGGACTCAAATCCTTTTTGTACTCCAAGGTCACCTTTGGCGTAGTACTCTGGTGGTAAGCCACGACGACGCATTACCTCTTGATATAGGTCTTCATTTTGAATGTAGTCAGACTCACTCAGAGCACGAAGGCCATTTTTAATACGTATCTCGTTAGCAGCAAAACGCTTTTTGTATGGCTCTGTTTCACGAAGTCGTAATGTAAACTCATCTTTTGAAACACCAGAGGTAATTAAACCTTTAAGTGGTTCAACTAAAGACTCTAATCCGTATTGTTTGAACTCTGAATAAAGTAAGTCATAGGCAGATCTGCGGTCCTTAAAATCTTCATACTGCTGTGTGCCAGGCTTATAAGGGTTTCTTATGTTAGCACTTGAACCAGCAATTGGTGAACCCATAGTTGTGTACTGCCCACCAGACTGTTGATTTGAAAACATACCAGGAGTAGATACACCACCACTGGCTGCTGCTGCAGCACCCTGCCCCTTGTTAAATGAAGTAAGTTCACCAATTCTACTTTGGTCGCCGTCTATTGCACTAAATGCAGGGATAAACTCTTCAAAGGTCATAGGCTCAGCACCTGGCTCAAGGAGTTGCTTTGTTGCATAATCTCTTTTGCCATAATTCCACTGTCGAAGATACTCTTGATAGATTCCAAACCTTAATGCTTCCTGATTATCAGGTCCCTTTTCGGCAGCCTTTCCCGTAGGAAGGGGATTGTAAACAGTGCCTTTAGGACCAGCACCAATTACACCAAGCTGGTCATCCGTTGTTGGATAATTAAGTTGTGATGCTTCTTGAAATGTTAATGGGCGACCTTCGGCTGCAGCCTTATCTCGAATTACTTTATCTGCTGCTTGCTTGGCAGGTAATGCTTTTCTACCTGCTTCAATTTCATCATAGATTGCTTTGTCTTCTGGTGAAAGCGCAGCAACTTCTGCAGGGGTAAGAATTACGGATTCTGTTATTTCGGCCATTTATTTACCCCTGGAATCCGAAGTTACGAAGCACGCTAAGCGCAGCACTTGATACTGACTCACGAGCATTTCCTGTGTACTGCCAACGACTATCTTGACGCAAAGCTTTTTCATAATCATAAAGGTTCATATCTCCCTTTTCGTTAATACCCTTGCGAAGCGTTGGGTCGTTTAGATCAATTTGACTTTCGTCTAGTTCTAGAATGTTTGCCATAGTTCTACGGTATGGTGAATAGATTTCTTCTAAATCAATACCTTGGCCAAGTAAGTCTCTCACAAACTGTGGCTGACCAACGGCTGCAAGCTTACGAACATCTTGTTCTAGACGAGTTTGATCTACCTCACCTAATGCAATGCGCTTCAATATATCTTGCGCTGTAGCTGGTGTTCCATCTGGGTTACGTGGAAGTATGTTTTCAATCTTAAATCCATTGCGCTTAGCAAGAGCTTGAAGCGCTTGGTAGTTTTGTAATGCAGCACCACTGTAGTCTTCTGTTACTTTGCCAGCAATCATTCCAGCCATAGGACGGATGAAACTTATAAGACGACGTTTTCTTGTGCTTTCTTCGTTATCTTGATTATGGATATACAAGTCTTCTGCAATTAACTTAGCATCTGCTTGACTGATTGCAGCGCCAAGACCCCTTGCTTCGGTCATAAGAGTATCTGTAATTTTACGAATATCTTGTTCGTATCCTGTATTTCCAACAGCCTTACCAGTTTTTACTAAATCTTCGTAGTTATATTTTTCAATATAACGTTGTTTAATTGCTCCTTCATTGGCACGATACCAAGGATCTATCTTGACCAGATCAACAAACTTACCAATGTCAGCGATGCCATCCTTGCCATACTTCTTAGCATTGACATAACGATCTAGCAAATCTCCAAGTGATTTGACTTTACTAAATATAATATCTGGAAGGTTGTACTTTTCCTGAACTTCGGCAAGTGCGGCATTGTAAGTCTTTACGACAGGGCCACCAGTTGCCTCTTGTGCTAATCGTGCTGCATTTTGTGAATCTGTAAATCCACCACCAGTAGTTACTGCAGGAGTTTTAATAGGTGTTTTAGTTGTTTGATTAATTTTATTTGTTGTATCACCAGTGTTACCGCCAGTAGTTCCACCAGTTGTTACCTTTGTCTCTGGCTTTGGTGTAGGCGTAGTCGTAGGTTCTAGAGTTGGCGTTGGAGTAGTTTTTGCTCCCAAAACAAGCTTTGATGATTTAGTTAGTTTTGCACGTGCCTCAACTTTATTAACAGCACGATCTTGGGTAGCACTAATTGCTGATGCGTAATCTTCTACTAGATTATCAATCTTATTTTTAATATCTTTAGCAGATTTGCTCTCTGGGTCTAGTTGTAAAGAAAGAGCTTTTGCTAATCTTGCATACTCTCTCTCAACACGAGAGACTTCTTCTTGACCCTTTTCAGCTCTTCTTTCCCTAACAATGTCATTAAATAATTTTTTTGCTTCTTTAAGTTGAGCCTCAAGATCTTTAATGATTTTCTTATCAACTTCAAGTTTTATTCTTGACTTAGCACGAAGTTCTTCTGAATAATCTACGCCTTGTACAAACTTTTCGCTTGTTTTAATACCTCGATTAACGTAAGCAATCTCTCTCTCTAGGCGATCAACATTTCCTTTAAGGCGATTATAGTTTTTATCTTCAGCCATTATCGAAGTCCTCCAAACAGTTTTACTACTTCTGAGTAGGCATCCAGAGCTCTGTTAGCTTTGGCTTCATCACCCTGCGAAATTTTGTCAATTAAGAATTGCTGTGCTTCTTCAGTACCAAATCCACCAGTTGTTCTTGAACCAGTAGTCTGACCACCGCTAGTTGTGTACATAGTAACCAGTGGGTTTTTCTTTTGTTGGTTGCGAATCATTGCAGTATATTTAGCGACTTCGTCATCGCTTGCATTGCGACCAGTTAAGCTCTTAACAATTCCATCAACCAAGGTCTTTGCAGACATATCATTAATTTCTTGTGACTGTGTGTAAGGTTGACGTGGTCCACCGCCAGTGCCACCAGCGCCCTGTTCACGAGTAAGGAAGGTGTTAAAATCTAGTTGTTGACCAATAAGGATTTCTTGGTTAAGATCATCATAAGCTTTAAGATAAGCATTGCGAAGATCCTTAGTGGGTTTGCCAGTTAAACTTCCTACTTGATACCCAGCACCTTTAAGTTGGTTGCCAATGCCAATAAGTTCCTGTGGACTTTTTTCTAGGAACTTACGGATAAGTTGCTTTTGGCTGGCTTTTTCAACGTTGTTTGGATTAGATGCAGTGGGAATACTTGAAGTAATATAAGTTACTTCAGCTATAACGCCTGAGTTGTATGCACCAGATGAAGTGGCATCTGCTGTTCCAGCATTAGGTTGAACTGGAACTTTAGGCTTTAGGCTACCTTTTTTGACTACCACTTTAATCTCCGATCAATGATGCAAAGAGTACATCATAGGCTGATTTAGTATTTGGATTGCTGCTGGCTAGTTCTTGCAACTGAGCTTTGGCACCTGCTTGAAGAGCATTCTTACGATCTTGAGCTGCATCTGTTCTATCTGTGATAGATGAGAACTGCAAACTAAAGCTATCGTATGCTTGAAGCATCTGACGAAGGACAGATACTGTCTTTGTCTTTGGAAGATTCTTTTCGTTGGTAAGCATATTACGAAGATCATTTACCGCTATCTCACGACGGACATCTGATGCTCCACCTGATGCAAACTCTGTCTGCAACTGTGGACGAACAGACATAAACTGACCAGACCAGTTATCCCATTGCTGATTAATCATACGCTTTTGATCTACTGATGCAGTAGCAGCAAGGTCTGCCATATAATTTTTACGTTGTTGGAAATAATACTGTTTGTCTGTAGCAATCTGTGTCTCACGAAGGAAGTCACCAACCTGCTTCTTATCAAGGAAGCCTTCATTCATCATAGTCTTGTAAGCGTCATAGCTGAACTTACCGATATTAGGAATCAAGAATGCTGCTGCTTCTGGGTACTTCTTGAGCAACTCAATGTTGTTATCTACCCAGTTACCTGCTGCTTGGCCATACTTGATAACAGCAACTGTATTCTTCTTAGATTCAGATACCGTGTATGGCATTTGCTTAGGAAAGAGTTTAATCCATTCCTCAGTAGCGCGTGTGTAGTCACTGTTGTACTCAGTAACTAGGTTAGAAAATACCTGCTTAAAGCTTGTACGTTCATTGTCACGAACCCATCCAGCCATCTCAGACTTGAGTTGAACTGAAGGTGATGCTGGGAGAACCAACGCACTAAAGAAACGCAGACCCAAGATTGTCTGGGTTGTTGCCTTTAACTTATCTTGATATTCCTCTAACTCGCCAGGAGATGGTGGAACATCAACGCCTTGTGCATTTTTTGTAATCTTTAATCCGTGGTCAGTAGCTTCTAAATAGGTAACTGCCTTGCGGAAAGCTGATGCGTACTGTGAATCACGCTCATCCTTGTTTAATGCTGCCAATGCACGGTTAATGTGGGCTGGCAAGATGGCGTTAATGATTGGTTGGTCTTCACCATAGGTACCGAATAGATACTTCTCTGATTCTTTTAACGAAGGAACCAACTCATACATCATCTTGACTGGCAGTGCTGCCAATGGACCAGAGAATGTTGGGAATAAAGAGTCTGGGTTCATAGATGGTGTAATCATATTAAGCTTTGCGCCAAACTCCACTGGCATTGGAACGACGAACGCACCTTTAATACCAAATGCTGTAGCAAGTTTGGACATTGCCGCATAAACTGGTTGCATTCCTGGGTAGATGAAGTAAGCCTCACCCTGGTCGTCCTTCTGGATGAAGCCAGAGTGTGATACACCTTCATAAGTCAATGATAAACGTGCAATTGACTCTGGGTTATAGCGAACACCACGCAATGCACGGCGATAAAAGTCTTCTGTTGCACGATAGTAGCGAGCAAAATTACGCATTGTGAATGCTAACTGTGTACGAACCTCTGGATTATCCACATAAGCAAGCACTCGCTCTTTAGCAAGGTCCTGAGTAATCTCAATAATCTTTACTTTACCTTTAAGTTCAGCATCTTTAATCAAGATAGCCTTCTCAGCATCGCTAAGTTTAGCGTTATTGCGAATAGGATCTGTAAGGATCTTCATATAACGCTCTTCTAGACCGCCATTTTTCCAACGCTTACGCATATCAACAGCAGCAGAGAGAACCATTGGCTCACGTGACCAGCGAGCATTCATCTCGCCAACCCAATCCCAGTGCTTTCCTACAATCTTTCCAGCAGGGTTACCATCTGCAATAGGCATAATGCTTGGACCAGAGATAAACTGTGGTGCATCTTCTGCCAACTTTGGCAAATCATCAATACCTAAGTCTCGGGTATTAATTTTAATTCCACCTTCAGGTGTACGAATTGAAACTTTATCTATCAGCTTTTGATTTACTTTATTTTGACTATTTACAAATAGATTGCGTGTAGCTTCATAAACATTCTCAGCGTGTACTCGTACATCAGCATTATTGCCTGGACGATATAGCTGGAAACGAGCCTTTTGTGCTGCATACTCTGGAGAATCAATAAACTTTATGATTTGTCGAATAGCAAATTCTTTAGATTCAGGACTATCTGACATATATCGAAGTGCAATAGAACCTAGTGGGTCATTTCCAATAGCGGCAATACTTGTTATCCAAGCAATCTTGCCTTCTGCTGTAATTGGAGAATACTCACGGTAGTTTCCACCGCTATCTTTGGCATATGTAACACCATCAATCTTATACTCACGAGATGTGCCGTACTTATCTACAGTACGAAGAGCATCTGTCCAGTGGTCAGCACCAGTAATGCCCTTCTTGCCACCTTCTGCAACGCCTGCGAGTAGTTCGTCAATAGCTCCGTACTCTGTCATCTCAGCAATAATCTCACGTGCTTGTGGGTCAAGTTTACCAAGGTACTTGTCAGTCATAACAGCATCTGCCATAACTTTGCGAGCATCTTGTACAGTTTTTGCTTCTGCAAGTTTAGCTGCATACATTTGACGGTCTGAACGCTTAATAAGTTTATTGATAACACCTAAAGTTGCACCACCTTGAGCAGTGCGTAACTTAGTTGATAGTCGCTTGCTTGCGACAAGGCCCCAAGCGCCATCGCCAACTGCAAGGTGAACCATTAAATCTTCAATGGAGTTACGTACAGCGAAGCGAGGACCAGCAAGAGTCAAGAATGACCAAGCAGATGTTAGATTCTCAGCCCATCTAGAGTGAGATGCATTCATAAGATATCTACCAACTTGGAATCTATCAACAACTCCATCAAGATCTGTAATTTTAGGAACTGTCATACCTGATGCTAGTTGGAAATCAAAAATAGCAAATTGTTGGTCATTAAACTTAGATGGTTCAAGATAACGATAGGTTCCGTCATCGTTAAGAACTGGCTTACCCTTATTATCGCGTACTAAAATACGTGGAGCAAACAACTGTTCACGAGATGAGTTAGCCAAATCGTCAAGAATATTCTTGCCACCAGGAACTTTGTTAAGTCCACGGATCTCAGCTACTGTGTTGAAGACACCCATCATAATCTGACGCTTTTGTGCTTCATCTCCAGCCTTAAATGCTTCTGCAAATAGGCGTGAGTTATAACGAGTGTTAGCAAGACGTGCTAACTGGTAGACCTTCTCAGCAGCATCTGTTGCGTTAGGGTCAAAGAAGTTATCACGGAAAAATGGAACCTTTGAAAACTTAGATGCAAAGCGGTCAATGCGATCTTGCACATAATTCAATGGCATACGGAATGCACCATCTGCACGAATCTTGGCAGTCTTACGTTCAATCTCGCTAATAAGATTCTTTTCACTCTGCTCTAAGAACTCTTTTGGAGTATTAGCAGTTGCTACTTCACCTGTGCGTGTATCAATAAACTTTGTTTGACGTACCAACTGTGCTTCAATGTTACCAATAGTGGTCTGGTCAGTGAAGATTTCACGATTAATACGTTTGCCTGATTGGTCAAAACGAAGAAGCTTATTACCAGTAGTAACTGCTGCAATACGAGTTTGACGTGCAAGGTCCATACGTGGAAGTAATTGAACCTGACGACCTGCTTGACCTTTGAGTATACGAAGCATCTCTTCACTGCCAGCAAGAAAACCTTTTATAGTGCCAGCTTCAACTACGCCTTCTTTGAGCATAGCCTCAATAACATCATCGCCAAACTCGGGAGCGATACGCTTGAGTTGAATACCTGCTTGAACCAAAGCCTGTGGGTCTACTGTTCCTTCTTTTATAGCCTTGCGAGCAACTGAATAGTTCTTGAGCGCTCCAACAAAATCTCTATCAAACTTTTGTACACTTCCTACTTGGAATGCCTTTTGCACATTGCCAGCATCTCCAACGATATTATCTAGTGCATACTTTCCAATATCATATGTTTTCTTTGCTTTACCAAGTAAGAGAGTTGGATCTAAAAATACACGAAACGCTGCATCGCCAAGACCAGAGATTGCTTTATATGCACCTCCTGAACCCTCCCACTTTTGCGGAAGAATAGCGTTAGCAATAAATCTACCTGGAGAATACTTAGCAGCATTAGCTGCATCTAGTGCATCTTGAAAGAGTGGATCCTTCTTCTGTGCAGCCTTAGATGCAATTTGCTTTTCTTCTTCAGTGCCAGTTGCAATGATTTGATCTAGGCTCATACCTTCTGCAACCTTTTGTGCTACAGACATATACTGCGCACCAAAGATTCGGTTTGCTTCTGCCATACGTGATGGGCTAAATACCTTATCGCCCTTATCATTAGCAGTTGTCCACGCTTTACCAATATCAACCTTTTGGTCAATAGCAATTGCTGCTGTGCGGTAGGCACGTGTAGATAAATCTGAAAGTTCTTGAACACCCTTAAACGCTAGTTTAACAGGAGCGGCAATAATGTTAAATGCTGGCTCTACTGTGTAGTGAAGTGCTGTTCCTAGCCATCCACGCTTTTGCTCAACATTACCAAAGTTGTCCTTCAAAGTCTTTTGTTGCTCTGGAGTTAGCTTTGAATACTCTAGTTTTGCAACGTCAGATGGAAGAGATGTTAACTTTTGGTGCGAGTCTACAGCTTTGATATAGCCATTAATTTGCTGTTGTTGCTCTGGAGTGAGCATAGCTTGAGCAGATATAGCCTTAATGTTATTGGAAGTTGATCCCACTACTGACCTCTAGATAAAGCCATCTGATAGAGAACAGAAATTTCTCCAGTTGTATCAAACGGAAGTAAGGCTGCAAGTGTGTCCGATAGTTTGCCCTCGACTGGCATTGGTGGACCAGCAGCAGTTGTAACGTCTTCGTCAGGACGTTGAGATGGAGCAAACATTCCTACCACGGGTTCTGGCTTTGCAGCAGCGGCAGCAATTTCTGATCTGGGTGCTGGACGTGCAGATGGTGTAGGAGAAGTTGAGGCACCTGCAATATCTTCTGCCATTGCTTTGCGATCACCGTAATTTTGTGACGGTGGTAAGTCTTCACGTACAGAGAATTTTCCTGGACCGCCTATTTGTAACGGGCTATCTACCATCGGTATCCTCCTGTATCTTTTCTAAATCGTTTGAAAATTGTTCCCAAGCCTTATTGACTTCTGAGTTTCGGTTAGCGTTATAAACAGCTATCTCCATTAATTCTTCTGTTGCTGTCTGTACAGAACTTGTAATGTTATGTACAAAACCTGCAAGGACTACAAGAAAATCAGCGAAGTGTACTGAGCGTGGAACCTTGTTATTATTATCCACGCCCAGTACCTCCGTTAGTTAAAATTTACTTAGCCCTTCTTTACTGCTGATCCTTTACGACCTGCTGGCATCATTCCGAAAAATACTTTTCCGCCTGCTGGCTTGGAAGTATCCTTCTTGCCCTCAACAGGCTTTGACATAGGTGCTGCTGCACGTGATCCTTGATTCATTTTACACCTCCCTCGTTTATGCTGCGCCGCTTATAGAAGCTAGCAGGGTTGCTATATCTGGACGTTGTTCTGGACCAGCAGCAGGGGCCGCTCCGCCTTGTTCTGGAGTTGGCTGCGAGGCAGGTACGGGGGCCATACCTGCTGCTGGAGTTCCTGGTACCCCTGGCATCATCGCCATCTCTGGGGCTGCTGGTTGTTCTTTTTGTGCAAATGCTTTTTCAATAACTGTTTCTAGCTGTAATCCCTTTTGACGACCTTGAATAACTTCTGCAATACGGGAAATGATTTGGCTAGGATCTTGACCTTGCGCTGCAAGGGCTGGTATCGCCTGGGCATACTGAGCAACAGCAACGCGCAAAGAATCGCGCATCTCTTCAATGTCAACACGTTGTTCCTCCTGCGTAACATTAAGCTCCATAGGTATTTCACGACGTACATAGTCACGAGATACGAGCTTATCGCTACGCATTTGTAGTAGAGCGATGATTGCGCGGTTTGGATCCATACCAGACATAATGCCGTAACGGACATCTACGCCGTAGTTACCTGCAATTTGACGTGATGGGACGTACTTCATATTGAATGGAGTACCGTCATCTACTCCCTTGATCTCCTTGGTCATATCACCAAAGATTTTCTCATCTACCTCAAGGCAAAGAGATACAAGGTCCATAAATAAACGAGCAAACTGTGCTTGTGCTGCTTTGATTTGTGTATCAAAGCCAGCTTGTAGTGCTTGTACGCCACGACCTGTAACGATAGATGCATCAATGTTTCCTGAACGAGTTTCAGGATAACGAGCACCTGTACGTAGTTCACGCTCTAGAACACCTGATTCAGTAAAGACACCATTAGGAAGTTCTAGTGGAACACGACGAATACCTTGTGGGTTAGCAGAACGCATAATTGCATCAGGTCCCAATGCAAGTTCTTGCACATCTTGTGGAATAGCAATAGGTGCTTGGATAGATTTTTCTGCTGCTTGGATCTGCAATACTGCAAAGCGAGCACGAGCAAGTTGAACTGATAGAACATCATCAAACTGTCCACGAGCTTCGCCATCAATAGATGAACGCATTGCTACACCTGCTAGGCACTTGCCTACTGGGTTAGGTGTATTAGATAGAACTAGGTTCTTACGCTCTGGTATAAAGATTAGATCTTGGTCTTTGTCGTGGTAGCGAACTAAAGACACATAAGGTGAGCCAGGTGCATAGACATTGCGTGGCATAATCTGGTCATAGAACTCTGGATACTGCATTGCAAGTTGTTCAGCATCTGTTGAAATTATTTGCGAGATTGAGAGGGTACGGCCAAATCTATCAATTTCAGGATAAGTACCAAAAGGATTAAGCAGACGTATTCTCGGATTATTGGTTTCATAGTCCATCTCAACAATTGCTGGGAGCATACCGTAGGTGTTGAACCAGTCAGCACCTGTGTACATCTGGATCTGAAGATCAGATGAAGAGACAAAGTAGTTAGCAATACGTGTGCGTGTGTCTGCAGCTTTACGTGCAGAGTCTGAAACCATATTGGTAGCAGCGCAGTTAAATGATGGCAGAGGTGACATTACCTCAGCTAAGTCACGTGCTGCTACATCTACAAAGTTTGCAACTAAAGGCTTTGGGTATTCCTCAGAAAACATTGAAGGATAAACCTTGCTGATGTCTCCTTGACGCACAGAGAGCACGTCACGCATTCTCTGGTCACGTGCAGCGTAGCGTGTCTGTAGACGTCCTACTTTTGCTGCAACTTCTTTAGTTGATAACAATTGTTTTCCTTATCCTAGGTTTGTTCCGCTACGCTTCTTTGCTTCACGACGGACAATTGCCTCACCACGTGATGCTGTGCGTTGGCGGTCATTAGTCATACGAGAAGATACAGCCTTAAATGCTTTGTTAATTGCTGCTTCTGCTTCTTTGCCTTTAAGACCTGCAGCCTTAGCACGCTTTGACAAAACATTATAAGCATCTGAATCTACTTTCTTAACAGATGCTTTTGTGACCATAGTTGGCCCACCCAAATAAAAATCTTTAGCTTTAGTTGGGGTAAGTTTCTTAGCCTTAGCTAAAACAGTTGCCTGTCGGCTGTACTTCTTATCAGAAGGTTTTGATCCAAGTCCTTCAACAACGCCTTGCTTCTTAATAGTGTCAATTGTAATTTTACCTGATGCTGAAGCACGTGCTGCTTTTGCTTTTTCTGCTGTAGTCTTTGCGCCTTCTTTTGAATTAGAAGCCTTTGACTTATTAGAAGTTGCCTTCTTCTTTTCGTTTCCAATCATTTGCTATCTCCTTACTTAGACTTCTTGTATAATCCTGGGTACTTCTTTTTGGTAGCCAACTTCTGCTTTATCTCAGCCTGCTTTACACCAGCAGGTGAAACCTGACGCTGGATTTCTTTAATTGCTGCAGGTCCTGTAAGTGGTGCTGGCTTAGTAGTAACTTTAGGCATAGGAGTCTTAACACCAGTTGATGGTGCGCGTCGAACTGCTGGCTTCTTAACCATTATTTTTTTTGCGTATGCCATTTGTATCTCCTACTTATTTACTGAGCCGCGAAGACCGCTGCCACTGCCAAATGAACCTAGACCGCCACGCATACCTGAGCCACCGCGTGTTTTTGGTGTACGAGATGTAGCACGTGAAATCTTTGGCTTTGCACGTGAAGCAATTTCTGCTTTGACTGCAGCACGCATTTCTTTTTCTTTTAATGCTTTCATTGCTTCTGCCTTAATAGCATTGTTCTTAGCACGTGCCTCGGCAATAAGTTTCTTTTGACGTGCTGCTGACTCAGGTGTTAACTTCCCACGACCCATTACTTAGCCTTTTTCTTAACTACTGGCTTAACTGCTGCCTTCTTAATTGTTGGCTTAGGCGCTTGCTTCTTAGGTGCTGCACCACCACCGACTGCAGCGTTCATACGCTTTTCTGCAGCCTTCTTTGCAGTGCGACGCTCAATAAAAGATGCACGAGTAGCAGTGCGTGCTGTGTCATTTGTACGACGTGCTTGAATAATTTTTCCAGCACGCTGTTCTTCTTGGTATGTTAAATCTTTACCAGTTGCTGTCTTGGCAATTTTATTTGCAATTGAACGTGAATCTCCACTGTAGTACTTGGCTTCATATGCTTTGTTACGAGCCTTGCTAGCCTTATCTGCTGTTGATCCGTTAGCCATTGTTGTCTCCTTAGATGAATGTACGATCTTTTTCTGCGAGCAGTTCATCTATGTTGATAACTGTTCGTTTGCCTACCTCGTGGCGAGATAGGAAAGGGTTTTTCATATGGTGGGTCTTGTGCATACCTTGGTTGAGCATCTCACGTGCTCTAATCTCACAGAACCATAGAGCCATCACCATATCGGTCTTGCCTTTAGTAGTAGG
>Ga0208975_1000877_pt1 | contig 13658 bp, 13 predicted proteins | sample GreLakmeER78MSRF_FD_187700 | JGI IMG/M metagenome (GOLD analysis project Ga0208975, IMG submission 187700) | Freshwater lentic microbial communities from great Laurentian Lakes, MI, USA - Great Lakes metaG ER78MSRF (SPAdes) | ecosystem: Environmental > Aquatic > Freshwater > Lake | place: Great... | reverse complement strand
AAGATATTACAGAAGATAGCGAAGGAGATAGAGTTGAGTTAACAGAACAGGATAAGCATTTTGAACATTGGGGCTGGTATGTAACCTTAGATAAGTTAGCGAATAAAGATAGAGAGAAATGGGATTACTTTTTAAACATGAATATAGTAGCATTTCTTAATTATTTAAGTTTTGTAAAGGATAGGAATAAATGGGACAGTTAGATAACTTATTAAAATCATTTGACAAAAGGATTAATGACTTTGAGCATTTGACTTATAATGAATTAGATGTAGTTATTCAGCAGTTTATTGGCGATGTTAAACAGAACTTAGAAACAAACGATTTAAACGCATCGGGGCAGTTAAGCGCATCTATTGTACCATTACCATCAATAACGAGTGCAGGTGTTGTTAAAATAAGAATAGAGCTGAATGATTATTGGAAGGATATAGACGAAGGAACTAAACCAAAGGGAGCAACTAAAGATAATATAGCTAAAATGCTGCCACAGATAGTAAAGTGGATAGCTAACAAGCCATCAGTACAACAATTAAGCAAAGTAAAAAAACGTGAAACATTAGCCTATTTAATTACAAGGGCTATATTGAAAAAAGGAACTATAAAGAAATTCGGTTACAAAGGAAGTAAGTTTTTATCTTCTGAGTTACCAGGATTCAAAGAAAACATATTAAAAGTATTAGAACAACAATTAGTTAAATAATGGCACTAACAATAACAGGATTAGCGGATAGTGGTTTTTACCCTGCAAACAATGATATGTTTTATACATTGTCATCTACTAATACAGCACAAGCTAACTTTAGATACATTGCAGATATTTACATTAATGGCTCATCTACTTACAATCGTATTGAAGTGGTTGCACATCCTACCTATTCAAGTGGTGTAGTTGATATTAGTGGAATAGTACAAAGCTATTTAACAAGTAACCCCGAAGATAACACAACTACCTTTAAGCAATGTGGTAACCATATTTGCAGTTATGTAGTTCAATTTGGTGAGCAGTATGGTCCAAGTAGCGGTGTAACAACTTACCCAAACATAACAAGTAAAACAGCATACGCTTATAATGGGGTGTTCAATCCTATTGATTATTTAAGCTATAATGATGCAGCTTATAAGTTAGGCAATACATCAAGTAACTTCTTAACTGACAATCCAAGAATAGAAGTAACCGCAACCGATAAGCTAAACATAGGATTTTTAAACAACACAACAAACGAGGGTAAGTTTTTAGAGATTTCAAGTTATGAGCCTGATGGTAGCTTTGCCGATACTGTTACGATTTTAAATCCATACAATACGATTAGCGCAAATGGGGATAGATCAATAGATATTAACGTAGGCTTTGCATGGTTAAATAGTTTAGTAACTGCCGACTTTGTAACTGGCTCTGCACCTTTCTTATTAAATCCAGGTAGTTACACAATTAGAATGTTAGATAGTACAAGTGCAGCATCTTCTGAAACTTTGACTATTTACTTAGTGGACCAATGCACAAAAGGAACTCCAGTACGTTTTAAGTTTATGAATAACTATGGTCATTATGATTACTTTACTTTCTTAGGGGCTACAAAAAAGAATACAGACATAAAAAGAAACTTATATAAGAGTGATAATAACAAGTGGAGTACATCGGGTTACTTAGGTAATGCAAGAAACAGAGGTACTACACAATTTGAAACAGTATTAAATGATACTATCAATGTTCAATCTGATTGGATAACAGAGGCGCAAAGTGTATGGTTAGAGCAGTTAGTTAGTTCGCCTGATGTTTATGTTTACGAGGGTAGCAACTTAGTAGCTGTTAACATTGTAGATACAAACTATCAAACGAAGTATGTATCAAATGACCAACTATTTAACCTCTCATTAAGTTTTAGATATAATTACAATAGAACAAGACAAAGAAGATAATGAATACTAAAATCTATATTAATAGCGAGTTAATTGATATTACTGATGATGTTAGTATTCCATTAACTTATGCAATTGCTGATGTTAGAGAGCCTGAGAAAAGGAATACCACGTTTAGTAAAACAGTTGTTATACCTGGCAGCCAATTAAACAATAAGTTGTTTGGTCAAATATGGAATGTAAATAGTAGTGTTAATTCAAGTGGTACTACTAACTTTAACCCATCTTTTAACCCTAACTTAAAAGCAAATGCAATTATTACGTACAAAGATGTTGTACAATTTACCGGCATAGTTCAACTGCTTAATGTTAACTTGTTAGATGAATACGAGATTAATTATGAGGTTGCTTTCTTAGGTGAGTTGGGTAATATATTTCAAGCAATAGAGAATAAGACTTTAGCACAGGTTGACCTTTCAGCCTATAACCATTTATACACAGCGCAAAATCAAAAGAACAGTTGGGATTACTCTATAATTAAAAACGGGGCATCTTACCCTTTTACTTTAGGTGAGGGCTATGTTTACCCTTTAATTGATTATGGTTATAACAATGGAGTTGATTGGAATGTTAAGCACTTGTTTCCTGCTGTTTATGTAAAGACAATTATTGATAAGATAATAGGAGATTCAGGTTTCCAATATTCAAGTGATTTCTTTAATACCGATTTATTTAAAAGATTGGTTATTCCTTTTAGCGGTGGTAGTGCTTTAAAGTTAACCGATGCACAGATTGCTAATAGAACATTTAGGGCAACAGCAAGTGGAGTAACGCAGATAAATAACTATGGTTCAGCTATACAAACCATTTTAATAGGTGATGATAGTACTTCTCCTAATTTTGATGATGGGAATAACTATAATAATACTACAAGTAAGTTTACTGTTTCAAAAAGTGGAACTTATGTATTTAGGTTTAAACCAAAAGTTACTATAACACACTTTCCAAGTGCTAATACATCTTTGAATGGTCAGTTCCCAGTATTAGGAAACTTTAGAATAAGAAAACAAAGCGGTGGTTTAAATTTATTAACTTCCGTATCTGTTAGATTGTGTAGTGGTGCAGCTTTACCAAATAACTTTTCAATATTAAATGGTGGCGCAAGTGTTACAAGTGGAACAACAACATTAGAGGCAGAAGGTGAAATATCAGTAACAGCTTATGCAAATGCAGGAGATATAATTTATTGTGAATACGTTTATCAAGGTAATGTTGGAGGTGTTTATTTATCAGGTATAAATTCAGCAACTAACTACCAAAGAGTAAACGTTAACGTTGGTACTTTATTTGCTGTACAAATGGCAGATGTTGATATACAAGAAGGAGATAGTGTATCTATTAACAATGTGCTACCAAGTAAATATAAGCAAAGTGATTTACTGAAATCTGTTATTAAGTGCTTTAATCTATTCATACAACAAGATAAGTTAATACCTAACAAGTTACTTATTGAGCCTCGCAAAAACTTTTACCCAAATACAGCTGATTATGTTCGTGATTGGACTGATAAGCTAGATAATAGTAGGCAAATAAAGATAGTTCCAATGGGTGAACTTAATACAAAGCGTTTTATATTTACCTACAAAAAAGACGAAGATTACTACAATAAACAATACTTTGATGAGTACCAAGAAGTTTATGGAGAAAAGATATTAGATGTCCAAAATGATTTCTTAAAAGGTGAAATAAAAAATGAGGTTATATTTAGTCCAACTCCATTAGTTGATACTATTGGCATAGATCGAATAATACCAAAGATATACGATGTTGATGAACAAGGAACGATAAAACCAAAAGCAAGTAACATAAGATTGCTTTATTATGGAGGTGTTAAGACAACTAATAATCCTTACAACCACATTGCTACTTCGGGTACTACTGTTTTATCAACGTATGGTTATGCTGGTCATGTTGATAATCCAACAGCGCCAGTTATTGACTTATCTTTTGGAGTTCCTAAAGAAGTTATGTATTTAACAGATAGTTACACAGCTAACAACTTATATAACGTTTATTGGGCTGATTACTTTAATGAGTTAATAGATAAAAATAGTAAAATATTTATCGGTTACTTTAAGTTAGATGAAATAGATATTAATGAGTTGAACTTTCAATGCAGCTTTCATTTTGAGAATGAGTATTGGCGGTTAAATAAGATTTATGATTATAACCCTTCAAGTGGTGAGCCTACTAAGTGTGAGTTCGTAAAGTTAAAGACTTCTATACCATTTGCAGAAGATACGGGTGTACCAATTAAAGGTGGTGTAACTCCATTAAACAATAATGACTTTGCCCCTGCAAACACGAATAGAACATTATCAAACAATAGTTATGGAATAAAGTCTTTTGGTCAGTATAATATTTTACCGACTATTGGAGATGGGATATTAGTAACTGGCAGTTATAACAATGTTGGAATGGGTGCAAGTAATGTAACCATTTTAGGCAGTAGTGGTGTAACAATTTTAGGTGGCCTAAGCAATGTAACTTTAATTAATAGCAATAATGTTGAGGTAACAGAAAGTAATACAAGCTATGTTAACGGGGTGGCAGTAAGTACATCAACTCCTAAAGTTTACAAAGCATTGCTAACTTCAGCAGGTGTAGGCAATCCTCCAACGAAAGATGTATTAGTTAATACTTTAAGTGGAGTACCTAACTACACATACACCTCACCTGGTTACTTCTTATTAAACTTAACGGGCGAATTTCCAACAAACTCAAAGATATTTGTTTCTTTACAATCAACATCCGCAAGCTACGCTATTGCCACATATTGGAATGATGCAAACTCTATTGGCTTTATAGTTACAGATGCGAGTAATACTTTGGTAGATACTGGATTGAATTATGCGAGTTTAGTATTAGAAGTTTACCCATAACAAAAATATAACAATGGCAAAAGATACAATAGAAATAGATGTTAACGTAGGAGAAGGAGTAAAATCCATGAAAACGTTAAAAAAGGAATTTGCAGAAATGCAAAACGAATTAGATGGATTAGTACCTGGCACTCAAAAATACATTGAAACCTTACAAAAGTTAGGTAGCGTTAAAGATGAGATAGGCGATTTAAAAGCAGAGATACAAGCTTTTGCAGGAACAGATGCTAAGGTAGCTGCATTTGGTAATGTTATTGGTGGTGTTGCATCAGGTTTCCAAGCTGCTCAGGGGGCTGCTGCTTTGTTAGGTGCTGAATCAGAAGAAGTACAAAAGGCTTTATTAAAAGTACAAGCTGCAAGTGCTTTAGCTGATGGTATCAAAGGCATTACTGCAATGGGTGATAGCTTAAAGGTAGCAGGAAATGTAGCTAAACAATTAATAACTCAGATATTAGGAGTTGAAACAGTTACAAAGATAGCTGCGGTTGCACAACGTGTATGGAATGCTGTTATGGCTGCTAATCCAATTATGTTAGTTGTAGTGGCTATTACTGCTTTAGTAGGTGGTATTGCTTTACTTGTTAGTGCTTTAGAAAATTCAAAGGATGCAACAGAATTATACATTGAGGCTAACAATAGAGCAATAGAGCAAAGTAAAGAAACCGTTAAAAGTATTGATAACGAGATATTAGCTTTAAGTGGACTTGCATCAAACGAGAAAGAAATAATAGAGTTAAAAAGACAACGTTATGCTGAATCGGTAAAACAAGCGGAGTTAAGTACAAAGAATGCAGCAGCAGAGTTAAAAAAAGCACAAACTGAGTTAGGTTTTTTAGATGAGATTACAGCATCAGTAAATGAACTTATTGGAGTAGAAGGAGTGAGGGCAGTACTTCAAGCTCAAAACTCTTTTGATGAACAAAAGAAATTAAAAGAAGAAACCGACAACCTAAAAAAAGCAAAAGCAGAACAACAAGCATTTGATAATGAGCAGACACAAAAGAAGATTGACACTGATAAGGCTAATGCTGCAGCAGCGAAGGAAGCAGCGGAGAAAAAGAAACAAGATACTGCTAAATATTTAGATGAATTAAACAAATTAGAGTGGGAGGCATGGCAAGCAAAAAACAAAGCTGAACAAGATGCAGCCGATGCCGCAGCACAAAAAGAAATAGATGACTTTGAATATAATCTAAAGTTAAAAGAAGATATTGAAGAAGATGCAAGGCTAAGAAAGGTAGCGAAAAAAAATAGAGAAGATGAAAAGAGAAAACAAGATGAAGAAGCAGATAATGAAAAAGGACAACAAGCTGCAGAAAAAAGTGTTGAGGCTTTACAAGGTATATCTGATGCGTTCTTTGCTCATAAATTAAAATCAGCAAAAGGTAATGAAGCGGAAACTCTAAAGATACAAAAGAAAGCATTTGAAGTAAATAAAGCGTTTAGTGTTGCACGTGCTATTCAAGATGGTATATTATCAGTATCGGGTGCTTTAGCTAATACAGGAACACTTGGGCCAGGTGCAATAGCTTTAGCAGCAGTTAATGGAGTAATAGCAGCAGCAAACGTAGCAAAGATATTAGCTAGTACGTTTGATGGTGGCAGCGGATCAAATTCAAGTAGTGTTAATGTTTCGACACCTGGTACATTTACACAAGCCCCTAATGTTGGTAGTGGTGGTAATAACCAAACTCAATTAAATGCAGATGGTAGTGTAAACAAACAAGGTCAACCATCAGTAATTAAGGCATATGTTGTAGAAAGTGAAAGCGCAGAAGTATCAAAACGAGTTAATAAATTAAGTGAACAATCTAAAATATAAAATTATGAATTTACCAGTTTACAAATTAGTAATAGATGATAGCGATGAGTTGGGAGTAGACTTCGTTGCTTTAGTGGATAAACCTGCAACTGAAAAGAATTGGATGGCTTTTAATGAAGCTAAACAATACAACTTTGTAGCAGATAAAGATAGAAGATTAATTAGCGGTGCTTTAATGGCTGCCGATTTACCGATTTATCGTAGAGATGAAAGCGGTGAGTACTATGTAATCTTTGACAAAGAGCAAATCGAAAAGATAGCACAACGTTATTTTAAAAGTGGATTTATTCACAATGTAAACATGATGCACGATGCCGAGCGTAAAGTAACAGGTGTTTACATGGTTGAATCTATGATCATAGATAAAACAAGGGGAATAAGAACTCCCGAAGGTTATCCAACACTAACAGAGGGTAGTTGGTTTGGAACTTTTAAAGTTGATAACGATGAGGTTTGGAATGACTTTATAAAGACTGGAGTTTTTAAAGGATTTAGTGTTGAGGGGGCTTTTGCTCATAGAAAGTTAACAGATATGCCACAAGAACAAATCGAAGGAGTGGCAGAAAGAATCCAATCTTTAAAAGAAAAACTAAAAAAGTTTGCAACAACGAAATAAATTAATACTTAATAGTATGGACAATAAACAATCTTTCAAAGAAATAATGAGCGAACTTGCTGCCATTGGCAAAGAGTTTTTCGCCTCAGAAGTAAAAGAGCAATCTTTTATTGACTACAAAGCCGAAGATGGCTCAATAATTAGAACAGATGCGCCTGAAATTGCAATAGGTGTTAAACTTCAAGTTATTACTCCCGAAGGTGTTATGGATATACCTGCTGATGTAACTGAAATGGTAGTTATGGTTAACGATGTACCTACAAAAGTTTACTTAGAAAATGGTGTAGTAATGGGATTAGAACCTAAAGATATGGAAGAAGCTCCAGTTGCAGAAGGTATGCCAGTTATGGAAGAAATGCAATCGGAAGATTTTAGCGCAAAGATTGCATCTTTAGAAGAAAGAATTGCAGCACTTGAAGCAGCAGGTCAATTGTCAACTCAGGAAGTACAAAAAGCTAATGTAACAATTGCAGAGGCAGCTTCAAAGATTGCTCAACAAAATGATTTAAACACTAAACTATTTTCTTTAATTGAGAAGTTAGCAGATGCACCAAGTGTAAAGCCTACTTCAACATCTAAAGAGAAATTTAGCAAACCTACTCCAACACTTTCTGTATTGGATGAATTTAGAAAAAACAACTTTAAATATTAATTAAAAACAAAAAAACAAAATGGGATTTTCATTATCATTAACCGCATACGTTGAAGAAAACAAAGCGGACATTATCACCAAAGCAATCTTAGGTGGTGTAACATTAGGTCTAGGTGTAGATATCAGAACAGGTATCAAATCAACCATGGCTATTCCTAACTTAGATGTAACTGTACCTTTTCAATCAGGTAGTACTTGTGCATTTAACACATCAGGAACAACTACTATTAACCAAATTTCTTTAGCAACTTCGCCTATTGCAATTGCACAAGAATTTTGTTTAAAAGATTTAGAAGCGTACTACACTCAAAAGTATTTACCTGCAGGAGCAAATGAGCAATCAACTTCTATCGAAGGTCAAATTATGGATAGAATGTCTGCGCGTGTTGCTTCACAAGTTGAATCAATGGTTTGGCAAGGGAAAACAACTTACACAAATAGTACTACATTACAGCGCATAAATGGTTGGTTATCAACTATTGATACTGCTGGTACTGCTGTTGCTGCAACCGCTTCAACAATCAATACTACTAACGTATTAACTATTTTTGATGATGTTTATGCAAAAGTACCTGCTGCTGCTTTATCAAATGAGCCAATTGTAGCTTTCTGTGGGATGGACACTTTCCGTATCTTAGCAGCTAAGATTACTTCTACTTATGGTATCTATGGTTCTAACTATAATACTGATGGTGTTTGGGCTAAATTTACTTTAATGTACCCAGGTACAAATATGAAAGTAATTGCAGTACCAGGTTTAAATAACGATAACCCAGTTGATACTGGAGTTCTTCCAACAGCAGTTAAAAATCGTATTATTGCTACTTATGCATCAAACTTATTATTCGGTACTGATTTACAAAGTGATTTAGGTAACCTTGAAGCTTGGTACGACCAAAACACACGTAAGATGAAAATCTATGGTGAGTTTAGAGCAGGTGTAGCAGTTAAATACATTGATCACGTTGTTCAATACACAAATTCTTAATAATAACTTAGGGGTGTAAAAAGCCCCTTTTTAAATACATTTAAAATATGCCATGTATAATTGTTGAAGGGGTAACCCTCGATTGCCGACAAGGGGCAGGTGGGGTAGATAAAATCTACTTAACCGAATGGGCTAACGTTGCATCTGTTACAAGTGCATCGGGTTCAATTTCAGCTATTGGAATGAATAGCGGTAAAAAGTTTTGGGAAGTTCAATTGGAAATGGAAGATGCTTTATTTAATGAAGATGCTACTATTTCTGTTGAAAATGGAACTACTTTTTACGCTCAAACATTAACTTTCTCTGTTTACAAAATGACAGCTAAGAATAGAAATATTGTTAGATTGTTAACTCAAAACAGATTAGCTGTTATTGTTAAAGATATGGATGGTGTTTTCAGATTAGCAGGTGAAACAAGAGCAATGCACTTAACTGCATCAGCATCTACAACTGGTAAAGCATCAGGAGATAAGAATGGGTACAATATTACCTTAACTGGTAAAGAGCCATTACCTTCTAACACAGTTTCATCTGGAATCATTGCAGCATTATTAGTTTAAGTTTTTCATGTTTATAGTTAAGAGGCAGCCCTGTAAGGTTGCCTTTTTTTTTGCAACTTAGTTAATTTTTGGTACTTACTATTATGCAAGTTATCACAAAGCAGTCAAACAATACTTTAGTATTTACTTTAAGTGAAAAGGTAACTTTAAATGCACCTTATTATTTCTTGTTTAGTTTGAAAGGCCAAACAGAAATGAATCCAAAGAATTTTATTGTTGCAGATACTTCTATCTATCCTAACAGATACAATAAATTTTTAATTACCGAAACAACTGGAACAGAAACACTAACAAGTGGAGTGGTTAATTTATCGGATGCTGGTTTTTATGAATATGCAATTTATGAACAAACAAGTTCAACTAATTTAGATATAAAAAATACAACTTCTTTATTAGAAATAGGAATGATAAAAGTAAATGGTAGTGCTGTGATTACACAAGCCTACGACAATCAAACAAAAACTTACATAACGTATGGAGAAGGATAATTTATATAATTTTATTTCCCTTAAATTATCGGCTCACAAAACACCGATTTTTAAAGAAGAAAAGCAAAAAGACTGGATAATTTATGGTGCTGAGAAAGGTGATTATTATAACAATTACCCTGGTTATCTTACTTATTTGTATAATCGTTCATCTAAGCAAAATGCTTTTATCAATGGCAAGGTGCATTACATTTGTGGTAATGGTGTTGGTTTTGATGCACATGGATTAAACATTGAGGCTAAAGCAAGTGTAAATGATTTCTTAAATAAGCCAAATGATAATGGTGATACTTTAAAAGATGTTATTAAAAAGTCAGTATTAGATAAGAAATTGTATGGAGGTTTTTATTTAGAGCTTGTTTGGAATAAGTCGGGTAAATCTTTTGAGATATACCACATGGCTTATAACTCATTGAGAAAGGCAAAGAATGATGATGGTTATTGGTATTCTCGTGATTGGGCTAATAAAAGACAAGACGAAGAAACAACGGGGTTAAAATATATTGATGCTTTTACTCCCGAAGGTGGAACGGGATCACAAATATATTGTGCAAAAGAATATAGACCTGATTTAGATTACTATCCTTTGCCTGATTACTTAGCTTCATGTGTTTATGCAGAGATTGATGTTGAGTTAAGCAATTACCGATTAAATGCCATTAAGAGTGGTTTTAATTCAGGTACTATTATTAGTTTTAATAATGGTAGACCAACAGATGAGGAACGTGAAAACATCGAAGATAAGCTAAAAGAAAAATTTGTAGGAACAGACCAAGCAAATAGCTTATTAATTAATTTTAGTGCATCAAAAGAATCTGCGCCAACTATTGCAAGGTTAGCACCTCAAAATGTGGATACTCAATTGGATTCTTTGAATGACCAAGTTACACAAGAATTAATCATAGGACATAGAATTACAAATCCTTTGTTAGTAGGTATTAAAACACCTGGCGAACTTGGGGGAACAAACCAAATTTCTGAAAGTTTTTTACTTTATCGTAGTACTTATATAGAGCCAAACCAAAAAGAGATTGAGAAAGAGTTTAATTATTTATTAACTTTAAAAGGCTTTGCGAATCGAATTTATCTTAAAGAAGTTACACCAATGCAAGAGGTTTTACCGATTGAAGAAAAGGTAAAAGTAATGACTAAGAATGAAATAAGAGAAATGTTTAACCTGGAAGCTATTGAAGAAGTAGAACCTGTTAAGCCCGTTATTAGTTCAACTGTTCATAGATTTGAAGAAGATGAGTGTTGTAGGCATTCGTTTAATGCAGAAGATATTGAAAACACCATAGAAGTTTTTAGGCAATATGGTGAAGATATTGATAAGTTTGAGTTTATAGATAAGAAATATTTATTTAAGTTTTCTATTGATGATGTATTTGAAAATGAAGTAAAAAATTATTCATTTGATATATTAGAAGGTGATGTAAAGTTACTTTACAGAAACATTATAGACCTTTTAAGTAAAGACCCATTAATGAGTAACAATTCTATTGCAGATACTTTAAAAACTCCATTAAACAGAGTTAAAGTAGCTGTGGATAGGTTAATTAAAGATGGTGCTATTAGTTTAGGTAATGAAGATGTGCCAAATAGAGTACCAACTAAAGAAGCTATTAAGGTTATTGATGAGCAAGGTGCAAAGACTGAGAATTTAAGAATAATGTACACATACGAACCAAGGCCAGGACAAAAGGCTTTATTGCCTACTTCTCGTGAGTTTTGTGTTAAGTTAATGAATGCAGGTAAGATATACAGCCGACAACAAATAGAACAGATTAGTTCGGTAGTTGGTTATGATGTGTGGGCGCAGCGTGGCGGTTGGTGGACACGTAAAGGCGGAGATGTAACAACTCCATATTGCAGACACGTATGGGTACAAAACGTAGTTAGAATTAAGAAATAATGGCAACAATATTATTAGTAACAAGTTCATATGTTAAAGATTACACTTTCATCGACCAAAATGTTGATGAGAAATATATCCGTATTAGCATAGAAGAAGCACAAAAAATACACATTCGCCAATATATTGGTAGTGGTTTGTATGATGAAATAATAACACAAGTAACTAATTCAAGCGTAACAGCTTTAAATACTACTTTGTTAGATAATTATATTATACCTGCGCTTAAATGGTGGACTTTAGTAGAGGCTGCACCTTACTTAACATACAAGGTAACTAACAAAAACATCGTAAGAAAGAATAGCGATAATTCAAGCGGTATAGATTACAATGAGTTAGATCAATTTATGAATATGGTAGTTGATAAAGCGCAGTATCATTCGGCTCGTTTAATAGCTTACCTATGTGAGTACTCAACAAGTTACCCATTATATGATAATCCTGGGGATGGTGTAGATACTATTTATCCTAAAAGGTCAGCATTTGATTGTGGCATTTATTTAGGCAAAACATTTAAACCTACAAGCTATGAAGAAAGATTTGAAAACAAAAACAGACATTAAAAAAAAGAATACAAGTAAGGGAGTAAAAAATTATACAAAGATTAAACTTTTAAAACAATACATAAGTGGTAACACTAAACCAAGTAATAACGAACCTAAGTAACATTGCATCTGCTCATTATCAATTAAAGTCTTTTGGTAATGGTTCGATACAAGAGTTTGCTACAAGTGGCACGACTAACTATCCTGCTATGTGGGTGGATTACGAACCATCCCAGGTGCAAGGTCGTAGTTATTTACACGTTTTAAGAATTTATGTTTGTGATAGATTAATTAAGGGTAAAAAGAATGAATTAGATGTTTTTAGTGATACGCAGCAAATTTGCTTAGATATATTAGCGCAAGTTCAAAGTAACATTTATGGCTGGAAGTTAGTTAGTGATTCAGTTACATTAAGCCCATTTAGTGAGCCTCGTTTTGATGACGAAGATGCTGGTTATTACTTTGATCTAACATTAAAAGTACCTTTTGATTATGATAGGTGTCAGATACCATTTACAGCAGCTATAACTAATCCAAGTCAATACCCTTCAAATACGGGGAGTGCAGCAGGTACAATTAACGTGTATATTGATGGGGTGTTACAAAGTTCAACAAGTTCAATAGATTTAGACAATGAAACAGTTAATATATTATGGACATAAATATAAATAGTCAAATTTTAGTATATAATGATTTAGCATCATTTCCTGTAACGGGGGCAGCTAAAACATTCTATGTGGCAGATGATACTGAAAAGCTTTATCGTTGGACTGGCAGTGCTTATGTTGAGGTTTCAACAGGTGGCGGTGTGCCTTACACTGGAGCAACTCAAAATGTTGATTTAGGCGAATATCAATTAAAAGCAGACCAATTTGAAATTGACCAACAACCAACTGGCTCAGCAGGCATTGCTGTAATGCGTTGGAATGATACCGATGGGACTTTAGATTTAGGTTTAAAAGGTGGCAATGTTACCTTGCAAATCGGGCAGGAGCAAGTTGTAAGAGTGGTAAATAAAACAGCTACAAATATTAATTTAGAACAAACTAATTACCAAGCGGTAAGGGTAACGGGTGCGCAAGGTGAGAGGTTAAAAGTTGATTTAGCTTTAGCCACAAATGATGTGTTGAGTGCAGAAACTATTGGACTTGTAACTGAAAAAATAATTAATAATCAAGAAGGTTTTATTACTACAAGTGGTTTAGTTCGTGCAATTAACACAACTGGCAGTTTACAGGGCGAAACTTGGGCTGACGGGGACATCGTTTATCTA
>Ga0208975_1000876_pt1 | contig 13661 bp, 9 predicted proteins | sample GreLakmeER78MSRF_FD_187700 | JGI IMG/M metagenome (GOLD analysis project Ga0208975, IMG submission 187700) | Freshwater lentic microbial communities from great Laurentian Lakes, MI, USA - Great Lakes metaG ER78MSRF (SPAdes) | ecosystem: Environmental > Aquatic > Freshwater > Lake | place: Great... | reverse complement strand
TTTTTTTACAAATCTCCTGTTATTCTTTCACACCAACCTTTTGATATACTAAATGGCCAAACAACCCAGTATTTTGGTTTATGTGTTGTTTGGAAATCTCTCCATACTTTACAATATCCGTCAGGGTCATTCATCATTGAATTAATTTCATTGATGTCAGCATCTTTCCTAAAAAGGGTTTCATCGTTTTCATCATGAAATGCGACAACCCAAAATTCATAATCTTTCTCAGGTACTTGAGTAAACCCAATATCAATACAGTGTTTGAATATTGATGCATAACTTGCGATTAATTCCTCTTCGGTTTCAAAAATATGTGGGTTTGGCGGATAATTTTTATCCAATGTATATTGTTGTACCGCTCTTTTTGAAAACAAAAGACCTGAATATATTTCATAATCTCTTAATGATCTTTCTGTACCAAAACCGTATTTACTAAAATCTAAAGTAATTTCTTCACCATCCATACCAAATAACTGACGATTTTTTTTGTGAGCAAATTCATTTTTTTTGCCCCATTCTTTATCGTCATCCCATTGTTTTGTTCTACCTTTACGAGTATATTCATGCCAAATAACAACCTTATGGGGATGAAACAAATCATATCCATGAGTATATGCTCTTACAGCAATTGAAATTTCTTCTCCGTGAAAATAAAATTCAGGATCATGTTGAACCTCTTCACTAAATTTACCTAAAGTAAAAGCAAAATGAGCAGAATAAAATCTTGCCGTTACAGGTTCTTTCATTTCTTGCCATCCGGGAATTGTTTCAGGTAAAAAGAATACAGCTCCTTCAGGAATAAATCTATCAAACGCCATTCTCCAAGGTTCTTGTACTCTACCTGCAGGATCGTTATCTGGATCAAATGAAGAAACATAACCTGTTAATAAAGGTTTATCAAATCCTTTTTTCTGAAGTTGTTTGATCATTTTAATTAGAGTATCGTCCCAATCTTTTTCAAACCTCATATGAGAGTCAATTTGTAGTGTATATTCTTCACCACCATATACTTGTTGAACTTGATTTCTTGCCCAACAAACTCCCTTTGACTCAGTATATAAAACATCGATAATTCTAAACCTTTTGTCTTTTCTATAATCTTCTAACAAATCAAATTGATCGTCGGGGTTATATTGTCTACAAATCCCAAGTCTTAAATTTTTAGGTCGTTTTGCGTTTTCCAACATATTCTTAATTGTTGGTTCTAATTGTGGGTCTCTATAAGACGCTATCTGAACAAATATTTTCATGTTATTTTTTTTATTTTAATAATAAAACACGAATTAAAAAAAACAATAGTAAATTAATTTTATTTTTATTATGATGGAGATTTACATAAATATGTTGCGGTACAACTACCACAAGTGGTACCAACAGATAATACTGTACCAACAAATGACGTTGCACCAATTGTTGGGGGGGTCATTACCTCATAACATTGTCCACTAACTAAAACTATTTGACCAATAGTAACGGATGGTAATATTACATATTTATATGTGTAGGGGGTACAACAAGACCTTGTCTGATAAATTTGTCCTGGTGTTTTAGTTGGTGTTTTAGTTGGAGTTATTGTTGGTGTAAGTGTGGAAGTATTAGTTGGAGTTATTGTTGGAGTTATTGTTGGAGTATTAGTTGGTGTTGGACTTGGTGTTGGGCAAGGATTTGAAGAAATACAACCCGCACAATTAGAAAAACTTGACGGACCTAAAAATAAAGTTATTGTACCAGAAGATAGAGATAAAACCTCATAACACCCCCCATTAGTTGCAATAAATACTGATCCAATTAAAGTTGAAAGTGGTAAACTTATAAATCCATCAATAGGATATAATCCACCACAATTATTACAAGTTATAACGTAAAATGTTTTATAATCTGTAGTTGGTGATGGAGTTAATGTATTTGTTGGGGTTAATGTATTTGTTGGTGTTAATGTGTTTGTTGGTGTTAATGTATTTGTTGGGGTAATAGTTGGGGTTGGAGTAATAGTTTTTGTTGGGGTAACAGTTGGGGTCGGAGTAATAGTTTTTGTTGGTGTAACAGTTGGTGTTGGTGTAATAGTTTTTGTTGGTGTTAATGTATTTGTTGGTGTTAATGTGTTTGTTGGTGTTAATGTATTTGTTGGTGTTAATGTATTTGTTGGGGTAATAGTGGGGGTTGGTGGGGGTGGATTTGTTGGAGTTGGAGTTGGCGTTGGTGGTGGGTTAGTTCCTGTTGGTGTATTTGTTGGTGTTGAAGTATTTGTTGGAGTTATAGTATTTGTTGGTGTTGAAGTATTTGTTGGAGTTAATGTGTTTGTTGGAGTTAATGTATTTGTTGGAGTTAATGTATTTGTTGGAGTTAATGTATTTGTTGGAGTTAATGTATTTGTTGGAGTTAATGTATTTGTTGTGGTTATTGTTGGAGTATTAGTTGGAGTATTAGTTGGAGTATTAGTTGGGGTATTAGTTGGAGTTATTGTATTAATCGGAGTTATTGTTGGAGTTATTGTATTTGTTGGAGTTAATGTTGGGGTGGGGGTAACTGATGGTACCGGAAAACAACTTCCCCCAACACAAGGGATTCCAGTATTTACAGTAAGACCAATAACATTTGTTGGATTACTACCACAAACATAATAAGTTAATCCAGGATTAACCGGAATTGAATATTGTTGAACACCATTACAATCCACATAATCAAAATACCCGACAACGGATGATGTAAAATTAACAACGTCAATACAGTTACATGGATTTACAACTGTTGATGTGGGAGTCTGTGTTAGTGTTACCGTTGGGGTTGGGGTTACAGGACATTGATATAATTCAAAAAATTCACAACCCGTCGAATCAATTAGTTTAATAATAACTGAAGTTGATGTATCCAATGGAGGTGGCACTGTAAATGTAAAAGGTAATGATACAGAACTTGTGACTAAATAACAAAACGTATTTGTTATATCACAAACATAAATATCATATGGTGGTATACCTGTTGAGGTAAGTATATTAACTACTTGTGGCATTAAATTCTTTTAATATAAATATAGATTTTTATATTTAATTAATAGGTAAGTTTAGATAACTGTAAATATATCATTATAAACCAAATATTATATTAGAATCCGTTGGTTGTTGAATTATAGAAAACTAATCCCGTTACATTTGTTGTTTTTGTAATAGTTGGAGTTGAGTAATTAAATGTCATTACGTCACCACCACTCAACTCTCCAAATTGTATTCTTATAGGATAATAAACACCCGAAGTTAAAGCGATTGTCCCAGATTTTTCGATTGTACCGTGTAATCCACCGTTATTAACTGTTGAGTTTGTTGTAGTGAATCCACTAACAGCATTACTACCAACCCAAACATAGGAGGCATCATCAGATGAAGTAAAGAATGTGTAGGTTTCTGTGGTGGTTGGTTTGAAATATCCTAACCATTGACAACTGAAATTTTCTCCATCATTCTGAGAAGGTTCAAATATAGAAGTGGTTTGTACTGATGTTGCTGGATTTCCACCTACTGATGCAGGGGTCGCAGTGGCAAAGAAACTAACGTTATCGGCAAAATATCCAGAGTAGGTTGTTTTATAAACGCCAGCAGTATAAGGTAAAACCCAAGAAGTCCAATACCCATTTGTCGTTAAATACGACGTACACTGACTAGTTGTTGTGAATGTTTGTTTAAATACAGAATTAACTAAGTTAATAAATGATTGGTCTGTTTTTAATTTTGACCTTGAGAATCTTATGAAGGCGGGTAAACTACCGGGATTTGGTTGATTTCCATTAGTGTTTGGTCTACAAATAACATAACCCAAATCTTCATCAGGACCATTCCACCATTTAGGATTTCCAGTAAACCCTGATGATGGTGTACCAACGGCTAATGAACCAATTTGTGTTGTTCCTGATATCGTTGATCCTGTGTTATATGCGAAAGGTCTTGATGTTGCCATACTAATTTAATTATATTTTATCTTACCCAATACCATATAATTCCTGGATCAGGCATACACCCTTGATCACCACAATCGGCATTAATCCAAGGTGCGGGGGTCCAACCACCATTAGTAACTAAAGTTCCCCACCATTCACCACCAGGACTTACTGATGTGGTTAATAAACCACTACTAATACTACGCCAAGGCATACGTTGTTCAATACTAGCATCATTATAATTCCAAGTACCAAATTTAATATCAAGGTCAATTTTTGTTTGTGTGTTATCTGTTTTAAGGAATGTATATTCATTAGATGCTGACCATATACCACCAAATCTATTTCTTTGGTTAGCATCTATCATATATTGGAATGTCCCACCTGAACTTTTTAAATAATCACCATAAGCAACTATGGAATAGTTTGAACCACTTATAACAGGATTAAATTCATCTAATAATATAGAGTTTTCGTATGTCCATTTAGCGGTGTTTTGATTTGTAAGTAATAATGTCCATCCGCCTCCATTTGTTGTCATATCTGCGTATATTTGGAATGGTGTTCCACCACTAATATTATCATTTTTAATCCAATATAATCCATCAGTTGATCCAGAGTAATCCGTTTTTATTTGAAAAGCGTTATCTCCAGCAGTTTCAGGAGTTAAACCATTCCCACCTTTTTCAACATATGAATTCCAATATCCGTTATAAGTTAATCCTGTTGATGCGTCTAACACATTATTATAATTTGTATTTAAAAGTATATTTGCAATATCAATAAGTTCGTTATCATTAAAACCACTAGTTCTAAAGAAACCAACTGAAGCCGTAACACCAGGTATTGGTGTTGGTTGCGTATCCCCACTAACAGGTTGAGCAATAACATAACCTAAATCTTCATCGGGTCCGTTCCACCATTCCATTCCTGTGAATCCAGATACGGGGGTACCTACTGCTAAATTTCCAACTTGTGTTGTTCCTGAGATTGGTGATCCTGTATTATACGAAAAAGGTCTTGTTGTTGCCATTATTGTTGTTTAACAATAAATATCATTAACTAAACTATTTCTAACACTTTATTATAAACCGCAAATATTGTTGGGTGACACTCAAAGGTTTCTTTTCTTTCCAAACAATTAACGAGTGATGGTATACCTTGTATTGATTGCCATTCTCTAACACCATACCTCATGTCGGAAGCACAATTCAAACCACAACCACCAACCACATAATGGTATTTATATTCTTGTGAACCTTTTCTATATGGTGATCTAAACTCAGGATTTATTGAGCTACCTAATTGAATTATCTCTGCGTCGGTTGTTCCTGCTAAATGTAATAGACCCGAATCCATCGTAATAAAACACATACTATTTTGGATGAGGTACCAAGCCTGATCCATATCTGTATTATTCATTAAGTTTAATCCTAAATCAATTTTGAAATTGAATACAGGTTTATTAACATCGGATCCACCAAGTTCAGACGAATCTTTACCAATAGACACAACGGCAATACCTCTTTCGTTTAATAGTTTGGTTAACATTTGCCATTTCTTTGCATCCCAAGTTCTTGAGTCCCAATTTTGCACGGGATGAATTAAAACATATTTTTCAGGTAAACCTTCTATTGTGTCAATTGGTTTTGGAATGTAATCCATTTCCATCTCATCTTTGGATAACATAAAACCAAGATTGATTGCATGAAATTGTCTAATGTCCATTGCGTTATGTTTATAACAAATACCATTTGGATGATATTCAATATTAAATGATACGAAGACTTCGTGTGTTTCTTTTATTTCATCGGTTACATCGGTATATATGTTATCAACATATGGGTTATCTAAAAATAGATAAGGGTGATGAGTCGCAACAGATATTTTTTTACCGTAAGAATTATAAAGTTTTCTTAATGTTGGTGTTACCGCCAAAGTGTCACCTAACGCCCTACATCCTAACACATCAACACAAATATCTTTCATTTTATAATAATATGAACTTCACAAATAAACTAAATGTTTTATTTTTATGTTATGGAAAAAACTAAAATAGTTTTAATAAGTTCTTATTGTGATACCAAAGAAAAAATTGATATTCTAATAAATACCATCAAAACAATTAAGAGTTACGATTTAGATGTAATGGTAAATAGTCCTTTACCTTTACCTTCCGATGTAATAAATATGTGTGATTTTTATGTACAAACAAAAGAAAACCCATTACTTTATTGGCCCGAAAAATCTGTTATGTCTTGGGTTAGACATACGGACAAAGATAAAGAGATTGTAATTAAAAGAGCCGTAATTGATTATGGGTGGGCAGCACTTTACCAAACTAAAAAATTATCTGAATATACTTTAACTTACGACTATGACAGATATTATCATATTATATATGATACGGAAATTGATGATACGGTGGTTTCTACTTTTTTATCTGATAAAATATGTAACTTTTTTCCATTTCACGAACACAAAGTTAGCTTACATTTAATTGCGTTAGACAGAGAAAACCTATTGAAATTTTCAAATCTAATCACTTTTGATAGTTACCTTAAATTTAATTGTATAGTTGAGAACTGGCTTTATGATACTATAGTTAATAGTGATATGGATTATAAAATTGAATTAGAAAAAATTGATGATTTAATTTTATTTCATAAAGACGAAAATTTATTTGATTACTCTGATATTAATGGTTTAGTTTTTTTTATAGTTAAAGATGTTGTAAATAATGATGAGGTTTGTTTATATTTTTACAATAACAAAGAAAAAATAAATGTTTTAATTAACGTAGATGGTGTCGAGTCCTATTATGACATATCCAATAGGGATATCATTAATTTAGGATTTAAACCATACAATATAAAAAACGTATTAATATCTTATAATGGAATATCATCTGACATAACAGAAAAAATAAAAAATATTACACACAATGTTATAGAAACTAAAATTATTATGAAAAAATTAAAAATTAAATTATTGTACCTTACGCCACACCTATCAACAGGTGGAATGCCTCAATTCGTATTAAAAAGAATACAAGAACTTCAAAAATATAAAGACCAAATTGAAATCTTTTTGGTTGAATATTCTCAGTTTAGTAACACATATGTTGTTCAACGAGATAAAATAATTGATCTATTGGGTGAAGGTCATTTTTTTAGTTTAGGTGATACAACCGATACAAAAAGAAAATATGAGTTAATTGATATTATTAAAAACAATAATATTGATATTGTTCATTCAGAAGAAATGTTAGAAGGATTTGAAAGTTTTAATAAAATTCCACTACCATTGTTAAATCAACTTTATTCAAATGATAGGTCTTGGAAAATGGTTGAGACTTGTCATAATGTTTGGTTTGATCCACAAACACATAAAAAGTTCAATCCTGAGGCGTATTGTTTTGTTACCCCTTATCATTTAAAAGAAACGTTTTTAAATGAAACACCAATGAAGTTTTTATCGTTATACCCAATTGAGAATAAGGTAACTAAAATTTTAGAGGAGAATGAAATATATGGTGATTTTAATCAAGTCCCATTAATTAAAAAAATTGTAGTAAGAGAAGAACTTGGTTTGGATATGTTTAAAACTCACGTACTTAATGTTGGGTTATGGACAAGTGGTAAAAATCAAGGTGAAGGCGTTGAGGTTGCAAGAGAATTAATTGAATCAAATCCAGATATTGAATTTCATTTTATTGGGAACCAAGCACCAAACTTTGAAGACTATTGGGGTCCAATAATGAATAATTTACCATCAAACGTAAAAGTATGGGGTGAGCGTAATGACGTTGAAAAATTCATGACGGCTTTTGATGTTTTAATGTTTAACTCAACTTGGGAATGTAATCCGTTGGTTATTAGAGAATCTATCAACTATGGAATGAAAATTCTTGCAAGAGATTTACCACAATACATGGGTATGTTTGATAGATATATAACACCAATAGAAGGTGATGTTAAAAACATATCAAAACAATTGGTTGATCTTATTGAAGATAAGTACGTTTATAAAATATTATCTGATGATACATTTGGTGAAGATTTATTGAATTTTTATAACTCAGTGACAAATCTAAACATTACCCGAAACAAACCATTAACCAAAGATTATACTTTTGTTAGACATTATGTTACCCAACCTTATTTTGAAGTACAAGGGACAACAGAAAACAAATTGAACATTAAATGTTATGATGATAAAAATGAAATATCATATCAAAATGAATTACCAATCAATAGTTGGGTTAAATTAAATAAAGAATATTTTATTAAATGGAGAATAACGGTTGAAGAAAATGGTGAAATAATTTACGATGAGACTTTGGACTTAAAAGATAAACGAGTATATATTTCTTTTGGTTCAAAATCATTAGGTGATACAATGGCTTGGGTTCCATATTGTGAGGTCTTTAGAAAAAAACATGGTTGTCAACTTATAGTATCAACATTCCTTAATAGTTTATTTAAAGATCAATACCCTGAGATTGATTTTGTTGAACCTGGTGATTTGGTAACTAATATACACGCACAATATAGATTAGGTTGGCATTATACAAGTGAAGGCGTTTACGATAATAACAAACATCCATTTGATTTTAAGAAAATACCATTACAAAAAACGGCAACGGATATCTTAGGTTTAGATTATGAAGAAATTAGACCACTATTAAAATTATCTAACACACCTAAAAAGAAAAAAGTTGGTATTGGGTTTCACTCAACCGCACAATCAAAATATTGGAACAACCCTGACGGATGGCAATTAGTTGTTGATCACATTAATAACTTAGGTTATGAATGTATGATATACTCTAAAGAAGGTGACGGATACATGAACAACCATTATCCAAAAGGTGTAACCATTTTTAAAGGTGGTAACCTACAAGAAGTTATCAATGACCTATCCGAATGTGAGTTCTTTATTGGTCTCGGATCAGGATTATCTTGGTTGGCTTGGGCTTGTAAATTACCTGTTGTTTTGATTTCAGGATTTAGTGAGAAATGGGCGGAAACAACTTTAGACACATATAGAGTTATTAATGAAAGTGTTTGTCACGGATGTTTTAACTCAGATAGATTAGATGCTGGTGATTGGAATTGGTGTCCACTACATAAGAATACGGATCGGATGTTTGAATGTACAAAAGAAATAAGTTCCGATATGGTTATTAAAGAAATAAATAATATTATCAATAAAGAAGAACTTTCTGATTTTGATTGGGGTTGGATGAACACAAATGGTATAAATGCCGAATATCATAAAAATACAATGTATGATGAGATCTTTAACCAAAGAATTTATGAAAGATTTTTTGAGGTTGAAGAGGGTGATATTGTATTTGACATAGGTTCAAGTGTTGGTCCTTTTACCAAATCAATTTTAGGAAAAAAACCAAAACACGTATTCTGTGTTGAACCAAGTAGTTCCGAATTCAAAACTTTAGTTAAAAATACTTTAGGATACCCCGTAACTCAAATTAATAAAGGTATTGGATCCACAAACGGGATTGTTGAATCTAATCAACTTTTTGGTGGGGAAACACATATGGAATCTATAAATTTTAAAAAACTATTGAATCTTTATGGGATTGAAAAAATTGATTTCTTAAAAACAGATTGCGAAGGTGGTGAATATGAAATTTTTATAGATGAAAACATTGAGTTCATTAAGAATAATGTTAAAAAAATTTCAGGTGAATGGCACTTAAGAACGGATGAAGATAGAGAAAAATTCAGAAATTTTAGAGATAATGTATTACCTAACTTCGATAATTACCAAATATTCTCTGTTGATAATATTGATATCAAATGGGAATTGTGGACCGAAAGATTTCTTGAATGGTATGACGAAATAATTATCTATATAGATAACAGAAAATAATCAATTATCAAAAAATTTTATACTACAAACTATTTGGTTCTTCTTCAATAGGTGATTCATCATACCATTCCCATCCTTCTACAGGATACGTATAATAATCTTTATTTTCTTTAAGTAATTCATAATTTGGACCATATACAAAGTTAGGTGCATATTGCCAATTGTTATCTTCTAATTTATAAAATCCTGATGTGTCTTCCATAATTATCCAGTTATTGTCCAATTTCTTGATGTTATTATTGATCTATCTCCTGCAGTTAAACCTGCTGTTCCTGTTGCTGAACTTATATTAATTGTTTTTGTTGTTGCTGGAGTTCCTTGAGCTGCTATATCATTAAATAATTGTACTATTTGTGCTGTACTCATATTAGTATTAGATATATTTATTTGAGGAGATGATCCTGTCCATTGTCCTGCTGACGCATTTAAAAGTCTTACTGCTTGTACATTTGTTCTTATAGTTGAGCTTAGTCCTAATAAATTAAGTGCACTTAATGGTCCTGAGAATGAAATTGCTGATCCACTTGTAAATCTGTTATATTGCATACCGGTAGCAGTCATTAAAGGTGTAGCAGTTAAAGACCCTATTTTATCAAAGTTTGTAAGTGTGACCAAATTAGAACACCCAAAAAACATCTGAGATATGTTTGTTACTAAAGACAACTGAGAAGCTCCAGGTAAAACACAAGTTTTAAGACTAGGACATTGGTTAAAAGCACTACTAAATGTTGTAGTAGAAATACTTACAGTATTTGGTAAAGTAATACTAGTAAGTGATCGACAATTTGAAAATATACTACTAAAGTCAGTACACGAAGACATTGAAGTAGGTAAAGTAACAAATGTAAGTGATTTACAACTACCAAAGCAATTTGTCATTGTAGTAACAGAATTTTGACTTGAAGGTAATGTTATACTTGATAAAGACACGCAACCGTTAAACGTGGATGTAAGATTTGTTAATGCCGTCATAGAAGTAGGCATTGTAATATTAGTTAATAGAATACAATTACTAAATGCTAGTTGCATTGTTGTTAATGAATTTTGAATACCTGGAGTCCATGATATTGTTTTTAAGCTAACACAACCATTAAATGTTTGACCTAAATTAGTAACTATATACCCTGAAGGAATTGTAACTTCTTGTAGTTTGTAACAACCATTAAATAAAGATAGGAAATTAACGCCTGCAGTTGGAGCAGCAGGCATTGTAATTTTAAGTAAAGAAATACATGAAAGAAATGTTAATGAATAATCAGTACATGATGTAGGATTTGTAGGTAATATGCAAGATGTTAATGCATAACAATTAAAAAAAGCACTTGCGAAACTGATAACATTTATATTTGATGGAAAAACAATGCTTTTTAATGAATAACAATTTTGAAATGTACTTTGAAAGTTATAATGTATATTTGATGTACTTCCTGTAGCAGGAAAATATACATTTTGTAAATTATAACAATCTCTGAAACAACTTGTGAGGCTAGGAAATGGGATAGTTGGCATACTTGTAAATTTTACCCATTCTAATTGTGCACAACCATAAAATGCATTTGATAAGTCAGCAGCAGAATTAATAGAGGGTAATGTGACAGTTCTCAAATTATAACAGAAAAAAGCAAAAGAAGATAAAGTAGTACATGAATTTAATGATGTTGGTAAAGTAATAGATCTTAGATTAGAACAAGCATTAAATGCTGCACCTAAATTTGTAATTCCTGTAGAATTTGATGGAATTGTAATTTCTAGTAATTTTTCACAATTAGTAAATGCACCTCCATATTGAGTTGCAGAAGAATTAGAAGTTGGCATAACAACTTTAACTAATGATACGCAGTCCGAAAAAGTTGTAGTCCAAAGCGACCAAGTTACTGTTGCCGGTAACTTTACAAATTGTAAAATAGAATATAATGATAATGTAGTACTATTACCTATTGAAGAATAAAAATTAACAGCAATTGCATTTTGTGTGCTATTACCATAATATGCTTCTAATACATGACAAATTTGAGGAGAATTAGTATTACCACTAATTGGAATAGCCATTATATTACAGTTACTTAAAACTGATACTCCAGTTCCTGTAAAATAAACTCTAATTTTAAATGTTGTGTAACCTAAAGAACAAGGTGTTCCGGATGTAGTATATGTATGAGGAGTATCTGTTTGTGAAGTACCTGTAACTGTACTAGTAGTTGCATCTCCCCAATCTATGGTTATATTTTGAGTACCTGATGTTCTTGTAAATGTTGTTCTAATTGAACATGCTGCATCTCCAAGGTCACAAAATAAGAATTGTACTTCTGCCGCCGCATCTGTAATTACAGGCCAATCTGAAGGTCTAGAATATGCTGCGGGTCCGGCTGTTCTTCTAAAAAAGTTTTTTGAAGGTAGTTTAAATGCCATAATTAAGTTGTTGAAGATATAGTTATGTTGCCTGTTATGTTTGCTTGTGGAGGGAGAAGAGAAAAGAATGTACAGCTTCCTGCAGCTGCTGTTATTTGTGGTTGTATTTCACAAGACGTAACCTCGTTACTACTGGCAGTATTAGGAGTAAAATCGACTATTGAGGTATCTGTTATACTTGCATTAGAAAATGTGTAATTATAATAATCACCTACTAAAGTCCAACCAGCAGAAGATAGTGTTTGATTTGTCAGTAGTATTGTAGAGCTTCCTCCTCCTCCAGTTATAGTTACGCCATTAATTTTCATAATATCCTTTTTATTTATTTATATTTCAATCCAAGTATTATCCGGGTCAAATCTCATAATCCATATTGTTGATGTGTCTACGCTTTGATGATAAGCATGACCCAAGATGCGAACATAATCTGTGTTAGGTACTACAGTGGATAATTCACCATTAGTAGAATTCTTTTTAATGTAGATAGGAAGGCCGTGGTCTAATCCAACTACAAAAGGAGCTAATCCATTATTTGTGTCTTCAACCTGCACATGACCTTCTAAAAGAATTTTACAAGTATAAGCATTAATAGTTTCAAGATATATCCCTAACATTTTTGTTGATGAATCAGTTGTTTGGTTAACCATTTCCCAAGTACCATCAGTTCTTAAAGAAATTAAACTATAGAGATTTGGTACAGCACCACCATAATAGTATCCTTCAATCACATCACCCTCAAAGTAAAATGTAGGTGAAAGGGCATTATTCACTGAAAATTGTCTTTGTGATATACCTATATCTTTATACCATAAAGAATATAAATTACCATAGGCTAAAAAATCAGATAACCAACTAAATCCTATTATACCAGTTGGTGTAGTTAATTCACCAACTTGTGTATTAATATTTGGATAAGTAGAACTTGTAGTTGCCAACCTATCATTTATTGTTAGCAGATTTCCATCAAAAGTTAAATTAGATTCAGCAACTATTGCGCCAGCACCATTTGAAGTTAAAACTTCATTATTACTTCCAGGTACAGTTGGTGAAGTTCCAGATGTTCCGTTGGTACCACTTGTGCCTCTTGTACCTGATGTTCCATTGGTACCGCTAGTTCCATTTGCACCGGGGTTCGTTGTACCGTTTGTACCACTTGTTCCTGAACTTCCATTCGTACCATTTGTTCCATTTGTACCGCTAGTTCCATTCGTACCATTTGTACCTGAAGTACCATTTGTACCATTCGTACCATTTGTACCGTTAGTTCCGCTAGTACCATTTGTTCCGTTGGTACCACTTGTGCCTCTTGTACCTGATGTTCCATTTGTACCATTTGTTCCGCTAGTACCATTTGTACCATTTGTACCGTTAGTTCCGCTAGTTCCATTCGTACCATTTGTTCCGCTAGTTCCATTCGTAC
>Ga0208975_1000875_pt1 | contig 13665 bp, 13 predicted proteins | sample GreLakmeER78MSRF_FD_187700 | JGI IMG/M metagenome (GOLD analysis project Ga0208975, IMG submission 187700) | Freshwater lentic microbial communities from great Laurentian Lakes, MI, USA - Great Lakes metaG ER78MSRF (SPAdes) | ecosystem: Environmental > Aquatic > Freshwater > Lake | place: Great... | reverse complement strand
CGGCTTTGATTTTAATCGAAATAAATATAACCATGTCACTCAAGCGAAACGCCAACCTGGTTCTACTTTCAAGCCTTTCATTTATTCTGCAGCCTTAGAAAAAGGCATTACACCTGCCACTATTGTGAATGATGCGCCTCTTCATTTCTCAGCCGCTGAAACGGGAAGCGGTATGGATTGGGATCCACAAAATTATGATAATGATTTTGATGGGCATATCAGACTTCGCAATGGTTTAGCAAAATCTAAAAACTTAGTTGCCGTTCGCGTGCTCAAAGCGATCGGAGCTCCTTATGCGCAAGACTATGCAACACGCTTTGGTTTTGATCCTGCAAATCATCCTGCATACTTATCCATGGCTTTAGGTGTTGGTTCTGCCACACTGATGGAAATGGTGACAGCTTATGGTGTTTTTGCAAACGGAGGTTATCTTAAAAAACCGTATCTCATAGAAAAGATGGTCGATAGTCATGGTCAAGTCATCGATCAAACAAATACCATGTTCCAAAACGAAGAAACGCCGCGTGTCATTGATGCTAGAAATGCATTCATTATGACAACCCTTTTACAAGACGTCGTCAATAGGGGGACTGCAGTAAAAGCAAAAGCATTGGGTCGATCAGATATTGCAGGCAAAACAGGCACCACAAATAATCAAGTAGATGCATGGTTTGCAGGTTATACGCCTTCGCAAGTCGCCATTACATGGATTGGATTTGACCAGCCTAAATCATTAGGGAAAGATGAAACTGGCTCTCAAGCTGCTCTGCCTATTTGGATTAAATATATGCAGACCGCTCTCAAAGATACCCCTATACAAAATTATGAAATGCCTGATAACGTCATTATTCGCAAAATTAAATCAGATACAGGTTCACCTGCCAATGAAAATGAAGAAGGTGTGAATGAATATTTCTATTCAGAATTTCCGCCGCATAATGAGATACATCTCCTCAATTAATTTTTAAAAAAAGTGTTTTATATGGCAAGGCAAAGTAAGCACATTCGATTTCAGGTGGCACATAAAGCCGCTCAAATGATGGCCGAAGAAGGGATCAGCGATTACGCCTTCGCAAAACGTAAAGCGGCTAAATTTTTCGGGCTGATGGATGGGGATGCTTTGCCTTCTAATGATGAAATCAATGATGCCATCAAAGAACATCAAGCCATTTTTTTTGACGAAGAACATGAGGAGCGTCTTAAAGCATTAAGGCTAGAAGCATTAAGTTTGATGAAAAGATTGAGTGCTTTTAATCCACATTTAACAGGCGGTGCATTAGATGGAACGGCGGGCCGATATCCTACTATTCATATTCAGATCTATGCGGACTCAATGAAAGAAGTAGAGTTTTTTTTACTCAATCACAATATCGCATACGAAACACGTGACCGAAAATCTCGCACCAAAGATCCGATGCAAGATAAAAAAATTATTCCAATATTAAAACTTGAAGGCTCAATGGGGCCTATTGAACTGCTTATTTATCACATCGATGATTTAAAAATAAATAAATTAAAAGCATCGATTGAAGAAACCGAGATGCTACTTAAGCTTTAAGCCAACGTGCAACTTCCATCGCATAGTAACTCAAAATACCATCAGCCCCTGCGCGTTTAAAGGCTAAAAGTGATTCCATCACAACAGCTTTTTCGTCTAACCAACCATTTTGCGAAGCTGCTTTAAGCATCGCATATTCACCACTTACTTGGTAAGCGTAAGTTGGAACACCAAAGGCAGTTTTCACACGATACACAATATCAAGATAAGGCAGTCCCGGTTTCACCATCACCATGTCGGCTCCTTCATTAATATCAAGCTCGACTTCAGTCAAAGCTTCATCGGTATTTGCTGGATCCATTTGATAACTATTTTTATCGCTTACACCTAAATTTTTAGATGAGCCCACTGCATCTCTAAAGGGGCCATAAAATGAGGAAGCATATTTAGCGGAATAGGCTAGAATTTTTGTATGGATTAATCCTTCTTTTTCTAAAGCTTCGCGAATTTTGCCAATGCGGCCATCCATCATATCGGACGGTGCCACAATATCAGCACCGGCTTTTGCATGACTTAAAGCTTGCTTGATGAGGACTGCGACTGTTTCGTCATTCAGCACATAACCTGATGCATCAATCAAACCATCTTGGCCATGACTTGTATAAGGGTCGAGGGCTATATCAGTAATCACACCAAGATCGGGTAAATGTTTTTTTAATAGAGCTACCACTTTTGGAATAAGGCCTTCCGGGTTATAAGCTTCTTTCGCATCCTCTGATTTTAATTTCGCATCAATGACTGGAAATAATGCAATCGCAGGGATGCCTAATTTAAAACATTCTTTAGCTGTCTCTAGAATAAGATCGGGGCTTTGACGTTTAATACCTGGCATGGATGGAATCGCTTCTTCTTTATTATTTCCTTCCATGACAAACACAGGATAAATTAAATCATCCGTACGCAAATGATGTTCGCGCATCAATCGACGTGAGAATTCATCTTTCCGCATACGTCTTGGTCTATTCGAATTTTCCATAATATTTAAAATTGAAACAAAGTTTTTAAAGAGTTGCCTGGATCAGATTCTCGCATAAAAGCTTCGCCTATGAGAAAGGTATTGACATGATGATCTTGCACCAACTTCACATCATCCGATGTAAAAATGCCTGATTCAGTCACAATGATTTTGTCGGCACTGATATTTTTTATTAAATCCAAAGTGGTGTTAAGCGAAACATCAAATGTTTTTAAATTGCGATTGTTAATACCTAGAAGACTCGTCTTGAGTTGCAATGCTAAATAGAGCTCTTCTTGATTATGCACTTCAACTAATACATTCATACCTAGACTATATGCAATTTCTTCGAGCTCTTGCATTAAATCTAGCGGTAAAGCTGCAGCAATAAGCAGAATGCAATCAGCACCCATCGCGCGCGCTTCATAAATTTGATACGGATCCACCATAAAATCTTTGCGCAATACAGGAAGGCTACATGCAGCTCTCGCTTCTTTTAAATAATTGGCATGGCCTTGAAAATATTTTTGGTCAGTAAGTACTGATAAACAAGTAGCGCCGCCTTTTTCATAAGAGATGGCAATCTCTTTTGGATTGAAATTTTCTCGGATGATACCTTTAGATGGGCTTGCTTTTTTAATTTCAGCAATGACAGCGGCTTTATTTTTTAAGAGCTGTGTTTCAATTGCTTTTATAAAACCTCTGGGTTGAGAAGCGCTTTTTACTTCATCTTGTAATTGATGAAGTGATTTAATTTTTTGCGAGTCTTTAATTTCTTCAAATTTAGTGGCAATGATCGTATCAAGAATATTAGCCATGGGATGCCACCTTAAGTGCTTCTAATTTTTTCAATGCCAATCCTTGGTCAATTGCTGATACAGCTTTTTCAATACCTTCTTTTAAAGTTGAAGCAATGCCGCTGACATAAATAGCCGCCCCTGCATTAAGAATGGTGATATTACGATGGGGGCCAGGACTACCCTTTAGTACATCAATCATCATAGCCTTTGATGCATCTACATTTTCCACTTGAATCGTTTTAAGATCTGCTAGATCAAATCCAAAATCAGTTGGCTTAATGGTATAGGTTGTAATCGTTTTATTTTTTAACTCTGTCACAGTGGTTGGGCTTGCAATAGAAATTTCATCCATACCATCTTCGCCATGCACCACCAAGACATGTTCACTTCCTAATTTTGACAACACCTCTGCCATGGTTTGCGTGAGTGACATATCGTAAACACCTAATACCTGACGAGAGGCCAATGCTGGATTAGCCAAGGGGCCTAAAACATTAAAAATCGTTCTGATACCTAATTTTTTTCGAACGGGTGCTGCATATCGCATCGCTGGATGAAAATTTGGTGCAAACATAAAGGCAATGCCAATCTGATCCACAAGCTTAGCCACCTTGTCAGCTGTTAAATTCACATTGACACCCAAAGCTTCTAATACATCGGCACTGCCGCATTTAGATGAGACTGAGCGGCCACCATGTTTAGCCACTTTCACACCCGCACTTGCTGCAACAATTGCACTTAAGGTTGACACATTAAAAGTTTGTATGCCATCGCCACCTGTGCCACAGGTGTCTACTAAATGTGTTTTATCCTGAATCACCACTTGCTTTGAAAATTGTCGCATCACGATTGCTGCATCAAAAATATTTTCTGCAGTCACACCTTTTTCATTAAGAGCCAACACATAAGATTCAATAATGTCATCACTTAATACGCCTGACATTAAAGAATGCATAAAATCTTTCACGGATAATTTTTTTGAATCTATATTAGCCATATGCTTTTAAAAAATTATTTAATAGATCGTGGCCATGTTCGGTAAGGACTGATTCTGGATGAAACTGAACACCTTCGATCGGTAATGTTTTATGGCGGACCCCCATAATTTCTTCATCATCGGTCCATGCCGTCACTTCTAAACAATTAGGCAGTGTTGCGCGATCAATCACAAGGGAATGATAACGTGTCGCTGTAAACGGGTTTTTTAGATCTTTAAATACGCCCTGATTTGTATGATGAATTTGTGAAGTTTTACCGTGCATTAATGTTTTGGCATGAATAATTTTCCCGCCAAATGCTTGACCAATTGTTTGATGACCTAAGCAAACGCCTAGTATTGGAGTCTCCCCTTTAAATGTGTTCACCACTTCCAAGGAAATGCCTGCCTCATTCGGTGTGCAGGGCCCTGGAGACAACACAATATACTGAGGATGCTTTTTTTTAATCTCGTCAATCGTGATCTCATCATTACGATACACTTCAACTTCTTGTTTGAGCTCAGCTAAATACTGAACAAGGTTATAAGTAAATGAATCGTAGTTATCAATCATGAGTAACATAATTTATTTTCCTGATTGCACAATTTCTGCAGCACGTAATACAGCTTTCGCTTTGTTTTGTGTTTCAACCCATTCGTTATGGGCAATAGAATCCGCCACAATACCTGCACCCGCTTGTACATAAAGCGTTTTATTTTTAATCACGCCTGTTCTAATGGCGATGGCGACATCCATATCGCCATCAAAACCCAAATAACCGACAGCGCCAGCATAAATACCTCGCTTACTAGGTTCTAGTTCATGAATAATTTCCATGGCACGCACTTTAGGTGCGCCACTGACTGTCCCTGCTGGGAAAGTTGCTTTTAAAACATCCATGGCGTGCATGTTTGGTTTTAATGTGCCTTCTACATTAGACACAATATGCATCACATGTGAATAACGTTCAATTGTCATATTGTCCGTCACTTTTACAGAGCCTGATTGTGAGACCCGTCCAATATCATTTCGACCTAAATCCATGAGCTGCACATGCTCTGCACATTCTTTAGGGTCAGCCAATAATTCTTCTTCTAACTTGAGATCTTCTTCTTGTGTCTTACCTCGAGGACGTGTGCCTGCAATAGGTCTGACTGTGACGGTTTCATCTTCGAGTCTTACTAAAATTTCAGGGGACGCACCCACCACATGATGATCATCCATATGGTAATAGAACATATAAGGGGAGGGATTTAACGACCGAAGCGATTCGTAAAGCGCTAACGGGGGAGAGTCAAATCTTTGCGACACCCTTTGAGATAAAACAACTTGCATAATGTCGCCTTCAAAAATATAAGACTTTGCTTTTTCAACAGCCTTTTTAAATGCTTCTTCACCAAACTCTGAATGCGCTTCTGTGAGATTTGATGTTTGAAGTGGCTGTGTCTTCATTGATTCATGCAGTTGATCATAAAGTTTATCTAATCTTGCAATGCCTAGAGCATAAGCATCAGTCATAGATGGATCCGCATAGCTCACAATAAAGATCTTTTTTGCTACATTGTCGACCACAATCAGCTCATCTGATAGCATCAATAAAATATCAGGCACGCCTAGAGTATCTTTTGTTTTTTTATGTTTTAAACGAGATTCAATATATTGAATCGTCTCATATCCGAAATAACCAGCTAACCCACCTGCAAACCGAGGCAATTCTAAATCGTGAGGCACTTTAAATTGGCTTAAATAATTTTGAATAAAATCGAGTGGATTTTGTGTGTCTTCTTTTTTAATGACTTTATTTTGATCAATCACTTCAATCACATCATCACGAATGACAATTCTTTTTTTAGAGGGTAGTCCAATAATCGAATAACGACCGAAACGCTCACCACCTTCAACGGACTCTAAAAGATATGAAAAGGGAAGATTAGCTAGCTTCTGATAAATTGATAAAGGTGTCTCATGGCCCACATCAAAGGACTTTACTAAAGGAATAAAGTTAAAGCCTTCAGCCTTGTAGGTATTAAATTTGTCTGATGTGATTAAGGTGGTCATGATAGAAACGCACAAACATTTGTGAGTGCGTTTTTAAATTAAACAGTTGCGAGTGATGCACGTAATGATTTCACCACGGTATCGTATCGATTAGGGTCAGTATCTTTACCAGCACCAAAAATAGCAGAGCCTGCAACAAAAGTATCAGCACCGGCTTTTGCAATTTCTGCGATGTTATTAGCGTTCACGCCTCCATCAACTTCTAACCAAATTTGACGGCCTGTTTTTTCAAAATAAGCATCAATTTTTTGACGTGCAATTCTAAGTTTATTAAGTGTTTCAGGAATGAATTTTTGACCGCCAAACCCTGGATTCACAGACATTAAAAGTATCATATCGATTTTATCCATCACATGATCAAGGTAATGAAGTGGGGTCGCTGGATTAAATACCAAGCCTGATCTACATCCTGAGTCACGCACCAATGAAAGACTTCGATCAATATGATCTGAACCTTCAGGATGGAAAGTAATGATATTGGCACCTGCTTTTGCAAAGTCAGGAATAATCCGGTCTACGGGTTTTACCATCAAATGCACATCAATAATGGCATCCGTGATTGGGCGAATTGCTTCGCAAACTAAAGGGCCAATCGTTAAATTAGGTACGTAATGATTATCCATCACATCAAAGTGAACGATATCGGTTCCTGACTTAATCACGTCGGCAATTTCTTGGCCAAGTTTCGCAAAATTCGCTGAAAGAATACTGGGGGCAATTCTAAATGTTTTATCCATATTTCTAGTGATCCCAAATGAAAGTTGAGTGAGATATTGTAAAATAGCTATTTTAACTCTTAAATGGCGTGAAGCTAAAGCGTCGGATTAAGAATATTCACATGCAGCTTTATACCGTAGGCATTAACCACACCACAGCCCCCATTGCGATTCGTGAAAAAGTCGCTTTTGATCCTGATCATTTAAGCCAAGCCTTGCTCGAACTCATGGAACATAAAGTGAGCGAAGCGGCTATTTTATCTACCTGTAACCGCAGTGAAATCTACGCTAAAGCGCGAGACCCAAAAATCATCATCAATTGGCTTTGTAAGTATCACGGTATCAAATTAAAAACCATTGAATCCCATCTTTATATCTATGAAAACCAAGAAGCCGTTCAACATGCATTTCGTGTAGCTTCAGGCTTGGATAGCATGGTGTTAGGTGAGCCACAAATTTTAGGCCAAATGAAACAAGCCATTAAAACCGCTGAAAATACCGGTACATTAGGCCCTCTCCTCAATAAGCTTTTTCAAAAAACATTCTCTGTGGCCAAAGAAGTCCGAACCAAAACAGATATAGGCATGAGCTCAATTTCGATGGCAGCGGCTTCAATTAAGTTGGCCGAAAGTATTTTTGGGGATTTAAAAACTTCGAAAGTACTTCTTATTGGTGCAGGTGAAATGATTGAACTTTGCGCTGAGCATATTAAAAATAGACAACCTAAATCCATGACGGTCGCTAATCGATCTCTTGATCGGGGTTTGGCTCTAGCTAAAAAAATTAAGGGTGATGCCTGTCTTATTTCAGAACTCTCTGATCGTCTTCATGAGTTTGATATTGTTTTAAGCTCCACTGCAAGCCAATTACCTATTGTAGGCTTAGGTATGGTGGAGCGCGCACTCAAAACAAGACGAAATCGTCCCATGTTTATGGTTGATCTTGCGGTACCACGAGATATTGAACCTGAGGTAGGGGAGCTCAGTGATGTTTATCTTTATACCGTCGATGATTTATCTCACCTCATTGAAGAAGGCTTAACCAATCGCCAGTCTGCAGCTATTCATGCTCAAAAAATCATTGATCATCACGTAAAAGATTTCACGCAGTGGCTTAAAACGCGTACTATCGTGCCTACAATTAAAGCGCTTCGCGACCATGCTGAAAGTTATCGCGTCACTGAACTTAAAAAAGCACAAAAACTTCTAAATCAAGGCATGAAGCCAGAAGAAGTTTTGGAAGTGTTAAGCAAGGCTTTAGCTAATAAGTTTGTCCATCATCCAAGCCAAGCGCTCAATCAAGCTAAGGGTGAAGAGCATGAACTGCTCACCAAAACATTAAAGAAAATTTACCCACTTAAAGATTAAATGCCATGAAGCCTTCCATGCAAAAAAAATTAGCAGGATTAAGTGATCGCATTCAGGAGCTTAATACATTATTAAGTTCTGAAACGATTACGAATGACATGGATCAGTATCGCAAAATTACTAAAGAACATTCAGATATCACGCCTATTGTGAATGAATATCACGCCTACAAAAAAAATGAAGACAATTTAAACGAAGCGCAAAGTATGCTTTCCGACCCTGAGATGAAAGAATTTGCGCAAGAAGAAATTGAGCAATGTAAATTAAAACTTGTCACGATTGAAGATAATTTACAAAAATTATTACTCCCAAAAGATCCAAGTGATGAAAAAAATATTTTTTTAGAAATTCGTGCTGGTACGGGTGGTGACGAATCGGCTTTATTCGCAGGCGATTTATTCAGAATGTATTCAAGATATACAGAACGCCAAGGCTGGAAAATGGAAATTGTATCGTCAAGCGAATCTGAAGTCGGTGGCTACAAAGAAATCATTATGAAAATAATTGGGCATGGAGCTTATTCAAAGTTGAAATTTGAATCAGGTGGTCATCGTGTGCAGCGAGTGCCTGATACAGAAACACAAGGCCGTATCCACACCTCGGCTTGCACAGTTGCAGTATTACCTGAAGCCGATGAGATTAGTGATGTCATTATTAACCCAGCCGAAATTAGACTTGATACCTACCGCGCATCAGGTGCGGGCGGTCAGCATATTAATAAAACTGATTCGGCTGTCCGCATTACACACTTACCGACAGGCATTGTGGTGGAATGCCAAGACGATAGATCACAGCATCGCAATAAAGCGCAAGCTATGAGCGTCCTAGCAGCGCGTATTCGTGATGCACAAATTCGCGAACAGCAATCTAAATTAGCATCTGATCGCAGATCTCTCATCGGGAGTGGGGATAGAAGTGAACGTATTCGCACCTACAATTATCCTCAAGGTCGCATTACCGATCATCGAATTAATTTAACGCTTTATAAAATAGAAGCTATTACAGATGGTGATATGGAAGAACTCATTAATGCATTATCTAATGAGCATCAAGCTGATCTTCTTGCAGGCTTTGCAGAGGATTAAAATGTGGCGACAATTCGTGACACATTAAAAAATATTCAAAATAAACTTTATCTAAGCATAGGCTATTCTTCAGATGAGGCAAAACTTGAAGCCCGTTTTATTCTAGAGCACGTCTTAAAGATTACTCAAAAAGAAATCATCCAAAAAATTGATGAAGATATCCATACAGACCATCAAACTCAGATTGAATACATCACAGAAAAAAGAATAGGCGGCACGCCTCTACCTTATCTTTTAGGTGAATGGGCTTTTTATGGAAGAATATTTAAAGTAAATCCTCATGTACTTATTCCAAGAGCCGACACAGAAACTCTTATTGAAACAGTGCTCTCAAAAATAAACCCGCGGGATCATTACGACATCTTAGATCTCGGATGCGGTACAGGGATTATCGGCATCACCATAGCTCTTGAAAGACCGCTTTCAAAAGTGGCACTCATTGATCAATCCGAAGATGCCATACAAAATACAAAAGAAAATCAATCGCTTCATCAAGTCACTAATACCACGATTCAAAAAAGTGATTGGTTTAGTGCATTAGATCAAAAAAGATTTGATGTGATCTTAAGTAATCCTCCTTATTTAGAAGAAAATGACCCTCACTTATTACAAGGCTTAGAAGACGAACCTCTCGATGCTCTAGTTTCAGGCCCAACTGGAATAGAAGCTATACATCATATTATTGAAAATGCTAAAAATTATATCAAACCTTCAGGTTGGCTTTTCATTGAGCATGGTTACAATCAAGCAAAAATATTAAAAGATTTATTCGAAAAAAATGGCTATCGGCATATTGAAAATGCCAAAGATATTCATGGTATTCATCGTGTTACTTTCGCGCAATATTCAATAGTATAATCATCAACATGAGCGAAAAAAATTCAGTGGGTCTTGTTAAAGCAAAGCTAGCAAAAATTACAAAGCCACTTAAGTTAACGAGCGGTAAAAAATTACCGAGCTATGAACTCGCCTATGAAACCTACGGCAAATTAAACGCTAAAAAAAATAATGCGGTACTTGTATGCCATGCATTGTCCGGAAATCATCATGTCGCAGGACGCTATAAAAAAGATGATAAATACCCTGGTTGGTGGGATAACCTGATTGGTCCTGGCAGACCCCTTGATACCGACCGCTTCTTTGTCATCGGAGTAAATAATTTAGGTGGCTGCCACGGCACGAGTGGGTCTATGAGTATTAATCCAAAAACAAAAAAACTATGGGGTTCTGATTTTCCGATTGTGACTGTGGAAGACTGGGTGAACACACAAGCAGCTCTCATAGATCAATTAGGTATTGAAAGTTTAGCAGCTGTCATTGGAGGTAGTTTGGGTGGTATGCAAGCCATTCAATGGACGCTTTCATATCCAAAGCTCGTGCGTCACGCCATTGTGATTGCTGCAGCGCCAAACTTAACCGCGCAAAATGTTGCTTTTAATGAAGTCGCAAGACAAGCGATTATCACTGATCCTGATTTTTATAATGGGGACTATTATCGTTTTAAAAAGAAACCTAAACGCGGGCTACGCATTGCAAGAATGTTAGGTCATATAACTTATCTATCTGATGATGCGATGGGTATGAAGTTTGGTCGTAAACTCAAAAATAAAAATGTTGAATATTCTTTTGATGTCAATTTTGAAATGGAATCTTATTTACATCATCAAGGTGATAAATTTGCTGGAGAATTTGATGCAAATACTTATTTAAGAATGACGCGTGCATTAGATTATTTTGATCCTGCAAAAGATTACCAAGGTAATTTATCTAAAGCTTTCAAAAAAGTGGAGGCTGATTTTTTAGTGGTTTCATTTACGAGCGATTGGCGATTTTCTCCTCAGCGCTCAAAAGAAATTGTCAAAGCGCTTTTAGATAATGAATTGACTGTAAGCTACGCTGAGGTTACAGCGCAGCATGGACATGATGCTTTTCTGATGTCTGACCCCCATTATCACAGCATACTCACGTCTTATTTTAAAAAGATCGCAAATCAATTATGAGCGCACAATTTAGACAAGACTTTGCCGTTATTGCCAATTGGATCCCGTTCGGTGCCAAAGTGCTCGACTTAGGCTGTGCAGATGGATCTCTTTTAAAGTTTTTAGAAGGCTCTTTAGAAGTAAAAGGATATGGTATTGAAAAAGATGATACGCATTGGCTTAACACTTTAAAACACGGCCTCAATGTCATTCAAATGGATTTGGAATCAGGCTTATCAGGTTTTGAATCTCAATCATTTGATGTCGTTGTTTTATCTCAAACCTTACAAGCCATCCATAACATCGAAAAAATTGTATATGAAATGTTACGTGTTGGAAAAGAAGTGATCGTGACGTTTCCTAATTTTGGTTATTGGCGACATCGTATACAACTCATTCAAGGTCAAATGCCTGTCTCTAAAGCCTTACCTTATGAATGGTACAACACGCCCAATATCCACTTATGCACGATCAAAGATTTTGATGGATTTTGTATAAAAAATAAAATTGGTATTAAAGAGCGCCTCATTCTGACTCATGGCAAACCGGTTCATTTCATGCCCAATCTCATGGGTGAATTAGCGATGTATCGTCTCGTTTCAAAATAACGTTTGATGCAAATTCGGAATCGATTCTGGCAAGACATCCTTTCCAAAAAAATGTTGGTATGTATTTTTACTGGCTTTACTTCAGGGCTCCCTCTTTTTATTCTGATCAGCTTATTACCTGCATGGTTGAGATCTAATCAATTAGATCTCAAAGCGATTGGTCTTTTTGCATTAATCCAACTACCCTATACATGGAAATTTTTATGGGCACCTTTCTTTGATCGCTTCAGTTGGCCCATGGGTCGACGTCGCGGCTGGTTATTACTTTTTCAAGCACTTCTTTTAATCAGCATTCCGCTATTGGGTTTTTATAATCCCCAAACTGATCTTACGATGATTGTAGTGATTGCCACGCTCATTGCATTTTTAAGTGCAAGTCAGGATATTGTGATTGATGCTTATCGTCGAGAACTTTTATTAGATAAAGAATTGGGTTTAGGTAATGCAGTTCATGTGAATGCTTATAAGATTGCGAGTCTTATTCCAGGCTCTTTATCCCTTATCTTGGCCGACCATTTTGATTGGCAAACTGTATTTATAGTGACAAGCCTTTTTATGCTGCCAGGTCTTGTTTTAACTTTTGTAATTAAAGAGCCTAAAGTACAGAAAATGAAAAAGTGTGATTTAGCATCATCACTGCTGCTTCCATTCCAAGAATTCATGCATCGGCATGGTTTAAAAAGTGCTTTAACCATTCTTCTTTTTATCTTTTTTTACAAATTAGGTGACAGTATGGCGACTGCATTAGCTACGCCTTTTTATTTGGATCTAGGATTTAGTAAAACTGAAATTGGTTTGATTGCAAAAAATGCTGGTCTTTGGCCAAGTGTCATAGGTGGACTCGTGGGGGGTGTTTGGATGATGAAATTAGGTATCAACCGCGCCTTATGGATCTTTGGTTTTCTTCAGATGGTTAGTATTTTAGGTTTCGCTTGGTTAGCTCATATAGGCTATAGCCCTGAATGGCTAGCCATTGTCGTAGGATTTGAGGCTTTCGGGGTAGGTTTAGGTACCACAGCTTTTGTGGCTTTTATTGCAAAGACCACCCATCCACTTTATACCGCCACGCAATTTGCACTTTTCACAAGCTTAGCAGCTGTCCCTCGAACACTTGTAAATGCTTCTACTGGCTACCTTCAAAGTCTTTTTGGTTGGGAGAATTTCTTTATTCTTTGTTTTCTTCTGGCTATTCCTGGTATGGCATTGCTTTATAAAATCGCACCAATTAAAAATTAAATCGTATAGTCAATGATCAATGGTGCATGATCACTAAATTTTTCTGCCTTGTAGATGGAAGCTTTAGTAATCTTATCTTTTATAGATGGATGAGCAATTTGATAATCAAGACGCCATCCCACATTTTTAGCATAGGCCTGTCCTCGATTGCTCCACCAGGTATAAGACGCATCAGTCGCATCAGGGTGAAGCTTGCGATAAGTATCTACCCAACCCACACTTTCAAATAAATCAGTCATCCATTGACGCTCTTCGGGCAAGAAGCCTGAATTCTTTTTATTGCCTTTATAATTTTTTAAATCAATTTCTTTATGTGCAATATTGAT
>Ga0208975_1000871_pt1 | contig 13702 bp, 17 predicted proteins | sample GreLakmeER78MSRF_FD_187700 | JGI IMG/M metagenome (GOLD analysis project Ga0208975, IMG submission 187700) | Freshwater lentic microbial communities from great Laurentian Lakes, MI, USA - Great Lakes metaG ER78MSRF (SPAdes) | ecosystem: Environmental > Aquatic > Freshwater > Lake | place: Great... | reverse complement strand
CGTGCCAGTGGATTTTACATTGGTTTCCCATTAAATCGTTGGGACACATATATTCGTTATGCTGGTTTCTATGGCACAGCTAGTTTACCTCCAGTGGTATTGACCACAGACGGTGGTACTCCAAGCACAATCACAGCCACAGCGGCTTATGCACATGGCTTATCACCAGGCACACCAATCCTAGCTAACATCGCGTCAGCTGGTGCTAATGGCGAATATGCCCACGGTGGATTTACTATCTTAACTATTCCTACTGCCAGCACATTTACCTATCAAGCACGCTCAGGTGCGGCTGTTACAGGTTCAGTGATCGGTACTGTTTATATACGCCCAAGTGCATTCTTTACCCACAGAGCAGGCGACGGTGGTGTTAGCCTAGGCACAGGTACACCACATACTGGTGCTAGTGCGTCAAGACAAAGTAAGAAATATTTCCGTTACCAATCTGGTAAAGGTCTAATGTGGACATCAGGTACCTTATTAGGTGCCAACTATGACGTTGTACAAGTCAGTGCTACTGGTACTGGAGTAGGTAATACAATCACTATCACCACAGATCAACAGCACGGCTTACAGATCGGTGCTAACGTTAAACTAAGTGGTATTGACACACCTGGTTACAATGCTTTCTACCTAGTGCAGGCTATCATCGGTGACTTTACATTCCAAGTCAACGCTATATCAACACTGGGCAATACTGGCGCTATCTCGGGTGGCGTCCGATATCAAAATGCCAGCCCTGGTGCCAAACTTGCTACACGCGGTTGGGCTGGTGCTAGTGTGCGTGCAGGTATGATGGATGACCAAAACGGCATGTTTTGGGAAAACACTGGTGTGAACATCAACGTGGTCCAACGTAGCTCGACACAACAAACATCTGGATACATCTCAGTTGAAGTTTCGACTAATTTATTAACAGGTGATGGCACTTGCCGATTCACACAGGATTACAAAGCAGGTGACAAGATCGTCCTACGTGGTATGGTGCATACAGTTACTTCAGTTATCAATGATAATGAAATGACCATCAGTCCAGTATGGCGCGGTTTAACTAACCAAACACGTATCAAACCATTCAAACGTGTAGAACGCCGTTATCCACAAGCACAATGGAACGTTGACTCATTAGATGGTACAGGTCCAAGCGGTTACTTGCTAGACCCAACCCTGATGCAGATGTTGATGATCCAATACACATGGTACGGTGCAGGTTTCGTAGACTTTGGTGTGCGTGGACCATTAGGCAACTACATATTCGCCCATAGATTCATGAACAATAACTTGAACTACGAAGCTTACATGCGTTCAGGTAACTTACCAGCTCGTTATCAAGCTGTTAACGATGTTCCTTATGCTGTATTAAAAGCAAGTATAGATGCTAGCCAAACAACGATTGATGTAGATGATGTTACACAGTTCCCTGTGCCGACACCGACAGAACCAGTATATGTCTATGTCGACAACGAAGTGATGAAAATCACTGGTATGACAGCCAATGTGGCCAATGCAGGTGTGCAGTCAGCTACTTTAACAGGTATAACACGCTCAGCAACATTTAACTTGTGGCAAGACGGTGCTAATAAATCGTTCTCAGCAGGGGTCGCTGCAACACATACTTCCAACGTATCGGTACGTGTTATTTCAGCTACTAGTAGTCCGGCACTTAACCACTGGGGTTCAGCAGTTATCCTAGACGGTGGATTTGACCAAGATCGTGGTTATGCTTACACATTCAACCAATCAAACATCGCGTTTCCGGGTGGTACTACTACAGTTACAGCGTTCTTATTACGACTAGCACCAAGCGTGAGTAATCAGATTCCAGGTGATCTAGGCACACGTGAACTAGTAAACAGAGCGCAGTTGATCTTGAACAACATGGTGGTTAACTACACTGGTGCTAATGCACGTTTCTTGATTGAAGGTATCCTTAACCCTAACAACATCACCACAACGACGACAGTGTGGAGTTACTTGTATAATCAAAATCAAAATCGTAGTGAAAATCCAAGCGGCTCTGATCAACCAAGCTACACGCAGTTAGCGGGTAATTCTGCTATCTCATACAGCACTGTGCCATATGCATACGGTGGTGAGCGACTATTTGCGATTCCGGTAAATGCTACAAACTCTGGTACGTTAGATTTGACCAAGGTTAAACAGCTAGGTAATTCAGGTATCCCAGGATTTAACACTTACCCAGATGGTCCAGAACTACTTGCGATCAACATCACATCGTTGACCACAACTGGTGGTGCGACAGGTACAGTGCGTGGTGACATCCAGATCCAATGGAACGAATCACAAGCGTAAGAAACAAGCTACAAAGAAAAAGGACCTCCGGGTCCTTTTTTCTTGATAAATATTAGAATATTAAGAGAGTATTATGGGATTAACCAGACCAACATCCGCACAGATCGACAGCTCCACTGAGGTAATAACAGACCCGATATCCTTGCTGAACAACAAAAGCACGCAAGCCAATGTTGACGTAGGTTTCTTGTTTAATCGTGATGGTGGTATATCCAGCAACGTGGCTGTATTCTGGCAGGAAAGCAATCAACGATTCGTATTTGCCTTGACTACTAGTAATGGTGTTAGTAGATTCAGCAATATAGCAGTAACCAGCAATGCCAATGTGGTAACAGGTAACGTTTTTGCCGCAGGATATTTTTATTCAAATGGTGTGGCATTCACTGGTGGAGCTGGTGGCAGTTACAGTAACGTCCAAGTGGCCACTTATTTGCCAACATACTCTGGTAATATTGCCAACGTCCGTTTAGGTGTTGCGGGTGTATTGACATTTGCTGATGGCACAACACAAATCACAGCAGGCGGTGGCAGTTACAGCAACGTGCAAGTGGCTACATTTCTACCAACTTATTCAGGAGTACTTGGCTCTAGTAATTTACAGGTCACCGGCGGCGGTACCTTTTCAGGTACGCTGACTATAGGAGCAAGTGGGTTTATCAATTCTGGTGGTAATGTCTTATCAACTGGTTTAAGTGTATTTGGTAATACACGTATTGGTAGCTTGGCCACTCCAGGTGCACTGCACACTATCATTGGTAATGTTGATGTCTCAGGTGCAGGAACTGAGTACTTTAACATCGGTGGTAACATCATGGCTATCCAGGGATCATTTGGATCCATTAACTCAACTGGGTCGATCAACACCATTGGGAATATCATAGTCAACAACACTGCTATCTCCACCTCAAACGTCACAGGTGCTATAAGAACCACAGGTGGCATTGGAGTGGGCGGTAACTTATACGTTGGACAACGTGTGGGTTATGTATGGGGTGTCAACAACGTCAGCTCAGTGTATCAGGTGTTTAACAACAGCACTAACAGCCTAGACACGGTATTTGGATAATGCCAATCGCCTCAAGATTATTATCAACTGGCACATTGTTGGTCAATGGATCTTTTGACGAGAATACACAATCTGCAATCTCTACACGTGCCAATCTAATCCTAGCTAGCGGCTTTGATGAACTTAGCTTGCCGGCCGGTGCTATTAGTTTCAATGGTACAACACAATATTTGACTGCTACGAGTCCAAACTTATCTGGAACTTGGACTGTAGAAATGTGGTGTTATTGGACCACTGGGGGAACACAAACCACCATAGTGAGTTTTAACAATGGCAGTAACAGTGGCATCAATCTATGGAAAAACACATCCAATCAACTAGTAGCTGATGACGGTGTAAATGGTGTGGTGGCAATGTCCACAGTCACTCCCACGATAGGTGCATGGAACCATATCGCGTTTGTCAGAGTCGGAACAACCACTAGTGGCTATGTGAATGGGGTATTGGCTGGGACAACTACTTATACTCCGGGAACAACATCCGCGGTCAGTGTAGGCAGATATAATGGCGGTACTTTCTTTTATTTTCCAGGATATATTTCCAATCTTCGTGTGGTCAATGGAGTCGCAGTTTATACATCAGCGTTTACTCCACCACAGGCGATACTGCCAGCAGTCTCAGGTACGAGCCTATTGTTAAATGTCATAGACTCTGCTAATTTTATCAAAGACAACGGCCCGAGCGCACTCACGATGACCAACAATGGTGCCGCTACATTTATCGCCAATGGTCCTTTTAATCAAGGATCAACAGCAACAGCGCAACGACAACTACCTGATGGTACCTTAGAAGTATACAATCAATTTGACGAATTCATAGGGGCACCGGTGGTCGATGGTAACCTAATGGTGTGGGTTGATGCTGGACAGACATCTAGTTATCCCGGCTCAGGTGCGACCTGGACTGATCTAAGCGGAAATGGTAAAAACTATACTCTGACTAATACCCCTACTTATAATTCTATCCTAGGTGGTGGAGTCATAACCTTTGCTGGTGCTAGCAGCCAATATGCTACCACTGCCACTACCTTGTTTAACTCTACTACCTTTAACACCTATACTATGAATCTCTGGGTCTATCCTACGGGTGCTGGTAACTTTGTGCAGGTCGATGGGCAGACTACTCCTAACACAGGATATCACTATTCAGCTATAGAAATATCTGCTGCCGGTGTAATAAAATTTGGACAATGGATTGGTAGTATGTCTACTATCGCTACAAGTACACAAAGTTTAAATGCTTGGTATAACCTAGTAATTACTTATAATGGCACTACAGCTACGGCTTATATCAATGGTGTCAGCGTTGGCAGCACTAATATTATTTGGTCTAGTCCAGGTGCTAATACGTTTATGGCATTGATGGCTATCGATAGTACTAACATGGGCACTGGCGCCTATGCCAGTGGTAGCCTTGGTGCATTTATGGTCTACAACCGTGCTCTATCAGCTGATGAGATCTCCACAAATTTCAATGCCCTACGTGGCCGTTACGGAATCTAATAAATACTAGACTATGGCTAAATTAAATTCAGGAACACGGGTATACGGCACTCTACAAGTAGATGGCAATGTAACAGTAGCAGCAGGAACAGTAGCACTACCAGCTATCACTACAACAGGTGACACTAATACCGGTATTTTCTTCCCTGCTGCTGACACTATGGCCTTTACTGAAGGCGGCACAGAAGTAATACGTATAAACTCCAGTGGTAATGTAGGGATTGGTACTACGAGTCCATCAGTATCACTAGACATAGGAAGTAGAACAGATGGGTTATTATTGCCTTCTGGAACAACTGCACAAAGACCTGCAAGTCCTGTAAATGGTATGACAAGATATAATACAACTACTGGTACATGGGAAGCTTATAATAATAGTGGATGGATACCATCAAATCCTAATATAGTAACTAACTACCAATCCTTTACATCATCTGGTACTTTAACAGTAGCAGCAGGCGTGAGAAACATTCAATTACTTGTTGTTGGCGGAGGAGGTGGTGGTGGCTCTGGAGGTGCAGGTGGTGGTGGTGCAGGTGGTGTAGTATATATTCCTAATTTTGCTGTTACTCCATCTGCAAATATTACTGTAACCATTGGTGGTGGAGGTCCAGCAAGTACTAATGGTGTTAATTCATCTTTTGGAAATATTGTTGCATATGGTGGCGGAAGAGGTGCAGCAAGTACAGATGTTTCTTATGGAAGCCAATCTGGACCATTTTCAGGTGGAAGTGGTGGCGGTGCTGGAGCTACATCAACATTAGTAGGTAGTGCTGCTCCAGGAAGTTCTCAAGGAAGTGCTGGCGGGCTAGCCCCAACTGTTTCCCCTTTCCCAGCAGGTGGCGGTGGTGGTGCTGGTCAAGTTGGGCAAAATGGTTTGTCTGGCGTGAATGGTAATGGTGGTGCTGGAGTGTACATACCTATATTTTCTGCTTATGGTGCTTCTGGATATTTTGGTGGTGGCGGTGCTGGTGGATATGGAGGTAATAGTGCAGGCTCTGGAGGACTTGGTGGTGGCGGTGGAACAAATGTAGCAGGCACAGCTAATACTGGAGGTGGTGGCGGTGGTGCTGCTACTGCTCAAGCTGGTGGTTCAGGAGTAGTTGTTGTGGCTTGGTATCAATAAGGAATAATATGAGTCATTTTGCAAAAATTAATAATAAAATAGTTACAGAGGTAATTGTAGCTGAAAAAGAATATATTGACAGTTTAGATGGTACATGGTTACAAACATCATACAACACACATGGTAATCAACATCCAGAAGGTAGACCTTTAAGAGGTAACTACGCTGGTATTGGTTACAATTATGACGCTACTAATGACGTATTCTATGCACCACAACCATTTCCATCATGGATACTAAACAATACAACATGGTTATGGGAAACACCTGTAGCTATGCCTACAGACGGTAAGCAATATAAATGGAATGAAGCTACTACATCTTGGATAGAAATAACTCCTTAAAAATCACTTGACTTTTTAACCAAAAGACTGTATAATAGCTGTATAGAAAATGGTTAGAAAGGTCCAAATTGAGTCAAGTCACAATCCGAACACGAGTATATCAGCCCAGTTATCATAGGCCAGATCCATACTGCGAGCACGAAATAACCGGTGAAATCCTCAACACTATCAAATGGTTAAAGCCTGACGAAATTGCTGTAACCAACCCCCAACATCCAAATGGATTCAGCATCTTACATAAGAAGAATATCTTATGGATCAAAGACTTACAAGGTCGTAAAAGTACCGTTAAAATTGATGAAGACTATCGTCAATGGACTGTCAAGGGCAGTAAGGGCAACGAGTATCTTGTAATCCGCCAAAAAGGCCTGTATAATTGTACGTGTCCTGGTTTCACATATCGTAAAAATTGTCGTCATATCACAGAGGTGGGTAATGAATAATCCGTGGAACGTAATCCAAGAGCTTGAAGCAGATAATAGCCGACTGGTCAAAGAAGAAATCATCGCCCGTGAAGCACTAGCAGGTAATGATGAGTTCTTCGCTGGTTGTAGACTGGCCTTAGATGCTATGACTACCTTTGGTGTTAAACAAGTAGATACCAAAGAAGATGCTAGTGGACTTGGTCTAGATTGGAATAATTTCGCAAAACTAGCCAATGATCTAGCCATGAGGAACCTAACTGGTCATGCGGCCTTACAGGCCATCACCAATGCTATGAAATTAGCCAAACAGGACCAATGGAATCTTTGGTATCGTCGTATCCTGATCAAAGACCTACGCTGTGGGACTAGTGAAAAGACCATTAACAAGGCAGTAGAAAAGAAATATCCCACGTATGCTATACCGGTGTTCAGTTGCCAACTAGCACATGATAGTGCCAATCACGAAAGCAAGGTCCAAGGTGAACGCTTGATCGAAGTTAAACTCGATGGTGTGCGTGTTATCACTATCGTTTACCCAAATGGGCACGTTGATCAATACAGCCGTAATGGTAAAGAGCTGGTAAACTTTCCACATATTAAAAATCAAATCAGTAAATGTGCAGGTTCATTCACAGAACCTGTGATCTTAGATGGCGAAATCATGTCAGCCAGTTTCCAAGATCTTATGAAGATGGTGCATCGTAAGAGTGATGTGGATGCCAATGATGCTGTGTTAAATTTATTTGATGTCATCACCTTAGAAGAATTCCAAGCAGGGCAAGGACTACATCGACAGTTTGATCGTAGCATAACCCTGGCGGCTTGGTATAATGAAAACAGCCAAGTGTTGCCTAATGTCACTGTGGTAGGGCAAGAATTGGTAGACTTGAATTCATTCGTAGGCCAGGCTCGTTTCAAACAGATCAACAGTGATGCTATCGAAGGTGGATACGAAGGTATAATGATCAAAGATCCAGAAGCCAAATACGAATGTAAACGCAGTGTGGCTTGGCTTAAACTTAAACCTTATATTGAAGTTAGCCTTACAGTTGTTGCTGTTGAAGAAGGCACTGGACGTAACGTTGGCAAACTAGGCGCATTGATCTGCGAAGGTGTAGATGATGGCAAGCGTATTAAGGTCAATGTTGGCAGTGGGTTCACTGATCTCCATCGTGACACTTATTGGACAGCACGTAGTGAACTCGTGGGACAGATCGTCGAAGTCCGAGCAGACGCCGCAACCAAAAGTCAAGATTCGGAAGAAACGTGGAGTCTGAGATTTCCTAGATTCCTACGGTTCCGTGGCTTTGAACCAGGTGAAAAAATATAATGCCTATTCCACAAAAACCTAAGCCATATGGCCGGAAAAAGAAAAGGAAAAAGAATAATGATTCATGAGTTAAAACAACTAACAACTAAAGAAGTCATGATCATGATAGAAGGCAGTGTCAAAGCCATCGTTGATGACCCTGGTTATTTTTATTCTAGTGGAGTTGGCCCGCAGTATAGCAAACTAACACCTAGTGGCTGTGACATGGTATTGAAGACCATGACAGCTCTACTACCATTGCTAGCACAGGCAAAAGAACGTGAATTAGATGATCGTGCAAAATCGATAACTTGGAATTCTCTACAGGAGGAAGACATACAGTGACCGATCGTCAAACACATTGGACCATATTTTTCATAGCAGTCGTAGTAGGGTTGATCTTATTATCTACTATAATCAAAGTCGACGATCAACTAGAGCGATCAAGACTAGCAGTCGTAGACATGCAGAAACAGATCGATAAACTAAAAGCAGAAGATCAAGAACTCAAACATCTGATAGTTAAGTTAACCAATGCTAATTTATCTCTTAACAAAGATCTCGATGTCACCCAAGAATTACAACGTAAACAAGCGCAGGCTATCGTAGATCTACGCAAGGGCAAGAAAAAATAATGGGTCAGATATATAAAAGCATCCACAAGTATGTACCTAAACTGGGTAAGGTTGAAGGTAGTCTAGTAGAGATTGGTGCTAGCCGTCCAGGTGATGATCAGTCAACTCAATATTTGAACGAGCTGGCTCAGCAATCGAATATGGATTTCGTCACCTGTGATATTAATTTCCAACGGGTTAGAGAATTAAATGATCAAGGAATATCAGCAGTATGTGACAAGGGTGAAGACTTTTTAGCTGTATATCAACCTAAGATATCTATTGTCTACCTAGATAACTTTGATTGGAATTGGCATCCCATGGCCACTGAAGATTGGACTTTAGATCAGATCAAAGAGTATCGCGACAACTATAATATAGAAATGACCAATGTCTACAGCCAGGCCGCCCACGTGCATCAGGCTGTATTAGTTGAAGCTAAAACTACTGATAACAGCATCGTTTGTATCGATGACACTTGGTTCCATTCAACTTGGGACACGTATCAAGGCAAAGGTGGAGCCGCAGTGCCTTATCTTTTAGCCAAAGGATATACGGTATTAGAAACTACTAATGGTCGAGACCGAACTTATGGAATTATACTAGGGAGATTTACAAATGGATAGAAATATATTATTAGAAGCGTTAACTAACCACGAATGCACAGTGACATTTACTAAAGTCAATGGTGAAACACGCATCATGCCCTGCACACTCAAAGAAGATATTATTCCAAAACCACCAGCAGAAGTGGCTAGTAAAAGTGTAGTGAAACGTCACGAAAATCAAAATGTAGTCAGTGTTTGGTGTTTGGACAAGAAAGAGTGGCGCAGTTTCCGTGTAGATAATGTAATAGATTTAGAAATAACCAATTGATCTATCATATACAAGATAATCACATAGTAGAACTAACTTCTGACTATGTAGAATACCTTTATAGCAAATATGTTCCGCCCGGTAGTTTAATAGTAACTAACAGACAACAACTAGATACGGTTGTCGTCAATGATGATATAACGCACATAGTCTTTGATGCCGCTACGAATCCTATCAGCCCTTTTTTAGAAACTACCAATATCGATCGGCCATTTACGGTAGTATCGGGATTATATCATTATCATCAGCAGCCCACTCCAAATATACGATTCTTACCTTTTTGGGCCGTGTGGATGAGTGATCCCTACACTGGAATACTAGACAGGCAATATCATAAATTTTCAAACAGACAAAAAAAATACAAATTTAGCTGTCTCAATGGCACTGCGAAAGAGCATAGGAAATTTCTATATGTTCTATTAAATCAAAAACATTATTTTAAAGATATAGTGTTTACCTTTGGACATAGGCCGACAACAACTGCTTTTCTAAATGAAATATTATTAACGGTTGAAGAGCAAAAAATTTATCAAGCATTACCACAGGCTGTTGAATTTCTTGCCAGTGATGCTACTGTTGGCATCGATCTTACATTGGATCATCCAGCTTATCAAGAAAGTTATGTCAATCTAGTTACAGAAACAACAGTGATTAGCCCCATGCTCAGTGAAAAAACATTTAAACCAATCGTAGCTGGGCAGTTGTTTATATTAATCGCAGCTCCTGGTGCAGTGCAATTTTTACGTGACATTGGCATAGATACCTTTGATGATATCGTCGATCACAGCTATGATCTGATTTCAGATACTAGGACCAGGATTAACAAAGCTGTAGAGCAAGTCGATCATTTGATTGAAAAAGACCTAGATACTATATATGATAATATTAAAAATAGGTTAGAACAAAATTCCATCTATATGCGATCGCAAAAATTTAGGGATCAATTTATATCATGACACTAAAAGTTTTTGTCAATGACGACTCATACTCATCTATGTTTTTTGATCTCAATGGTCAAGACTATGAAATCTTTAAAGATCCAATCTTGGACTATGACATATTAGTCCATACCAGCGAACATGATCTCAACCATATCAAAACTAAACTTAAATTAGAATTATGTATATTCCATAACTATGAAAATCAATTAGGATTTAACTATTTTAACCTACCGTCAGAATCTGACCGAAGTTCTAATGGAAGTATTATAGTAACCAATGCTGTTGACTCAACCATAGGACATTATAAATGGATCATACATAATGATTTTCTATTTAATAGAACCAAGGCGTATTATTTAGGTTATCCTTTTAAATCTACTACCAAACTTTGGTACTATGTTGGTGAGTCAGGATATAAGTTGCCGGCTATCAAAGATAGCTCTACTAAGACTAAAATCTATATCGCCCCAAATAATACCTATTTAAATACTCCTCGTAAAATAATGTATAGACCGAAACTGGTCGAGCTATTAAAAAATCAATACGGACATTTAGGATATATCGGCAATCCCGACGATAATAAAAATTTAATATTACATTCACAATCTGAATTTCCATCTGTTCAAAATATAGAAGAATTAGTTAATATTAAATCTCACACGAACTATAATTCGCAAGGATATAATCCAATTAATAATCAATACTATTTGGATACGTTTGTCAGTATCTACGGTGAAACTATTGAACATGGCAGCACTATCGCTATCACAGAAAAAACCTATGAACCTTTTATCAAAGGATTGTTTATATTACCATTTAGCACCAATGGGTTTATTGCCCATGTCAGATCCCAAGGTTGGCAATTACCCGATTTTATCGATTATAGTTATGATGCTATTGACAGCGTTGAAGAAAGATTTATAGCCTATTGCGATGAATTACATAGATTATTATCCATGTCTTTGGAAACTTGGTGTCAACATTGGGACAACAATATTAATGTATTAACTCATAATCGTGGATTATTTTTCCAACGTCCCTATGATCGTGTAGATTTTGCCAGATATTTATAATTTGGTTAAATTAGTCATTGCTTAATCATTAAGCAGGTGCTATTATAATACTAACGCTGATGGGTTGTCAGCTTTTTATGAAAGGACAGAGATGTCTATTTTAAGTTTATTTTCAAAAACGGAGAAACTAGTAATGTCAAAACGTAAATCAACAAACTTGAACAAAGTTAAAAATCAAACATCATTTTTAGAAAAACACCTACGTGGTACAGGTCGCACTATTTCTGTGGCACAGGCTCAGGCTAACTATGGTATCGAGAAACTAACTGCTCGTATTTCAGAATTACGTGCGGCTGGTTTAAATGTTAAAACTATCACTAACACAAGTGGTAATACAGCGTATCGTATCTCTGCTCGTGACGTAAATGGTTCACGTGCTAAGATGTTCGCTATCTAATAGCTCAGGCTGCGCCGAGCATAAAAAAAGCCCCGTCCTGGGGCTTTTTGTTTTACTTAATTATTAAAAATTAGCATTGACTATATCAGCTGCGACTGGCGAAGTAGTAGGAGTTTTAGTAGTAGAATTCTCAATATCATAACACCAAATATTCACTGCTATAGAATGTGTGTCGCGCCAAGTGACGATATCTGCATTTAATGCCGCATCAGTCAATGTATATTCTGTCAGCCAACTAGTTAATTCAGTCTGATTAGCAAACAATAGGATCTGATTACCATCGCCTTTATTAAATCCGTTAGCTTCAACATAAGCATCAAAGTTTTGGGACCACTCAGTGGCTATTACATTTGGTGGAAAAATTTCAACCTTATTTGGATTAGTTATATATATTCCGTAAATTATCATATGTTATACCTCTTTTATACGTTATTATAATTATTTATCCGATTGACAAATAATTGAAAAGATAGTACAATACATAATTAAAACATGGAGATAAACATGATAATACACAGTTTTCGCTGGTATTTTATTAGTGCTTTCGTTGGTATATTCGTATATATCCAACATGATGGAACTAATTACGGTGCACCGCATAGAGAATTAGTTGATAGTTTGAACATAATAACCCCTGCTATTGCAGAAACTAAAAAAGATGCATTTGAAAAAGAAACCAAACCAATCTTATATAATCGCAAGGACATCGCCTGCTTGGCTAATAATGTCTATTTTGAAGCCGCTAACGAACCCATGTTGGGTAAAGTAGCAGTAGCACAGGTAACCATAAATCGTGTTAAAAATGGCCATTGGGGAGATACTATCTGTGATGTAGTCCATGCTAAAGATCAGTTCAGTTGGACCAACCGAGATAAGCATAAGATCGAACATGACAGCGAACAGTATCGAGATAGCGTTTCAGCGGCCAAAAAAATCCTATCCAATCGCCAACGGTTACGAGCATTAAGACACGCACTGTTTTATCATGCTGATTATGTCCAACCAAATTGGGCAGATCGCTCACAGAGAGTTGGTAAGATTGGTGCACACGTATTTTATAATGGAGCAAAAGGTAGCTCATTGAGTCTATGAAAACTAAACTATATTTTGCCTACGGCATGAATACCAACACGGAAGAAATGGCATATCGCTGTCCTGGTGCACGTGCCTTAGGTCGAGCGGTATTGCCTGGCTATAGGCTTGAATTTAAGAGCTTTGCTACTATAGTGCCTAATCCTAAAGAACAGGTAGAAGGGGTGCTTTGGACTATCACAGAACCAGATGAGTTGGCTTTAGACATGTTAGAAGGCTATCCAGAGTTCTACGACAAAAAGACCGTGTCAGTCGAGCATGATAACCAATCATATATCGCTATGACTTATATAATGGGACCACGTGAGCAGGGATATGCGCCAAGTGATGGATATTACAGCATGGTGTCTGAAGGTTACCAAACTTTTGGATTAAGCCAACAACAGTTATTAGATGCAAAAAATCGTTCAATTAAGGAGATCGTAATCTATGAATAAGTTGATATTAATTTTGTCGTTGGCCATGGTTGGATGTGCTAATACCCAAATATTAGAACAATCCAAACAAGAAAAAGAATATCGTAGGCAAATATCAGAAATGAGCGATAGAGAAAATGCCTATCAACCAAAAAATAATGGGCCGATTGAAATGCCGCAAGAATGGATGGATCAATGGAAGAAATAG
>Ga0208975_1000869_pt1 | contig 13717 bp, 18 predicted proteins | sample GreLakmeER78MSRF_FD_187700 | JGI IMG/M metagenome (GOLD analysis project Ga0208975, IMG submission 187700) | Freshwater lentic microbial communities from great Laurentian Lakes, MI, USA - Great Lakes metaG ER78MSRF (SPAdes) | ecosystem: Environmental > Aquatic > Freshwater > Lake | place: Great... | reverse complement strand
GTTCTGTGAAATCTTGATAGACGCTCAATGGTGCATCTCCATCAATATGCGCTTTGCACCGCCTAGCGTCTTGGCATAGGCAAGCTGGCCGTGGACAGTAGCCGCACGGAACATTCGCGAGTTATCTGTGTTGAGACGGCAGCGGTTGACGTGTCCAATGACCTTATCAAAATAGGTCAGTGTGTATGTCTTATCTTCGTTCTTGATGATCTTTATCACGGGCTCTCCTCCGCAAATCAGTTGGCGAAGGAAATATGCCCGCTTTCTATAAAGAGCGCAAGCGTCTTTTACAGAAAGCGGGAATTATTTTATTCTCTTCTCTTGCGCTCTCCGAGAAGCCCCTCTTGAGCCGCGCCCCTTAGTGCAGCAAGCGACCCTTGGGCTGCGCCTGATGTTGAAGTAAAGATTGGCGGGCGGCTTGATGCAAGGGCTTGGTTTCTCAAATACGCTTGAGTAGCCGGGTTAAGGAGGGCCGCAGAGTATGCTGCGTTTAATGGGAAAGCCAACGGGTTAGACAGCACACTTCTAGCAAGCGTCCTTGGTTCCGTCCCGGACTGAGGGGGTGGCGTATAAAACTCCTTACCAATCCTTGATAAATCATTAAGGTCGCCGTAACCTTGACGATAAAGAGTTGGAGCTTGCCCTTCGACAACCTGCCGCAGTCTTGGGCCGCTGATGACGCCAGACGTTCCTCCAGCACCTCCAGCTGCTGTTTCTATTGTTTTGGCTAATGCGTAATCTCTCCTAGCCTGATCTAAATCTTCTCTTTTTGTCTTACTGGTCGCGCTTTCAAAGGCGTCATCAAGTGATTTACGCAAGCCTCTTAGAGCTTCTCCATAATCGCGATCTGCGGCAACGGTGCTCTTGCTGTACCGAGAAGCCTGATCGTTTATTTGCCTGCGGATTTCTTGATACTGAGTACCACTCATGCTGCCGCCGTACCCGGCAATTTCTTGCACCCAATTTGTAAATGCCTGTCTCTGAGTTGTTTCAGGTTTTTTGAAATAATCCTGCACAACCGCAGTTAGTGACTTCCCAAATTCAGGCGTATTGGTTGGGATGACTGCCGTGTTTTCCGCGATCTCTCTAATACGGGAACCCGCAACATCTCTAGCTGCCGTAGTTGCCTCCGGCGTTGCTAATTCTCCGGGTATGTTTGCTTTACGCATCACAGCAGACTGAAATGCTTTTGCTTGCTCTTGCGGTGAAGCCCGCATCTGTATCGAGCCGGGCATTTCACTTGCAACCGACTCCATTGATTTAAGGATCGGTATATTTAGAGATTGCCCAGCAGACGGCTGTAATCCGTATTCAGATTTAGCAACATTAAGTAGACGAGCTTGTTCTGGGTTCAGATTTGACGTGAAAGGCGTGATTACCCGCGAGCTTCCAGCTGCTGCAAGTGTTGGCAAAACCCCGCCCGCAAGGCCCGCCGTGATGTTCTGAAACGGGGTGCCACCTCTCTCAGCAGAATACTGCGCAGCCGCACCACCAGTAAGCCCCCCAGCCGTTGTTAAAGCAGGAGCGGCAGAAGCCGAAGTAGCATATTGCCGACCTGCTTCAACGGCTCTTTGTTGCATTTGTGGGATAGCCGGAGAAGGTGCCAGCATTGCTTGGGAACCAGCAACAGCGGGTGCAAATCTGCGCGCTAAAGACGCAAGCCCTGAGCCTGTAAGAGCGCCAAGTCCAGTTTCAACGCCAGTCGTTAATATTCTTTCGCCCGGCGTCTTTGGACCTTCCATTGGAATATTTTCAGCAAGGCGTTTACCGGCCTCCCCAAGCGCAGTTATGTTCCTGAACGGTTGCGTGTACGGGACTTGTTCAGCACCAAATGCGGGCGCCCCAATATTGTATGCCCTCTTAGCCATATTAACTAAGGACTCATAAGCGTCGGCAGTTAAAGCTGGCAGCCCCAACACTGCCGTAGGTGCGCCTGAAACGACCGCACGCCCCGCAACTGCCGCCTGCCTAGAAATATCAGTTGGTTCAGACTTTGGCTTCATTGCAGATAAGTCGCGCAACAATCTTTTACTAAGCTCATCGTCTTTCGGCTCTTCTTTTACGCGCGGAGGCTTAGACGTAGACATGGATGCTGCGTCACGCTCTAACCTTTTTCTAAGTTCGTCTTGCGAGCTAATCTCATCAGCCATTTAATCATCCTCGCGCTTGATTACGAATGTCTTCGCTTCTGGAGAATAATACATAGTCCCCTTTTTCAAGCTCTTATACTGGTCGAGGGACGAAACGGTCTGTATCGGTTTCGGAACGTTTTTATCGGCAAACTCATCAAACCCGCTCAAGCTGCCCTTGTTGTCTCTATAATATTTATCCATAGCGCGAGCATATGCTTTTTCGTAATCTATGTTCTGCTTCAGGTAGCTGGTGATTAGCAAGTTACCCTCTTTTGTCTTAGCTAATTGAGGGGCGGCCTGCTGGAAAATCTGGTCTTCATAATTTGATGTTGAACCAGACCCTTGTTCTCTCATTTTAGGAACAATCGCGTTAGTAACAGAGTTAAATAACTCCTCACCTGCAAGCTTGTTTGCTGCATCTTCTGGTAGAACGCCAATGCCCGCCGCCAGTTTTCTTATTCCAAGTGTTGCGCTAGTTAATATGCCTGTATCCAAGCCCCCTTCCAGAAGTTGCCGTTGGGCAACATCAAGAAGCGACGAGGTTGCGTTCATAGTTTTTACTGCCTTCTGCGTATCTTTGATGCGGGCAACATCTATTTCTCCGCCACCCTTTTCCCCAGAAGGAAGGTTAACAGTAACGCCGCTGCCGCCGATGCGCTTTACCTCCCCAGTTAGCAGGTTCCTTTGCTGCGTCAGGGGTATCCCGGTGACAGGATCAACAACAGGCTTCCCCGTCTGATCTACTACCGGCTCATCCAAGAACATCTTCTGCGGCTTAATCTGCGTCTTAATCCATTCGGTTGGATTGCCGAGAGCGGCAGCTTTCTGCTCCGGCGTAAGGTTAGCAGCTTCTATGGCTGAGACAGCCGCGTTGTACTGCCCAACTTCTCTTTGCTTTTCAGCAAGGGCAGCTTGCGTCAACGCCACCTGATTAGGATCACGGGTCGCTTGAGCCTGTATAATGGAGCTCAGTCCTTTAGGACCAATTACATTGTACTGCTCAAGGCTAGAGCCAAGTTTCTCTAGGTTCCCCGGCGTTCTTGCCCAAGCGTCCATAGCCTTGGCTTGCTCCATCTCACGCATCTGCGCCTGCATCTGTGCGCTCATCAACGCACCCTGCCGAGCCTTGTAGATGTCGTTCTGAGCGCCGCTGCCGATGCCACCAAGCTGGGCAAGATACTGGGCGCGCTGTGATGGAGACTGCTTCTGCCCTGCGGCAAGGAGCGTCGATCCAAGTTGGCCTAATGTTGAGATCAGCATACGGCGCTCTTCATCAGGCGTGAAGCCGGAAGACGAGGGGCCACCAGATTGACCGCCACCAAGCAGACCTGCAAGACCAGAGCCTACGCCCTGTGCCGCATCACCAATGCCGCCGAGCAGACCACCGAGAAAACCTTCAGCCATTTTCAGCCTCCCAGAAGCCCTTTGATATAATAATCATTATACGGGTTGCCTTCTTCATCGCGATAGGTTCGAGCCTTTAACTTGCTCAAGTCGCCACCTGCGAATTGGTCAGCATATTGTTGCGGTTCACCCATATTAGCATACTGGTTCAGGAACTTAATCACATTCATGTTTGCCGGACCTTGCATGGGAGCTGGTGGTCCTTGCATAGGTGCAGGCTGTGCTTGCATAGGTGCGGGGGGCATCTGCAACTGCGGAGGGGTCTGTCCTCCACGCTGCACGGGTGTCTGACCCATACCTCTCGGGTCTTGGACAGCAGACATGACGGTAGCGAGCAGTTCGCGGATCATCCGTTCCTGTTCTTTTTGACTCATTCCCGCCATGTCACTTATCCTTAGTTGCGAAGTGCGACCGCTTCGTCGGAATGGTAGATGCCTTCACGGATCGCTTCTACAGACTGCCCGCCATCCTTGACGCCGATCCAGTAGTACATGCCGGTCAAGTCAGGCTTACGGTTCAGGCATTCCTGATAGATATTGGCGATCCACTCGGGCGCATTATCAACATTATATACCATTTTGCTCTCCTCATCATCCGCAGGTTTGCGGAATTTCATGTGGCTCATTCATTGTAGTTGGTCACAGCCGCAGCATTCTTCGCAGCTTGGTTTTCAGCGTAGAGTAGCCCTTCTTTCGTTCCGGCCATTCCAGCATAAATGTCAGCTATCGGTGTTCCTGATGCAAGCAACCCCTGCCAATACTGCGCACCCGGCATATCTATATCGCCCCCCGCTCTGCCAATTTGCGTGTACCCTTGGATAATCCGAGGATCAATCCCGCCAGCGGCAAGGTTGCCGGTCCCACCAGTCGTTACACCTGCTGTCGTGGTCCCAAGCCCACTATTCGTGGATACCTGATTGGCTGTGTTGAACTTCTGTAGATCGCTAACCTCGATGCCGTCCTTCTTATTCTGCGCGTCGATAGCAGTCTGCAACCACGACGGGATGGTTGTCTGGCTGATGTCTAGGCGAGGACGGGGTGAAAGTGTCTGCTGATACGTCGACGGAATGTTTGCCGGGTTGAACGGCTGGATCATACCGGGCAACGCAGCCTGATACTGCATTTGCTGCTGGAACGGCGTCATCGCTGCTGCGGCTGGATTGCTGCCAAGGAAACCCTGCAACGATGGTGGACCCATTGCCGGACCAGCCTGTGCAGCCGGTTGCGTATACTGGGCTACCTGCTGGACGTTCTGGCCAATGAGCTGCGAGCCAAAGGGAACTGTGCGAACGCCTCTTTGGAAGTTCTGCGTTGCGGGAGACTGCCCTTCTGCCGATCCGCGAAGACCAGCTTCAATGTCAGCAGCAGATCCACCTTGCGCAAAAACATTGCTCCAGTACGCCAAGCCTTCAGGGTCAGCATCGCGGCCAAATACCTTTTGGAAAAGGGCGTTAACTTGGCCAGAGTAATCTGTGGCCGACTTAGTAGCGCCGCCAGCAGTAGTGCCTCCAACTTTTGTAGTGTTATCGACCTTGGTCGTCCCCAGCAAACCTTTCGCCTCTGGTGAAGCACCGATGTCCCGCTCTGCATCTGCAAGGGTTCCCGCCCCTGACATGATCGCATTGCCGAAATACTTGATGTCATCAACCGTCGCTGGACGACCAAGCTTGTTTAGAAAAATGTTGTTAATTTGCCCGGCAAGGTTTTGGCTGTCGATGTTCGCCCCGCTCAGAAGACCACCACCGCCTGTTGCTGCTGCTGCTGTACTTGTGCCTGTTTGTCCGGTTGCCCCAGCCTGCACCTGTTGCGCTTCAGGTGACGATGCGATTGCCTGCTGTGCGTCTGCTAGTGTGCCAGCGCCAGATAGGATTGCATTGCCGAAATACTTGATGTCATCAACCGAGGCTGGGCGGCCAAGCGATTGCAAAAATATGTTGTTGATCTGTCCTGCGAGCGCCTGCGTGTCGATTGCCATGTCATTTACCCCAGAAGGCCGCGTATCCCGAATATGGATCGCTTGAATATCTCATCATCCCACTTGCCGCGATGCGTTTCCGCTGGTCTTTGAACCCACGACATATCTTCCTTCGCGGCACCAGCTTTTGCAAGTGCGCCGCCTAATGATGCCAATGCGCTGCCGATGCCTGCTGCTCCTGCTGCGGGTGCTGCGGAAATCGTCGGAGGCAGCGAGGTCAATGTAGCGGAACCGCCACTCATGTCTGGAGCCGATCCAGCAAATGCTGCGCCGTACTGCTGTTCTGGCGCTGTAAACGCTGGCTGGTAAGGCCGAGGCGTATCAAATCCAACGGAGAACGGTTCTGCACGGCCACCGCCTATTAGCCCTCCAGTTGCCTGCGCAAGTAACCCAGCCGGAGGATCGCTGGCAAAGGCATCCGGCGAACGTGCTGGCGGTGGTCCAAAAAGGAAATTGGCAGCTTGACCTGCGAAGCCGGTTGGTGCCTGTGCTGCGGCTGCTGCGGGGGCAGTGTTAGACATCTTATTGGTAGAAAAATAATCTCCTCCGGCCTCGACCTTCGTCATCGATCGAACAAGCCGGTTCAATATATTCGGGTCACTCAAATCCAGCGGCGCTGACGGGTCTACACCTACTTCTTTTGCAACCACGTTCACATAATTTTTAGTCGATCCGGGCTTGTTCGTCGGGTCAGATTGCGGGGAATACCTGTTGAGAATCGAGCTAACTGTGTTGAACCCGCGATTGCCATACGACTGGAGAAGGTTCCCCATCGCATTAAATCCGGACTCCGGTGTGTCAAAAATAGCAAAACGCCCATCGGTCCCAACATAACCGGGCATCTTTTGCGTATATGGGGACGCTTCCAAGTTTCCCGGATTGTTGTTCCGGACAGAACGTGGAAGACGCTTTCTTTGGTCATCCATAACGCACCCATTGCTTGTCAATCTCGGCGTCAATGACAGCCAACCGCCGCAGCATCTCGGTCTTCTTGTCGCCCTTCAGGTTATACACCCGGTTGCGGTTGTCATCCAAGTATGCTGTGCAGTCCCAGCAATCGCGGCCTGTTTTCTCGCCAGCATCGTAGCCGGGCGGCATGATCGCATCCACAGACTTCAGGTAGTCGAACACCTGTTCCTCTGTCCAGTCCTGTATCGGCATAACGTATTCAATACCGTCTACAATGCGACCATGACGGGCAGCAGACTTGCGCCGGTCATCGTTACGCTGGCCTTTCATGAGATACTTGATGCCCAGCTTCAGGCACCCATTGTACAGAGGCAGCCAGATATTCGTCGCGCAGCAGTCCATGTTCGACTGCATCAACTGGTTGTCGTTGCCGCTGATGATCTTGCCAATCAGGGTATTCTCAACCGGCAGAACATCGACAGGCCAGCCGCGTGCTGCGATGTTGCCGGGCTGGTCTGACTTGATGTGGACGAAATGCGGCAGTCTGGATTTCCAGCCTTCCATGTATTCAACCATCTCGGGATATGCCGCGCCCGTATCCAGCCAGACGACATACAGATTGTCCCACCTGTGCTTGTTAAGGTACAGGCAGGCCAAGCTGTCTTTGCCACCGGAAAACTGGAGCGCGGTATCAATCATAGAGACGCCAGTGTTCCAAGGATGGACACCGCAGACGATGCCGCGCCCAGACCAGTCATCAGGCCGCTGCCCGACTCGCCACCAGATTTCGTCTGTGTGTTCGTCTGACCATATGGCGTGATGCCGAGGGCTTGGATCGGTATCTGCAACTGCTGCAACGGGAACTGCTGCTGCTCAGTGTAAGCCTGCTGCGCCGCTGCAAGTTCTGCCTGCTGCTGCTGCTGGATCGCCGTCTGGGCAGCAAGTGCGCCAGTTGCTCCGGTGAGAAACGATTGCTGTCCTTCACCTGCAAGGTTGCCAAGTGTCTGCGCACCTTGAACACCAAGCTGTGCGCCCTGTAGACCAGCGCCCTGATTGAGACGTTGCGCCTCCATCCGACGCCCAATGTCGCCCTGTGCCGCAGCCTGCGCCTGTGTGTAGTTCTGCGCGTTCAACTGTGCTGCAAGTTGCCCAGCCTGTTGCTGTGCTGCTGCGTTTACGACGCCTTCCTGAATGCCGAGACGCGAGCCGCCGAATGCGCGGGCTTTATTTGCAGCCTCTTGTGCCGCGTTCAGCCCTGTAAGACGCTGCTGGTTCAGCGTATCAAGCGACGATTCTAATACGTTTTTGGTATACGGGTTCATGTACGGCGACAGGTCTGTGCTGGACAGTTGACCGGCCTGAACCTGTGACGGCTGATATGCGCCAGACTGTGCCGCCATCTGCTGCGCTTGTGCAAACGCAGGCTGTGCCATCGCGTAATTGTTTGCGATTGCCCCGATGGTGTTGATCTGACCGGGGGCAAGGGCCGCTACACGCTGGCCTTCATACGGGCCGGGCATGAACTTGGAAACATCATACGCCGCAGCAAGGTTGCGCTGGCCAGCAGCTTGCACCCACTCTGGGATTTCAGTCTTGTTAACGACCGTTTGGGGTCCACCGCCACCGCTCATGTCAGGCTCCTCGTATAAACTGTGTGTGTCGATTGCCAGCCAAACTGGGGTTCGAATTTTTCCCAACCCTTCCGGGCTGTGGCCTGCATGTAGCTGCACTCATGCTTGCGTGCGAATTTCTCAACTTTGTTGTGCAATCGTACCACAGACGTGAGTTCTCCGGCAGCTAGAAAAATGTTGAGGTATCTAGCCTGCGGGCATTGCACAATTTCAGTAATCGCTAACGCTTCTGCATTATGGAATATCTGGAACCGGCCATGCTCCAGCCCATCCACAATGTCCGGCACAGAATAGCCACCGCCGCCATGCTCCAGCGCCCTCTCCAGACGTGCTATCAGGTGAGCATGTTCCATCAGTATGTCGGCGCTCCGGTTTGACCCAATGGGACAGATGTCGTCGTCAACGCGCCAGCATTTGTGACCTCAACACGCCACACGCTGCCGTCTGGAGCCTGAAGCAAGATGCCCTGAACAGCCTCAGACGTGTTGACTGTGCGCTGAAGCAACCGCTCTAACAGGGAGAACGAGAACCGGAAATACTCGCGGTCGTAGCCTGTGGGCGGGGTTGGAAGGTTAACAATCATCGCCCGCCTCCTGCTGTCATCTCAAGCCGCATCTCGCCAATGGACCACTCGCCATCCTCGGTTGCGGCAACCTTGACCCTGAAGTCTCGCCCGGATACCCGCATGTCTGTGTAGCCTGACGCCCGTGGAAAGTATGGCCCACTTGTCGTCTCAGCACCCTCTGGCGTGTATGAGGAAAAGAACGTCAACTGCGTGCTGTCGTAGGCGTATCCGCTGTCTGTGATCGCCTGCCTGACGTGGCTGATAGTGTTGCCATTCTGCACGTTGATCGAGCCAGTCTCGGCAAACCGGGCAGTGGTAATCGGTACACCAGCAGCCGTCCAGCCGTTCTCCTGCTGGTAAATGTCGTTTTCTTCATCAGCCGCCAGTGGGAACTGGAATACGCCAGATCCACATGCTGCCGTGCGCGTCATGGTGTCTGTTATGCCCCACCATTCTTCTGCGTAGTTGAAGTAGACGCATTTATTAGGAACAGCCGACCCTTCGGACGGATACCAGAACCATGCTTCTGGGAAGATGTTGTTCTCGGAGCCATGCGTCCACAGACTGCCAACCTGCGGGTCAACGTCGTCGAACACATACGAGCCGACTGTGCAGGGCAGCGGGCGAACTGTGCCGCCGTCGTACAGGAAGAAACTCTCGCGACCCATCCACACGCAGCGGCCTGCAAATGTCGCAAATGCTTTCGGGGCAATCAGGCCGCAGCCAAAGCCGATGCGCTCAATCTGATAGATGAACGGCGCGCCGATGTATCTCATCAGCCACACTTCATCCTCAGTCCAGATCAGTGTTCCCTCACGCACAGAGGCGCACATGGTAATCTTGTTCTGGGTATCGAGGTCGAGATAGCCTGCCGTGTTTGTCGGGTCTGCAAAGTCCCACTCAGTATAGTCTTCCTGATCCGACCACGCGACACGGCGCAAGTTTCCACCCGCACCAATCAGCACAGCATGTCGTTCAGGTGTGACAATGACGCCACGGTTATTCGTCGGGCATTGATCGGCAGTTACGGCGTTGGCTGTGCCACCTGTGCCGGTCGTATTAGTCCCAGAACTGGCATATGTGAATGTTGTCAGCGTAGGTGTTGTCGTGATCGTGTGAGTACCGTTAAAGCTGCCGACTGTGTTGCTGGCGATGACAATGCTCTGACCGACAGCAAACCCGTGATGGTTCGTAGTGGTAACAGTCGCGACATTGCTTAGGCGCACGATGGTGACGATTGTGTTCTTGCCCACCTCACCAGCAGTGGCCTCGCCGGAGTTCCAGTGCAGCAAACGGCCATCGCTACTTGCCACAGCCAGAATGTCTCCACCCCAGTTGTCGATTGTCCATGAGAATGTTGGCAGGAAGCTCTGCGTCGGGTCACGCGGGTATGTGGGATCAGTGTCTAAACCGTAATAGGTGTCGCCGTAGTCGCCTGTGCCAAATGCGCCAAAGACGCCCGCTGCCGACCCGGTAAACCCTGCTGGGGTGACGTCTGTGTAGGTTGAACCCTGCAACACAAACAGTTTTTCCTCACAACCAATGGCGGCATAAATGCCACCGTCATACCCTGCCCATGGGAAGATTGCCCTGATGGTGCTGGATAGCGGTGTTGCCGTGATACGCTCCCAACCGCCAACAGGCAGCAGCTTGCCAGCACGCCAGCGGATCAGATTGCCGTCCCAATAGCGGTTCTTCACCTGCAACGGGGTTGCGGCTTTAACTATGCCGGGCGGGATGCTGAGAGGTGCCAGAGCCATTGTTTATTTCCCACAAAAGCCTTCACGGCGCGCATTATTAACCTTTACCTCGGTAATGGTTTGAGGCGTATCCTTGGCAGACCACGACACATCGCGCCACACAGCACAGGCAACCAGATCAGTCCCGCCTGTGCCCGTCAGACTCAAGCAACCGGTCAGGACTAACAGCAGCGGCATCACCAGCAGCAATCGCATCTTGTGTCCTCTTTAATGCTTCAGATGTGGCTTTGGCCTGATACTCGGCAACGGCGTCAGATTTGATCTTAACATAAACGCCGCCGAGAACCACCAGCAAGACGCCGCCGATGGCAATGTATCGCCCCAACGGGCTAAACAGCAAGGTTATCATGCGCCCTCCTCATCAAGCCTCTGCTTGCGGAAATACCAAGCCGCGCCCGCCACAGCAATGATGACGAAAAGGATCAAGGCTGTCGGACTAAGAGAACCCAGCAAATCGCCGCCCTCGCGTATTATTGGCATGACTTCCTGCACCACGGCAATCGTGCCCAACCCGCCAGCCGCAACGGCAGCGTTGGCTTCCTTCGACTGGGTAATTGACTTGCGGGCCTTGGGCTGATCCGGCTCTGCGCGGGCTTCGTCAACAGAGATCGGCTTTTCGGTATCAAGACCACGCCAGAGTTTTACTTCTGCCCTGCGACGGCGAACTAGGCCCGGTAATTCCTTACCACCGCCCTTGGTCCACTTCATAAACTCGGCTGGGACTTCATCGAACTTGCCAGCGTTGACCTTCTTCAGCAGCGTAGACTTCTGCAAGGCTCCAACGCCAGCATTGTAGGCAAAGTCCACCAGAGCATCGAACTGGTTCTGCGTAATGCCGATCTGCACTAGACGCTTTACGCCATCCTCATATTGCGTCAGGTCGCGCTTCAGGATGTCTTCGGCCTGCTCTTTGGTGATGACCAGCTCGGCGTCAACTATGGGCTTGCCAGCAGATGACGTGTGGCCGTAGCCAATAGTCCAGACGCCTGCCGGGCATTTATACGCCTTTAGTCTAAGACCCTCGAACTCTTTGACCAGATCCAGCCCGGCTGCTGACATTCTCATTTAACTGCTCCTACCTCAAAGGTCAGGTTTGCGTGATCGGGGTAATTCATCAAGACTTCGCCTTCTGGGCACTTGTAGCGTATGTGCGCCAGCAGCGTTGCCCTACCCGGATTTACCTTGGCGGGGTCATCTATGGAAATCGTGTAGCCAAACTTGTCGATCTTGTCAGTTGCCGGGCCAGAGAACTTGGCTATCGACGGCGTTGCCTTATGAACGATGTACCGGGCGTCTCTGACCTCAAGGTAAAACTGCTCCACTGAGCAATCGTCTCTGATCTTGCGGCGGGCAGCGATAACGGAAAAGTCTCCGTTGGCAGGACCGCCTTCAATGCTGAAGTGCGCAGGGGACCATTCGAGGACAGGTTTTCTAAACAAGCCCAGCTTGTCTGTTGCAGTGTAGCCGCCGCCGACCATCGCAAACAGAGCCGTGACGGCCCCGATGGATTTTGTTGTGCGGTCTATATCAAGCATCTGCTCACCTAGTTCATAACCACTGCGAGAATAAACAAGCCCGTCATTATGCCGATTGCCGTTGCAAAGATTAGGACTAGCTGAATTACATCTTCCCGCATTTGCTTGGCTTCGCGGGCTTTCTGTTCCTCAAGCTGTCGTTGTTGCTTGCGCACCCTGATGACCTCTTTAAGAACTTCCTCCCAGCCTCGGACGCCGTAGATTGCAACGAAGTCGTTCTTTACCTTCTCTGCCCACTCTGCCGCCTCACGCCGCTTGACTACAATGTCTAGGGCTATTTCTTCCGCTGTAACTTTGCTGAACAGCTTGGGCTTCGGCGGGGACTTGGATGCCTGCGTTAGTTTGGCGACAGACCCGTACAGCTTGGCAATGTCGCCGCACATCGAGTTGATGTCTTTGCCAAACTTAATACCCTGCTGAACGGCAGAATAGGCCGTCTTGGCAGCGCCAAAAATGAGAGCAATCGTGGCAGGGTCCATCCCATCATCCTACCCCTGTTTCTTGCCTAACCATTTTTGAACGGTGTCAGTCTCGTAGATCCGTATGCTGGTCCAGATGATCGTGAACAGCGCGGCTGCATGTGGAAGCACGTTGGTCAATGTTCCTATGACTGTTAGAACTGATGCAGCGTCTGCGATGTGTTTCAGTGTTTCATCTGGACCATTCATTTCACGGCTCCACAGGCCAAGTCACATTCCAAGGAAATCCATCCTGCACTGTAACATCCCGCAACATTTGGCGATATGCAGCCCAGTCAAAGTCTTGCAGGGCGCCAGCTTCCAGAACTTTTATAACACGCCAGTCGGTCTTTGCTAGACGCTGGTCCCGGTCAGAACGGACATTCTTTGCCTGCTCCGCATCCTTCATTGCCTTGTAGGCAGCCTCTGCCTCAGCAGCCGTTGTGGTGACGCCATCAACTGTGCTGTCGGTGAACACTGGTCCAAGGATGTACTTGGTGTACCACTTACCATCGATCTGCTCGACGCCATCACGCTGGCTGTACTGATAGACCGTGCCGCCGGAGGCTTGCGCGCCTTCGAAGACGGGATCAGCGCCAATTGCTTCCATGACCTCTGGCGTCAGTGTGTCGTATGACGGGCCGTCGTTTTCATGCAGCCATGCACGAAGCTCGGCTTCATACATCACAGCGCCAGTTGTTCTGATCCGTACTTGCATGATCGTGTTTCCTTATGATACGGCCAAAAAGATATAAGAAGCAGACGTCACGTTGACATTAGTAGCGGCAACTTGGTTGACAACAAAGCCTGTGCTGTCGGTGTCCACGCTATCATCGGTGGTTACTTCTGCCGCTGTTGTATTGAGGCTGAGGTGTGGATCATTACCCGCAACTATACCGCGTGCGCTGTCCCAGACGTACCAGTCGCCTGTGCTGTCTGTGCGCTTGATAAGCACAAACCGTGAGCCAGCGGTGAAACCGCAGTTGATGGTCTGCGTTGTGCCGGTGCCGGTGTATGAGCCAACTTTGGATACACCTGCAACTGTTGCGAATAGGTAGGCGACGAAGGTCCACGTACTGACATTAGCAGAACCACCCACAGAGAATACTGAAGAAGTTGGGACTGTGTTATTCCAAACTGTGGCGCTCGTATTTAACGCCGAGGTTGTTTCAAGGAAAAGACGCTTATCCGGAGCTGCACCAGAAGTATACACATTCCAGTTTGTTACATTATCACGTGACCTGACAATCATCATCTCTGGCACAGCCGCCAGATTATGCGTCACAGTTCTCGCAACACCCGTCCCCGTATAGCAAACCTCATCAAAGAAGCCGGGGGCGCGGCGGAAG
>Ga0208975_1000867_pt1 | contig 13739 bp, 9 predicted proteins | sample GreLakmeER78MSRF_FD_187700 | JGI IMG/M metagenome (GOLD analysis project Ga0208975, IMG submission 187700) | Freshwater lentic microbial communities from great Laurentian Lakes, MI, USA - Great Lakes metaG ER78MSRF (SPAdes) | ecosystem: Environmental > Aquatic > Freshwater > Lake | place: Great... | reverse complement strand
AGACACCACAGCTAGAGCAGGTGAAACAGCTAATGTAGCCACACCTGCTACTGCTGTTAAAGCAGAAACTGCTGCTGCTCCTACTGCTGCTAAAGCTGCTACATATAAAGCAGAACAAACTGCTGGTGATATAGCTGAATTATTGAAAAAAGTTGGTCCAGCAGTTGGTACTGTAGGTGAGTCTAGTAAAGTGGCTGCACAGACAATGACTCCTACAGATACAGCATTGCGTGAGCTTGCTCCTGCAGTTCTTTCTAAAGCTCAGACTGTTGAAGGTGCTCCTACTAGAACACTACAGGAAGGTGAACAAGTATCTGCTGCTGTTGATGCTGCCAAAGCTGAACAAGTAGCTAAGGCTACAGAAGCTGCTGCTGCTCAGGGAACAGTGACAGAAGACATGACTGTTCAAGGACAGCTTGCTAAACTCACTGCCAACTTTGATGCTAAGAACCCACCTTCGTGGGCTGCTGGTGCTCTTAGAGAAGCTACTGCTGTAATGGCAACTAGGGGTCTTGGTGCTTCTAGCTTGGCTGGTCAAGCCATAATTCAAGCTACCCTTGAGAAAGCTCTGCCTATTGCCACTGCTGATGCAGCCATCTTCCAGCAGATGGGATTACAGAACCTATCTAACAAACAACAAACTGCTATCTTAGCTGCACAACAACGTGCCTCTTTCTTAAGTCAAGAGTTTGATCAGACCTTCCAATCAAGAGTTACCAACGCTGCTAAGATTTCTGACATTGCCAATCTTAACTTTACAGCAACACAGCAAATTGCTCTAGAGAATTCTAGGATGGCACAGACAGTTGATCTTGCAAACCTTAGCAATCAACAAGCTGCTATCATGGCTTATGCTGCACAGGTAGCAAACCTTGAGGTTACAAACCTAACTAACAAACAGCAAGCTGCTGTTGTTAATGCTCAAGCCTTCTTACAGATGGACTTGTCTAACCTAAGCAATAATCAACAAACAGTATTATTCAAGACACAACAGATGACAAATTCTTTGTTAGCTGATGCTGCTTCTATGAATGCTTCTCTTCAGTTTAATGCTGCAAGTACAACACAGGTGGATCAATTTAATAACACATTGTCTACACAGGTTACACAATTCAATGCCACTCAGAAGAATGCTATTGCTCAGTTCAATACTGATCAAGAAAATGCTCTGGCTAAGTTTAATGCTGAAGTACAGAACCAACGTGATACATTCAATGCTACACAACGATTGGTTATTGATCAGTCTAATGCTCAGTGGCAGAGAGAAGTTGCTACAGCTAACACAGCAGCAACGAATGCAGCTAACTCTTTGAATGCACAGTTGTCACAGAACATGACGCTGGCTGAGTATAACAATGAGACACAGCTTTATAGGGACAGTGTTTCTTTTGCTTGGCAAGCTGGACAGAATAATTTAGATAGAGCTAACAAGTTAGCAGTATCTGAAATATCTGCTTCTGCTGGAGCAAAAACAGCAAATGCTACAGCAAAGAATGATTTACTAAAAACTGGTGCTAAAGCAGCAGCTATGTGGCTTATTTCTGATGAACGTATGAAAGATATGCATGGACCAATTACCAATGCACTAGATAAGATTAAAGAGATTGGTGGGTATTCTTACAACTACAAAGTAGATGCTGAGCCTTTTGGTTACAGCAGTACAATCACTACAATGGGTGTATTGGCAGGACAAGTTAAGAAGGTGTTGCCAGATGCTGTGAAACCAGCACCCTTTAATGTTGGCTTTGATGTGGTGGACTATGCAGCAGTTAACGGATTGTTAGTGGCTGCAGTTAATGAACTCATCACTAAGGTTGATTTACTTTCTACACGATTGAATGATCTGGAGAAGAAATAATTATGAAGAACTTTAAAAAGTATTACAGCAAGATCAATGGCATTGTTGATAAGACTATGTCAACACCTAAAGTTGATCCAGTGTCCAAAGGCATTGTGCAACGTCCAGCGAAGAAAGAAGAAGCACCAGTAGGAAAGATGACTGCTGAGCAACAAGTAGCTAGATATGTTGAAATTATTCGCAAGCAAAAGAAGGAACTTCTAAATGATAAAGCCTGAAGATTTTTTAGAAGCTCCCATTCCCGGCATGTCTTTGACAACAGAGCCGGGTAGTGTGCCTTGGGAACAACCACCACAACTTGTAACAATTCAAGAGGTAGCTGATTTCTATATTAACAAACTTACAGAAGATCAAGAAGCCATTGATAAAACTCTTGATGCTATTGAACTAGGTGTGCCTCTGCAATCATTAGCTAATGGAGCCATCATGTTTAATATGATGAAAGGCATACATACTATTGATGTAGGTTTCTTAGTAATGCCTATTCTTGTAGAACTGTTTATCACCTTAGCTGAATTAAATGATATTGAATACTCTATGACTCCTGAAGATAGAATTAAAGGTAAGGTTCTTGACAGAAGTCTGGTGGAAAAGATTGTGAATAGCTCAGAAGAAACAACTGAAGAAGCTATTCAATCTCTTGCTCCTGTTAGTAAAGGCTTGATGTCTAAAGGAAATATGTAATGTCTTTTTTAATTCCATTTTTAACAGGTGCTCTTGAAGGGTTTACTGAAGTAACCAAGAAAGAAGATGAAGTTAATGCTGCTACTATTCAAGAGAAACTTAAAGCTTCTTATACCACTAGACTCGAAAAGAAAAAAGAACTAGAAACCGAAAGAGCAGCAGCAACTAAGGTTGTTAATTCTCTTAGGGGTATTGAGTTTGCTGATGGTCCTTTGGACAATAGTCAGTTAATCAATATTGCAACTAAGCCAAAGCTTGCTGAAAGTATTCTTAAGAAACTGGACGATGATCCAGAGTGGTTTAAGAAAACAAATAGAGGCTTCATTAGAGCAGTCGAAGGTGTTGACCCAACTATCGATATCAACAAACACTTTGACAGTGTCTATCGCTTACAGAAAGAGGCAGCAGCTAATGCTGAGACTTTCTTTGCTGCTCCTGAAGGTGCTTCGTTCTTAGAAAAAAGAACAGCAAGAAATAATTTAATCACTGCTAAACAGACAGCAGCTAAGCTTGGTGTGTCATTAGAAGATTTACTGTCTACATATAAGCCATCCTCTTCCTTTGTTTCTAACATGGGTAGAGTAGATCCTTCTGCTTTAACTAAGCCTGAAGAAATCGAAAAAATGAAAAGTAGACTTCAAGTTGAGTTTATTAAAGCTAAGCAGTCTGGTGATCCAGAAGCAATTGCTAAAGCTGACGCTAACATTGGGCATGTTATCATATTGAATGAAAAACTAAGACTTGAGAAGAAACAAGAGCCTGAAATCTTAAGCGATATGGTTACAGATATTCAGAAAGCTAAAGCGTTGGGTACTCCAGAAGGCCAAGCTAAAGCTAAGAACTTAGAAGCTCTGTTACAACAACGCAAGGTATTGCTACAGGCTTTGCCTACAGTTACAGCAGAGAAGACATCACAAAGCAATTGGATTACCATTGCTAACAGAGCAGTGTCTTCTAGAATGGAAGAGCTTATTCCCGGTAAGTTTATTTCTACTGTTGCCTTGGATGGCACAATCACTATGACACCTAAGTCAATTGGTGCTACAGAATTCCAAGCTGCTATGACTAAGGCTAAGAGTGAGGTTGTTAATGACTTCACTAGCAATGGTGCTCCTAAGTCTGAGTTTCATAAGAATGCTTTGATATCTATTGGTATAGGCTTTAGAAATGGTAGACCTGTGGTTGGTGGTAATGTATTAACTACTGCAGATGTTGAAGCTCAGAAGGCCGCTGCTGCTGCTTCTGCAGTACCTGCTCCTGCACCTGCCCCCACTGCACCTGTAGTGCCAGCAGTACCAACGTCTACAGCAAGTGGTAGATCAACACCTACATCTGCGCTACCCTTACCATACACACCAGAAGGTCAGCCAGACACTTCTAAATTAATTGCAGGAAAAACATATAGATCTTCAACTGGTGGTACTAGAAAATGGAACGGCACTAACTGGGAACCACAATAAATGGCAAACGAATTTGATCTTTTTACTTCGGCCCCTACGGGGGCTTCTGTTTCGCCTAACCAAGATGAGTTCTCTTCTTTTGTTGCTCCGACAACACCACCTCCTAAAAAAGATGAGTTCTCTTCTTTTGCTACAACAGCCACTGCTCCAGTGTCTGAGAAACCACCAGTAGATTTAACTAAACCAGCTTTCCTTACTCCCCGACAGAGTGCTCCAAAATTGGAAGAGAGAGCAGCAAAGATTAAAGAAGAAGAAGCAAAGAAGATTCCTTTTGATGCTTTGTGGAAAGATGATAATAACTACAAAGTTATTCAAGATTATGCCTTAGCTAGATTTGGTAAGGAAACTGGAACACCTAAGAAGGGTGAATCTAAAGAAGACTTTATTAATCGTTTTGCTACGCACATGCGTATGATTGATGGTAATCCAATCGATAGCTATAGTGAACTTGGTTATTTAAACAATGCTAAACCAGAGAATGTTTTAAAAGCTGGTGCAGCTTATGCATTATTTAAAAACACTGCTGGTGTTTTTGACGCACAGAACAGAGGCCAAAAAGGTTTTAGACCTGTAGTAGATTTTATATCTAGTGTTGTTGCAGATCCCACCACACTCTTTACTTTAGGTGCTGGTAAATTTGTTGCTTCTCCAATAGCAAAATTAGTAGCAGAAAAAGGAACAAAGGCTGCGTTGTTATCTGCTAAAGGTTCTGGTATGACTGCTGCTGTACCTGCCGTTGGTTTTGCTGGTGGTGCTACACAGAATGCACAAACACAAAAGATAGATCTGAATGTTATTCAAGCTCAACTAGATGAAGCAAAAGCAATAAACCCAAAATCCCTTATACCAGAAGGACAAGCAGCACTTCAAGAAAGAATTCAAACATTAGAGCAAAGAGTTAAAGAAGGTGTTGATGTAGGTCAAGTTGTTTTGGCTGGTACATTGAATGCTGCTGGTGAAGTTATTGGTGTTCTTCCTTTCCTTAAAGGAAGTGCTAAGTCACTAAGACTTGATGATGTTATTAACAAAGATAAACTTTTGGTGTCTACTGAAACTAAGACAGCAACAAACCAAACAGTTAATGTTAAAGCAACAGATCCCACAGAAAAAGCTTTAGAAGATTCTTACGATATCTTTGAAGGGCGTAGGCTTCTTAATGAGCAAGGGAAACCAACATCTGTAGCACAGATGGAAGTTAGAAATGATCTCAATAAGAAAGCAACACTAATTGCTCAAGACATTTGGAAACAGATTCCTGAGTTTGCACCACAGGCCACAGAGAAAGTGTCTGATGCCATCAAGCGTACACTTGAATCAGTAGATACCTTTGATGATGTTGTGTTTGAAAGAGCACTGGCATCTGCTGATGTAACACCTGATGAGTTTGCTAAGATGTTTAGAACATCTGTTGGTGATGCTGCTCGTTCATTGCAGAGCTTGTCTGTTGTTGCCCGTCTACAAAACAAACTAAAGAACATTGACCCTGCTGCTGCTTCAGAACTTAATAAGATGTATGGTAATAGGAATGTCGTCACCTCAGCGTTCTCAGGCATAAGAGACTTGGGTATGCGTCTGGATAGAGAATTAAAGGGACTAATGGTGTCTCAGATTTCTACCACTATTCGTAATGCTTTCTCTGGTATGGCTGTTGTTACTTTTGGAACAGCCGCTGAAACAATAGAGTCTGTTTTATATCGTGTAGGTAAGACAGCAGGAGAACTTGCTACGGGTGAGAAAGTCACAGGTACATTCACTGGAGGTATTAAAGGTGTTTATGATGATGCCGTTAGGTCTGCTTTCTATTTAGGTCAGAAAGACTTATCTGCCGATGTAACAGAATATATGTTGAATGGCACACCTGCTCTATATAGAAAGATGGTGAAGACAACAGGAGAGGCTGGCCCTAATGACTTGTCCTATCCTGTTCGGCTTGCTAACACATTCAACGTAGCTCAAGATGCTTTCTTCCGCAAAGCTATGTTCACTTCTTCTGTTGAGAAGCAACTAAGCCGTGTGGGTATTAACATGTATGATGTAATTGCTCAAGGTAAGCAAGTACCTTTTGATGTGTTACAGAATGCTGTCAATGAAGCCCTCAGTGGTACATTCAGTAAGATGCCTACCAAAGGTCCAATGTTCCACGCTGTGAAGTTTATTGAAGAGCTAGGACCTATTGGTTCTACTGTCATTCCTTTCCCACGCTTCATGGCTAATGCTATGGAATGGACATATAAGCACATGCCTACTGGTGTGTTATCTGGTAGCGCAGACATTGCTTCTGGCCTTACTAAGATGGCTAAGGGCGAAGCTGACATGGGAACTAAACAAGTCACTATGGGGCTTGAGAACTTATCTAAAGGTGCTATAGGCACTGCTGCTTTATATGCTGCCTTTAAATATAGACAAGAAAATCAAGACACTGAGTGGTACAACATAAAGAATCCTGATGGCTCAACTGTAGATGCTAGAGTTTTATTCCCTGCTGCTCCTTTCCTTGCCTTAGGTGATTACATTGTTAAATTCCAGAACGCTAGAACAGATGAATTTAAGACTAAGGAATTCTTAGAAGCTATGATTGGTTTCAAAGCACCAGCAGGTACATACTCATGGCTTGGTGATAAGTTTGCTGAGGCACAATCAAACGCAGCTACAGGTGAAGACACTGCAGATAACAAAGTTAAGACATTCTTTGGTGAATGGGCAGGTCAATATTTAGGTAGAGCACTTATTCCTTTCCAACAATTGAGTGATATCTTTGGTGCAATTGATCGGAATGAAACCCTGCCTAGAGATGCTACTCAAATTCCAGAGGGTAAGGAAGGATTTGGTTCATCATTTAAACAGGAGTTGATGAAGCGTACTCCTATATTGAAACAAGAGTTGCCTGTATATCAACCACCACTAAGAGAAAAAGCTGTCTTTAATGAAAGTGGTCCATTGAAGATGTTGTCTGGTATTGCTATTAAGGGAGTTCCTTCTGATCTTGAAGCTGAAGTTATTCGACTCAAAGTTCCGGGCAATAAGATATTCACCAGCACTGGTGATAAGATTGTTGATGCTGATGCCCGTAAGATTATGGCTCCTCTTGTTGTTGAACAGTTTGATAACCTTAAGAAAACTTCTTTCTATCAAGAAGCCAGCAAAGACTTGCAAAAGATTTCTTTACAGAATCTTATTACTTGGGCAGGTACAACAGCTAAAGAAATAGCCTCAGACAAAGCAACTGCTGCAGCCTATTCTGTAGAAAAGCAACCCCGTTTGTTTGAGATTCAATATTCTAAACTAGCTCCAGAACTTAAACGTGTTGTTGTTGAGACATACAGACAGCAGCAGGGTAAAGAATTAGATGTAACAAAAGACTACGCTTCTGCTTTAGCCATTGCTGCAGCCATGCGGGAGTTACCCGGATATGCTGTGGGTGGTGATGTAAGAGAACTGAGTAAGGCTTCTCTGTATGAGAATCAAATGAAGAAGCTTACAGCTTCTAAGATGAAAGTTATTAGTGGTGAGTTTAGAGAAGTGTATGGTAGACCTTTTAATCCAGACACAGACTACAGAGAAGCAGTGTCCTTAGCTAAAGATGTAGGACTACTTGGTAGTGGATATGCTGCAGGTGGTGTTGTTAAGATGAACCTTGGTGGTTCAATGGCTAAGAAGATTGTTGGAGAAACAGTAGAAGCTGGACTTAAGAAGACCATCTTGCCTCTTAGTGAAATTGTAACTAAGTATTCTGTTGCTCCTGCCATAGAACAAACTGCTAAGGCGTTAGTTACACCTACTGTTAAAGAAGGTGCAGCATCTGCTATGAAAAAGATACCATACAATAAAAACAAGTATGCTACTCCTGTGTCTAAGCCAGTAGAAGATATTCCTATGGATGTAGAAGGGGCTAATAAACTAGCTGACCTTGAAGCAGCACAGAAGCCAGCAGCATTAGACGCTGACATGGAGAAACTTGTTGATGAAGCAGAGGCTTCATTTACACCAACAACTAAAGAAGACGATTTCTGGAATGCTGAGCCAACAAATCCTAAAGCTACTCCTGCTAAAGATCCAGAGTTTGAAATTAAAGAAGTTGAATATGATGAAGAAGGTTATCCTATTGAACCCGGCAGCACACCTACGCCACCTACTAAATCATTAGCACAAAAAAGAGTAACCATTTCAAAGATACCTGAAGGTAACTTAAATGCACAAGTAGGTAATGGCATAAGCAGTACTGAAACTAGAAAGGCTATGCTTGCTAAAATCAGAATGGATAGACAAGATTCTTTTGATTCTTTAATTGCTATGCCTGAAGTTTCTAAACTTCCTGATGCAGAAGATGTTATGGCTGTAGTGCAGGGAGACTTCAGATATACAACAGGCAGAGAAATTAATTTAAATAGTGCAGAGGATATGCAGAAAGCTGCTGAGATGGCTAAGCAATATCAAGGCAGACTCAATAAACTTAGAGAAGAATATAAAGATGTTCCTCCTATTAAACTATTTCATGGAAGATCTTCATACAAAGAAGGACCATCTTTAAGATGGAAGACTGGCTTTGATGATCCTCAGTTTCATGGTAATGCACACAGTGAATTACATGTTGGTGGTACATCATTCACTAGAGATATTAATTTAAACTTTGAAAGCGAAGCCTTTGGTGGAACTAACCCAGAGAAACTTGTTTATACAAAGATACCCTATGCTGACTATATGTTCAGCAGGGTTCCTATGTCCAGTAAACAATATGGGCTTGAAGACTTTAACACCATTGCCAGATCAATTAATGGATCTGAAAGGGTAGTTAGACCTGTTTCTCTTTCCCGTTCTGGTAGCTTTAAAGAAGCAGAGGACATGATTACTGAGACAGATAAACTAAGACCACAGGGTAAGGCATCAGGCCGACAGCTTGAGGTGTTGTCTGCTGTTGAAGAAGCTAAGAAAGCTTTGAAGGGTGTACCTTTAGTTGAAGAAGGAAAGACCCCCATGTTCGCTAAAGGAAGAACACAAAGTGTAGGCTTCACTGAGAGAACAGATAAAAATAAAAAGATTGCTCTTAACTTATTTGAGTTAAATAGTGTCTTTACTAACGCAAAGACAACAGAGAAAGAGCGTATCATTGCTGCTAATCAAGCATATAAAAATATTAAAGACTACTTTAATAATGCTTTAGAGTATGGCTCTATTACCTCAACTAAAGAAGGTACTGGTCAGCGTTACCATAATTTCTTAAGAGATGTATCGGAAGTTATTCAGGCTGAAGACTATCCAAAAACTGTTGCTAGTGGAAACTTAGCAGGTCAAAGAAGAAGAGTTTATACTGGTAAACTTCTAGAGAATACAGCAGAAGTTTTAAAGGCTAACGGATCAACTGAAAAAGCTAAACTATTAACAGATCTTAATAGTGAACTAGGTAAGCTTAAGTATGGTAATGATTTGAAGAAACAAATAAATGCTATTGATAATGTCAGAAACCTTACTAGGAAATTTAATAAGGGTGGTTTAGCAAGCCGAAAATAATGGTATGCCTGAAGGGACTCGAACCCCTGACCTACAACTTAGAAGGTTGTTGCTCTATCCAGTTGAGCTACAGGCATATATAAGATAGTCTATCAAGAGGAACCTTGTAAAAGAGTTCTCCTTGGTAGACATATTTATTTCTAGACTCTTTAATTTCTGAAGCTAGTACAGCAGCAGCTTCGCAGTGAAACAATGCTGTCCCATCTTTGTTAATAGAGAAGAAGTATGTAGGCATCTCTTGTGTTAAGAGCTTCTTCTTTCTAGCAGGTACATTCAAATCTTCATAGGGAAACTCTACAGTTTTCCATGACAGTCTGACTTCTACCTCAGCATATCCCACCAACAAGCTGTCTTTGTACAGATGCAGATCAATCCCATATCTGTCGGGATTATCTCTAGCTTCCATATTCCAAAAAGAAGAGACATAGTTTTTAACTACATCTCTTCCAAACTTATCATAGGTGTCGTGAAGTTCTTTATCGAACCGCTTGGTAGCCATCTAGTCTTTCAATGTTATCAAAGTAGCCACGATCAAAACCTCGTTGCCACTCTTTACCTGCCACAGATGATGGTTCATATTGATTGACCAACCATCCATGTCTGAAAGCTTTATAGCCCTGTTCAAATTGAATACGCAAAGGTGCAGATCGTTCAGACTTGACTTGCATGTTATTCCCCTGTAGGTTTGTTGCCTTTAATGAGTTCACCAATTTCATCAAACTCACCTATGTAGATGCTGATGAATGGCAACTTAAGTAGTATACCACTGTATGAGTACAGTTTATCATGTGGTCCACCATCATCTACGATGTGGCAGATGGTTTCATTAAACTCAATATCAAGCCCAATGCCCTGCCTAAGTTCTACAATTATCATGCGGCTTTACCCCATACATCATCCCAAGTACCAGTGGTAGCACCCTTGCTATAGTCTGTTACACGCTGCTCAAAGAAGTTGGTGTGGCTAACACCAAGCATACCATCTACCCACGGCAGAGGGTTCTTCTTAATCTTATAGATACCTTTCATCCCCATAGAGATGAGTCTGCGATCTGCAATGTAGCGGATGTATTGCTTCACTTCTTCTTTCGTAAGCTTCTCGACCTCGACCATCGAAAAAGCCAGATCCACAAACTGATCCTCCAGACCCACCATTTGATCTGCAATTTCCTTGATGCGGTCCGAAGTCGTTTCATCCTGATGGTGCTTAACATACTCACGATAAACCTTAATCATACCTTCAGCATGCTGAGTCTCATCCACTATGGACCAAGCAATGATCTGACCTAGTCCCTTGAGTTTACCATTCCTTGCAAAATTAAGCAACATAACAAAGCTAGAGAATAGTTGCATGCCCTCACCGAAGGCAGAGATGGCAGCAATCTTCTCAGCCATTGGTGCTGCACTAAGATTGTTAATGTAGTCATGCTTCTGCACCATCTCTCCATACTGTAGGAATTCATTGTATGTAGACTCAGGCAAGCCTAAGGTTTCAATGAGGTGAGCATAGGCTGCTACATGCAAAGCTTCCCTACTGGCAAAGCCACTCATCATCATCCTCACCTCAGGCTGCTTGAATATAGGGATGTAGTGGTCATGATAACCACTGCCAATATCCAAGTCGCCTTGTACAAAGAAGCGCAAGATCTTTGTTAGAAACTCCTGCTCATGGCTGCTCAGTTTCTTGTAGTCTTTAACATCCTCAGACATAGGCACTTCTGTATGAAGCCAATGGCTCTGCTCATGCTGCAACCAAGCATCATAAGCCCAAGGATATTTGAAAGGTTTGAATGTTGTACGCTCTTGCGTAATGTCTGTCTTAGTCTTTACCATATCAACCTTCACATGCTAAACAAGTTTCACCTTCTGCCACCTGCTTCAAATCAATATCGTCTTCAATCTTCTGACGCTTGATCTGAGCACCCACCTTATCTGCTTTACGCACCTTCTCTGAACGAAGATAGTATAGACTCTTTAGTCCACTCTTCCAAGCAAGGAAGTGGATGGCATGTAGATATTTAATGGATACATTGGCATGGAAGAACAAGTTAATGCTCTGACCTTGGTCAATGTATTTCTGTCTGTCTGCTGCAAGTTCAACCAACCAACGCTGATCAATCTCCATAGCAGTCTTAAACACTTCCTTCAAGTTGTCAGGAATGTCTAGGTGCTGTACAGATCCTTCATTGCTGATGATGGATGCCCATGTGTCATCATCGTCCATACCCAGTGCAGCAAGTTGTGCTTTCAGGAACCTATTCTTGTATACGAATGCTCCGCTGAGTGTGTCCTGCCTAAATACATTTGCTCTGTAAGGCTCGACCGAAGGGCTAGTATTCCCCATGATAAGGCTGCTACTAGCGTTAGGGGCAATAGCAGTATGATGACTAAACCTTCTATTAATATTGCCGTGACCAGCATCGATACAACTACCACGCTGCTGAACCAAGACAGAGTCAGCAAGTAGACACGAAGAATGAATGTGCTTAAAGATTTCATTGTTATAACTTTTAGCCATCACACCATCGATGGCTACACCTTTCTTTTGTAATAGGGCATGGAAGCCTAGAGTACCAACACCAATGCTACGCTCCATCATTGCACTGTACTTAGCTCTTGCAATTGTTGATGGTGCTTTGTCAATGAAGTATTGCAAGACATTGTCTAGCATTTCCATAACATCTAAAATGAATTGCTTGTCATTCTTCCAGTCATCATAGTATTCTAAGTTGAGTGAAGACAAGCAACACACTGCTGTTCGTTTCTCGTTAGTTGGTAGAAATATTTCTGTACACAGATTGCTACCATTAATCTTCAAACCTTTGTCACTCAACCACTTAGGCATAGCCTTGTTAGCTGTATCAATGAACACCAAGTATGGCTCACCTGTCTGCATGCGAAGGTCTAGGATTTTCTGCCACAGATATTTAGCAGACACTGTCTCCACCACTTCACCATTGGCAGGGTTCTTAAGTTGGAAGCTGTCATCAAAGTCAGGATCTTTCATGGCCTTCTCAATGATGGTCATAAATTCATCAGTGATGTTGATGCCGTGATGCAGGTTTAGTGTGCGTACATTCTGATCACCAGTGGGCTTACGCATCTCCAGAAACTGGATGATGTCAGGGTGATGGATGTCTAGGTAGGCAGCATAGCTACCTCGTCTTGTACGGCCTTGACGATAGGCCAAGGAACTGGCATCGTAGATTTTGAGGTGGGGCATAACACCAGTAGACTTATCGTCACCATTGCGGATACCAACATGAACCCCGACACCACCACCATACATGGATAGCCAGTTAGTTTCTGATAGGTTATCGACCAAACCTTCTGCACTATCATCCATGTAATTAAGGAAACAGCTAATAGGGAGGCCACGCTTAGAGCGACCAAAAGATAGGATAGGCGTAGAGTAGCTAAGCCAGTGCTTGCTGCTGTAGTCATACAGTCGCTGAGCATGTTCCTGATTAGACGCAAACGATTCCGAAACATAAGCAAATCTTTCTTGAGGACTAACTTCTTCATCCTTCATATAACTTTCTCTCAATCTCTGGATGCCTAGTTCATCGAACAAACTATCCCGAGACAGGTCAATGTTGACCTTAAACTTTGCCATAAAAATACTCCTGCTGTGGTGGAAAAAAATGGGAGCCGAAGCTCCCGAAAGGAAAGGTAGTTATACCTCAGTTGACTTCTACTTGCCAGTTACAAATAGAGATGGAAATAAGTTTGTTAGCACTACCTTACATTGGTCTGCTACATCACGATGTTCTTTCTGTGTTGCTTTGTCACAACGAATATCAACATAGTGCATCCAACTTCTAAGAGTACCATTCATGTACATTCTACTGGTGGTTAGTCCTTCGGGTAACACCTTTCGTGCTACCTCCTTGGCTATGCCCATGCCCAATGCAGCCTCATAGGACCGCTTTGCAGCCACTAAAACATCTGTCTGTAGCTCATCCCATACCGCCATCAATTCTCGGTCCTGAACGGCTATAGAGTTCTGTCTGTTCTTGCTATCCTGTAGTCTCACCTCACTGGTTTCATAGCGTGAGGAAATGGCATAGCGTTGTGAGAATTCTTGGAAGCTAAAGCTTCGATGACGCAGGATTTGACGGGCAATGTCACGGGTGGTTTCTATTTCCATGCACACATTCACCATCTCAAATGGACTCCAGTGTTTGTTGTCCATCAAATACTTCAGCAGCTTAGGTGCTGTCTCAGGGTTGT
>Ga0208975_1000866_pt1 | contig 13752 bp, 3 predicted proteins | sample GreLakmeER78MSRF_FD_187700 | JGI IMG/M metagenome (GOLD analysis project Ga0208975, IMG submission 187700) | Freshwater lentic microbial communities from great Laurentian Lakes, MI, USA - Great Lakes metaG ER78MSRF (SPAdes) | ecosystem: Environmental > Aquatic > Freshwater > Lake | place: Great... | reverse complement strand
TATGAATGCCAATGACCACGTTGAGATTTACTGGTCTGTGCCTAATATTGCCGTGACTATTCAACACCTTGCCGCTTCCGGCACACCCACTAAGCCGTCTACTCAGTCTGTCGTAGCTACAATGACGTTTGTGTCTGCGCTACCAACATGATATTATCAAACAACCCCCATTTTGAGAGGCAAAAATGAGCCTTCACGCACTAGCCAACCACATGGCAACCAAAGGTCGCAACGGCGATTCGATGCTTGTCCACATGACCCCCGGAGAAGTTGCTGGACTTCATGCGCTTGCACTTAAACATGGCGGTGAATTAACTATTAACCCCGATACGGGTTTACCCGAAGCTAGCTTCTTGAAGTCTTTACTGCCAATGTTGGCAGGTGCGGCGCTTAACTTCTTTGTTCCCGGCTTAGGAGCCGCAGTGGGCGGTGCGTTTGGAGTTGGTGCTGCCGCAGGTACAGGTATTGCAGTAGGCGGTATCACAAGTTTGGCAACGGGCAGTCTGTCCCGAGGCTTGATGGCTGGCTTGGGTGCGTATGGCGGTGCAGGTTTGACTGAAGGTTTGATGGGTGCGGGGGCACAAGAACTTGCCGCTACAGGTACGCCTTTGGCAGAAAACCTTATAGGCGGCCTCGATGCAGCAGGTAACGCCGTATCTATACCACCTATTGAACAGGTAAATCCTTCCAACTTTGCTATGTCCAACGCTGATAAATTAAGCACTGGAATTCAAGGTTTGGGTACTGAAGCGGGACGTGCTTCTGCTTTGGCTAATATGGGTGGAACTTCTGGGGCGCTTAAATATCTTGCCGCAGCCGCAGGGCCTATTGCGGCTGACATGATGACACCTACAGTTACCAAGATGCCCGACATTTCCAGTAACGCTCAGATTAACCAATCGATTTATGACCCATACAGCGGAACATACCGCCGTCTAAACCCTGTGCCTGCCGCTAACTACGGTACACCTGCATACAAGCCATTTGCTGATGGTGGTATTGTGGCGTTAAACAGTGGCGGTGTAGCGCACTATGAAACCGGTGGTGGTGTTAAAGACTACACCAACCTTTACAACACCTTTGGTGGTAAAGAAGCTTACGAAAAAGTTGCCGCTGATTATTTAAAAGCAACAAATAATAATACTGCAGGTTTGGCCGAAGTCATGGCGCAGTACGATAAACCCGCCGCTGCCGCCGTTGCCGCTGCTCCTGCCGCACTGACACCAGAACAAAAAGCAGCTATGAATTTGATGTTCCGGTCTTCGACAGGTGGAGCTAACACTTCCGAATTTGACGCTATGGGTGGTCAGGCAGCGGTTACAAAATTAGCTAAAGCTGCAGGATATACAGGTGATTCAACACAGTTGTATGACTATGCCGTAGCAAACCCCGGTTCTATTGACTTCACATCAGACGCTGGTAAACAGTTGGCAATGAACAACTACACCCAAAGTTATTCAAATAAGCTGGCTACTACCTTTAAAACCCCTGCCGAGCAAGCGTTAGAGTTAATGTATCGCGGTACTACAGGCGGCGCGCCCACGGCGGCTTACGATGCTCTGGGCGGTTATGGTGCCGTTAAAAATCTGGCAGAGTCTGCCGGATTTAGCGCCACTCCCGAATGGCAAACAGCGTACGAAAAGAAAATGGGATACACCGTTATCCCACGTATGAGCACCGCAGAGTCTCAAGCGTATTCAAAACGGTTGCAAGATGAGTACGACGCCAAAGATAGAGCCGCCAAGATTGCTGCTGATGCCGCAGCAGCAGCTAACAAAGTCACGTCTGGTGGTGTTGTTGACTTAAAAACTGACACGGGTGTTACGCAAGACAAGACAGACAATACAAAAACTGGCCTTAACACGCTTGCTACTACAACTGCGGCAGGGGTTAAAGCACCCGCCGTTACAACAGACGGCACGTACACAGGTACTTCTGGCGTAGCCCCCGCTATGAACACTTTGTTTGGCCAAGGTAAGTTTGTTGGCACGGGTACTGAAATGGGTACAGGCACGACAGGCCCAATGTTAGATTACGGCGGCAAAACAGCATTTGGCGAAACCAGCCCCATGGCCGCAGCTAAAACACAAATAGCCGATCAATCAGCCGCTAAGAAAGCCGCAGACAAAGCCAAACTTGATTTGTACAGCCAGTGGGGAGCGTTGAACCCCAAAGCCACAAACCTTGAACATGCTAACTTTGTAGATACGATCGGTCTTGACCCTGCCGTTGCCGCGCAACTTATTGGTATTAGCCCAGATCAAGCGCAGAATGCTTACGCCGATGCTAAGTACAACAAACAGACTGGCGACTCACAAGCCGCATACAACTACTTGATGGGCAAGGGCGCATATCCAACCAAGTCTGGTGTGGGTGAAATTATGCGTCCGTACGCAGAAGCCACTTTGGGAATCCCTGCTAACCCCAATAGAAAATACATTTTTGATCAGGCCACAGGCAAGTACAACTTAAACCCTGACTACGTGGCTGAGTACAAAGACCCAGCAGGTGGCACTAACTACTTGATGTCGCAGAAAGAAATCTTTGATTACTTTAAGAAAAATGCAGGCCAAGATGATGCGACAACTTACGCATGGGCTGTTGCAAACAATATAACGCCAAAAGAAATCTCTGAAGCTACGGGTGTTCCAATCTCACAGATAACACCCAAGTGGCGTGCGGCTGCGGCTGGTGCTGCGGCTAAAATAGTTAGAAAAGAAGACGGTACTATTGACAAAGAAGCTACCGAAAAGCTTGCTACAGAAAAAGCCGCCGCAGACAAAGCCGCCGCTGAGAAAGCTACTGCAGATAAAGTTACTGCTGAAAACAACGCTATTAAGACCAACTGGGATGAAGCCGCTTATTTAGCTGCAAACCCAGACGTTGCTGCGGAGCTAGCTTCAGGTAAATCTGTGTCTGGAAAACCCGTCAAGTTTAGCTCTGGGTACGAACACTTCACAATGTTTGGTAAAACTGAAGGAAGAAAAGCTACCACTAAAGCGGCTGGCGGCGGCATTATGAAACTAGCCATGGGCGGTATGCCGATGGATGGCTACGCCGTAGGCGGTGGTCTGGGTTCTCTAGGCTCTTACTCTGATGGTGGCCGTTTGCTCAGAGGCCCCGGTGATGGTGTGTCTGACAGCATCCCTGCAACGATTGGCCGCAAGCAACAACCCGCACGCCTTGCCGATGGTGAGTTTGTAGTACCTGCACGCATCGTGTCTGAACTGGGCAACGGCTCAACAGATGCAGGTGCCAAGAAACTCTATGCCATGATGGATCGTGTACAACGTGCACGGGGTAAGACCACAGGCAAAAACAAAGTTGCGGCTAATAGCCGTGCTGACAAATACCTTCCCGCGTAAGGACAGATCATGGCTGAACCACAAATTTCGCAAACAACGCTAACCCAGACCGCAATCCCTGACTACGCTAAGCCGTATGTTCAGGACATGCTGGGTCAAGCCGCAGCGGTATCCAATGTCAATCAAAACCCCTACATGCAGTACATGGGGGACAGGGTTGCGCAGTTCACGCCTTTGCAACAGCAAGCCTTTACGGGTGCGCAGAACATGCGGGCATCGCCTCAGAATCAGCAGGCTACCGACATTGCAGGGCTGGCTTCACAAGCGGCTTTGAACTACGGCACGTACAGCCCCGGAACGTTTACTGCGTATACAGCACAGAACCCCAACCTGAACTACTACCAGGCAGGTAATGTCGCTAGTGTTGGAGGCAGTAACATGTCTACGCCAACCATGGCGACGGCAAAAAGTAACTACAATCCTCAGTTACAGCAGTATCAGATGGCTCCCTCGCAGGGAATTACAACTGACTCGTTTACAAATCCTAGTACGCAAGACCAGTACATGTCGCCCTACATGCGCAATGTGGTGGAGCGCCAGCAACAAGACGCAGCCCGTCAGTCAGCTATTGCAGGGCAGATTCAAGATGCTCAAGCTGCACGTTCTGGTGCGTTCGGCGGGAGTGGTAACTATTTGATGCGTGGGCAGATGGCAGGAAACTTAGCCCGTCAAAAAGGCGACATCTTTGCACAAGGCCAACAAGCGGCGTTTACCCAAGGCCAGCAACAGTTCAACCAAGAACAAGCTGCCAGAATGCAGGCAAACCTTGCCAATCAGCAAGCGGGTTTACAAGTAGGTAGTCAGAATCTGTCAGCGATGCTTGGCACTCAACAACTGGCCACACAAACTGGACTGCAAACAGCATTGGCTAATTTGAGTGCGGCTCAACAGGCTAACGTACAAAACCAAGCGGCACATTTGCAAACACAAGGACTCAACGCACAACAAGCATTACAAGCGGCGTTGGCCAATCAGCAGGCTGAATTAAGTTTAGGCAGTCAGAACCTGCAAGCCAAGCTGGGTGTACAACAATTCGGTGCTGGTCAAGATTTACAGGCGCAGCTGGCCAACCAACAGCAGTTAATGCAGGCACAACAATTAGCTGAGCAGTCACGCCAGTATGGTGCAGGTTTAGGATTACAAGGCTTGCAAACAGCCTTGACAGGCGCAGGTCAACTGGGTGCTTTAGGTAGTCAGCAGTTCACCCAAAACATGGGTATCAACCAATTGCAGAGTCAGTACGGCACACAGCAACAACAGCAAGGCCAGAACGTTCTGAACAATCAGTATCAAGATTTCTTGAACTACCAAAACTATCCATATAAGCAGTTGGGCTTCATGTCTGACATGCTCCGTGGTTTGCCATTGACTCAACAGTCTTCTTCTATCTATGCCCCACCCCCATCTATCGGTTCTCAAGTAGCAGGTTTGGGTGCTGTAGCCGCAGGCGCTGCCTTGCGTGCCAAGGGCGGTACGATTGAAGAAAAGCCTGCTGGTCTGGCTGATCTGGCTCTATCAAGAATGGGTTAAGGAAGTAACATGGCAATCGACCAAAGAAACATTTCATCCCAGTTACGCATGATGGATGACCGTGCCTTGCAGAAATATGCTGCAATGCACAAAAATGATCCGTATATATTCCCGTTAGCGTTTCAAGAAAGCCAGAACCGCCAGAAGTTGCGCATGAGTGGTCAGGCTACGATGTCTGGACAGGAGCCGCCTAAAGTCAATGATGCCGCACTGATGGCAATGACACCACAAGCCGCGCCCCCACAAGCCCCCGAAGGGCAGGGCATCAGCAACCTGCCTGCCCCTAACATGGAGCGTATGGCTGATGGCGGCATCGCTGGCTACGAAGATGATGAAGAAGGTATGGCCACAGGCGGTATGGGCGGCATGTTTAACTTTGCCCAGCAGAGTGAGCCAGTGGTTCGCATGTCTAATGGTGGTAGTACCCGTTTTACACCCGGAGGTGCGGCATACCCTGCTAGATTTGCAACTCCAGACATTGATTCTTATGGGCAAGACAATGTGATGGATGAGTTCGCTAGCATTGACGATCAGATCATTGCTAACATGGAACGCCAGAAGATGCTTGGGGCGTTTGACGACTACAGTGCGTACATACCGACACCCAAGAAGGGTAGCAAAGCCGCTAAGAAGTTGGAAGAAGACGCCAAAAAATTAGAAGAAGCTAAAAAAGAAGAAGCTAAGAAGGCAAAAGAACCCATTAAGAAGCAAGTTGCACTGCCTGAACTGCAAACGTATAAGGCTAGCACCCCTGCCGAAATTCGCGCAATTGCAGATGCGATGGCTAAACCCGACTTGGAAGAAATCCAAGCAAGCTACAAACCATTTGCTGAACAGTTTGCCCAAGACCGTGCACGCATTGAAGGCCGTGAGAAGAACAATCTGTCTGACGCACTGATCCGTGGTGGACTCAAAGCATTGGGTGGCAAGTCACAGTACGCCATGCAAAACATCAGTGAAGGTGGCCTTGAAGGTCTGAACGCGTACCAAGAAGGTATAAGAACCAGCGATGCCGCACGTAAAGCACTAACTCAATCTGAGATGTTGATGGCTCAAGCCCAACGTGCTGAACGTCAAGGTGCTCGTAAAGACGCAGTGCAGTTGACAAATCAAGCTGAACAAGCCAAACAAACTGCTGTACAACTGTCCAATTCCGCACGTCAGATTATGGGCACTGAAGAGTTCCAACGAGGTCAGACCGAAGTTTCTCTACGAAACGCCGCTACCGCCGAACAAAACGCTCTTACTTCAGGACGTATGGCTGGTGCTGCTGAGTTGACTGCACAAGCATCGATGGCGCGGGCTAATGCTTTGAATGCGGCAGGGGGTTCTGAGGATAAACGCACAGCGGCTCTGGTGAAAGTTCAAAACGCATTGAATGCTGACCCAGAATACAAAGAAGCGGCTAAGTTTGCAAAATACCAAGGGGCAATTGGAGATAACGCACGCGCTACGATGGATAGAAAGAAACGAGAAGTGTATCGACTTCTTGCGCCAGAATTGTTAGAATCTTTGGACGCTGGTAAAGCGAAAACCCCTGCTGGAAGTGGTAGCGGTGCCCCTTTACCCCCTTTAAGTTCTTTCTATACGAAATAGCAATATGGCCTTCAACGTAGCAGCAGCATTAAAAGCCGGATACTCTGAAAAAGATATTGCGGAATTTCTAGGAAAAGAAAATAATTTTGATGCGACTGCTGCGATGCAGGCGGGGTATTCCCCACAAGAGATCATTGCGCAACTGAACAAACCAATTAAAGAAGCTGGCTTCTCGTTTGGTGATACGGCTGTTGCAGGTTTGCAAAGCGCTGTTGGTGGGGCCAAATCCATACTGCAAGGCTTTGGTGCTGAAGCCGCCGGAACGGAAACCCTTGGTAATCTGCAGAAGAGTTTAGGCCAGCTATACACTCCTGAACGCCAAGCTGAACAAGCCCGTTTAGCTGCACGTGAAAAAGCTGCGGCTGAGTCTGGTAGTACGTTAGAAGAAATTAAAGCTGGCGTCGGTACTGTTACTGCGGCCCCTGTTCAATCTACCGTTTCAGCGGTTAGTTCCGCCCTCCCTACTGCTGCGTTAAGTATTGGTGCGGCTGCTTTGGCAATACCCGCAGCGGCTGCTCTTGGTTTGGTTGGCGCTCCAGCCATTGCGTTTGCGGGGGCAGTAGGTATAGTTACAAAGTACGCCATCGGCGCGTTACAGGGCGCAGGTTCTGTTAAAGGTTCTATCTACGATGCGGTCAAAGACGAAGTTGCTAAGCAATACCCTGACCTTTCCAAAGAAGAAGTTTCTAAGATTGCGTTAGAAGCCCAAAACTTTGCAGGTGCAAACTGGGATAACATCATGGCTGGCGCTGGCATCGGTGCAGTGGCCGGTGGTACAGGTATAGAAAAAGAACTTTTAAAGAAATTATCTAAACCAATTGCTGCTGCAGCCGCCAAAGAAGCTGGAGAAAAAGTAGCTCAAAAAGGTGTTATTGCTGGCACAAAGCGTGCCGTTGGTGTTGGCTTAAAAGAAGCTGTACCCGAAGCCATCCAAGGTAGTGAAGAGCAGTATGCCACCAACGTGGCTAGAACCCGCGCAGGATTTGAAACTCCCGCCATGGAAGGCGTAATAGGCGCAGGAACCAAAGAGGGTTTGATGGGTTTCTTGGGGGGCGCAGCGGTCAGTCCAATTACAGGCGCATCCACAACCCCCACTGCGCAACAAGCACCCGACCAACCGACCATTTCAGAAGCTGCTGCACAGGCTGCGCGTGAGGCACGTGCTCGAGAACAAATGGGTGTCAAGCAAGGCCGTTCAGCCCGTGAGGGTGAAAAGATACTTGATGCAGAAGCTAAAGCTGAAGCTGACCAAGAGCAGGCTGCCCGTGTACAGGCTGAGCAAACTGCCGCCAAAGAAATACAGGCACTGCGTACCCAGCGCCAAGCTGAATTGGAACAGACGTTCCCAAAAGATTACAGCGATGTAATGCAGAAGACCAATGCTTACGCGGATTTGTTCCAAGAGAAGCAAGCGTTAATAAACCAGACGCAAACCAAAGAAGTTAAAGCACGCATTAAAACCGTTGATGGTTTGATACAAGGCATCATTGAGGAAGACACCCGCGTACCCAATGAGTTTAAACGGATGCAGGCTGAGAACGCCAAGGTAACCAAGAACTTACCGCCTGATCTGCAAGCCAAGTATGCGGCCACCGCGTTCACCGTACCTGAACCACAGCAGATGGAAATCCGTGCGGCTACGGTAGAGCAAGCCCCTGTACAACAAACAGATTTACTGGGTCAACCCATCCAACAGGAAGCACCCGCACCAGCCGCGCCCGACAAGTTTAAAACTGTGCAAACAGTTGAAGAAGCGCAAGCCGCCTTGGATTTACAGAACAGACGTGAAGCACGTGAAGGTCAAGCCGAACGCAACGCCGCCAAAGATGCAGGCCAACTTGGTTTGTTTACTCGCGTAGGTACACCAACTGCTGAAGCCGAAGTTCTTCCCCCAAAAGTTATTGTAAAGAAGCCACCAGTTACCGAACCCACGGTAAGGCAGAAGCCCACCCCTGAGACAGTAGCCCCTGTCATCACCGCTGATACGCTTGGTGTATTGGGTATTGGCCCCACGGCTGTGATGCGCAAGCCCGGCCATGCCATCCAAGGTCTGGACATTACCAAGCCAGAAGATGCGGCTGAAGTTAGGAACATGCTGACCATCTACAGAGAAGGTCGTAGCCCTGCGATTACCCAGAAGATTGATACATTCCTTGCGCGCCCTGAGTTCCAAGGTTTGCCTGCACCTGCGCCAAAAGCGGCACCTGTTGCAAAAGCACCTACCGTAACCAAAGCACCTACCGTTGCAGAAGCACCAAAAGAAAAAGTTACCTCCGTAAAACCAAAAGATGTTGCGTATCACGCAGGTGATCTTGGGTATGGTACGGATACCCCACTTGGACAAATGTCAGGCAGAAGCACTGGGCATTATGGTACTGGGGTGTATCTTGTTGGAAGCCCTGAAAACATCCCGCCACTTATGCGGGGTAGACCTGTCAAAACTGTTGACTTGTCTAAATACAACCTTGCTAAACCCAACATCGAATCTAACGCAAGAGACTTGCATGACGGTCTTAAAGAAGTTAACAGATTAGTGGGGCAAGAGCCTGATAGCGATCAATATCAAAAGGGCTTAGACACAGCGGTATTTAAATTAGATATGTCGATGGTGGCTAAAGTATCCCGTCAAGAACTTCGCGACATAGTTCAACGTGCGGTAGCCCAAGCTAAAGCGGAGTTAACAGATGAAGTTAGGTTTGAAAAAACGTACATAGATTCTGCATCAACCCGTGTAATGAAAGCTTTGGGTTATGAAGGAGTTGATGTTCGCGGGATTAAAGGTTATGACAACACCGAATATGGAACTGTTGTTTACGCCCCATCGCTTCCCGAAGCCAAAACCACAGGTCAATCCGAAGAAAAGAAAGCGGCTAACAAGGCGGCACAACCATCTGCAAAGAAAGCCAAAGCAGCGGAGGCAGCGGAGGCAGCGCCTGCACCCGTTAAGGTTGTGAAGAAAGCTGAACCTAAGAAGGTTGAGCCTAAAAAGGTTGAAATTAAGAAAGCTGAACCCAAGAAGGTTGAACCCAAGAAGGTCGAGCCTAAGAAGCTTGAAGCACCAAAGGTTGACAAGGCGCTTGATAAAGCACGTGAGACTGCCGATGATCTTGATCTTGACCCTGATACAACCAAAGCCAAAGTTAAATCATTTGCCAAGCGTTTGCACAAAGCAGGCTTGATTGACGACATCAGCTTGAATGCGGTTGAAAGCATATCCAAAGACAAGGATATGGGTACGCAAGACCTGTTGGATGAAATTAAGTTTGCGCTTGATGCGTATGAAAGCGATCAAAAGAAAACAGTCACTGCTAAACCTGAAGCCAAGAAGGTTACAGACGAAAGCAACGTCATTGAGGGTGAGACACGGGTAATCCCAAACAACGAACTGAAGTTGTTAGAAGCCCCAGTCAACCGCCTGCAAGATGACCAAGTTGAAGAACTTGAAGATTTCTATGGCGTTAAGAAAGACAACCCTGAGTTCTGGAAAAAGTTACGTGCTGATGTAACCAAGTCAATCAATGAAGGCTCCAAGGCTGTAGCCAAAGCAATCCGCGAAATTGTCAATCAAATTGCATCGGGTGTGCTTGCGGTTGGTCTAATCTTTAACCCCAACGCAGTTACGAATCAGTACAACATTAACCTACAGAAAACGTTCCAAGAAACAATCTCAATAACTGCGCCTGTACCCGAAGTCGCTAAATCTAAGATGTCGCCCCTTGCACAAGATGTGTATGGCGCAATGGCACCCGTAGCAATGAAGACCGGTAAATGGTTTATGGTTGCCGATAAGCCAAACGGAATGATGCATATCTTTAAGGAAGATGGCTCTCACGTTTTGTCTGACCCTACTTTGTATGGCAAGGATAAGGGTGATGTGATGGGGGCTGTATCTTCCTTAGAAGGCGGCGCAAAAATTACCCCTGCTGGCAAGTTCACTTTGGAAAAATCTTCTGCGCGTGGGGGTTCATTACTATTAGTGGAATCAAAAGACGATACAGGGTATATCGCTATTCATGCCGCAGATACCAGCAACCTGTCTGAAAATCGTTTGGGTCGTTTAGATACTGAAACAGCAGAAGACAACCGCATTAGCTACGGTTGTATCAATACCAAACACGACACATTTATCAAGAAGATCAAACCCAACATAGCTAGTCTTGATGGTGGCTTGATTTTTGTGTTGCCTGATGCAGTTGAAACAACTGCTGAGATGTTCAAGCCCGAGACAAAGGTTGTTGAACGCACTGGAACTCCTACCTCTACCCAAGCAGAAGGCGTACGGGACATCGCTAAAAAAGAAGAAACACTTGCCGAAACACGAGCTTTACAAAAACCTGCGGCTGACCTGTCTTATGTGGATCGCCCCGTAGCAGTTGAAGCTAACCTGCAAGCTAAGATACAAGAAGGTGATGTCAGAGGTGCATTGCAGGTTATCCTCAAAGCGCCCAAAGGTGTGTACAACGACCTTGACCGTGCCGTAGCACGTCGCATTTTGTTATCTAACAAACTGCCAACCATTGAGTTGGTGGCTGAAGGTGCATTGGGTCGAGAGGGTGACAACATTGTTGCCGGACAGTATGACGCGCAGACCGATAAAATTCAGTTGGTAGACGGCTATGCAGGTGCCCACGTTCTGTTGCATGAACTTGTGCATGGATTTGTACACCGAGCTATTGCCTTGCAGGGCGCAGGCAAACTAAACAATGCTGGTATCCGTAACCTGCAAGAGTTGTATGACTATGTAGCTAAAGCTAAGCCAGAAATAATAAAAGAATATGGCATGACCAACCTCAGTGAGTTTGCGTCTGAGGCCATGTCTAACAAAGCGTTCCAAGCCGCGCTGACGGCTATCCCATACCGCCGTGTAAATGCACTGACCCAGTTTGCGCAATCGGTATTACGCGCCCTTGGTTTATCTTCAGATACAAAATTCACTGCGCTTGCCGCAGCTATTATTTCTGTTGATAGCGTCATGACTGAAGGCCGTAAGCTACAAGAAGCTTTAACAGGTACAGAAGTAGAAGGCTCGTTGCCGGGCATCGCCCCTGTCATGGTAAAAGAACTTGATGATGCAACACGTCAATCTATCAAAGACATCCAAGCGCAGTTCCCCGTAGAAGATCAAGCAGGTGTGGGCGGTGTAATTGGTGAAGCCTACAAAGGCGTTAAAGATGCCAGAGAAAAGTCTGGGATCATGGCCACATTCCGTCAAGCGGCGGTTGACAAGTACGCTACGGTTGAGTCCAAAGTATCTACCTTGTTCTCACAGGGTGTGCGGGATTACTTTGGCAACATCAACCCTATGCTGTTGGCACGCCAAGCTGAAGATAGCGCCAAGATTGTGATGGACTTCTTCCGTGCAGGTGGTATTCGTTTGACCAAAGATGGTTTGGTGGAATCCTACAAGCAAGGCAAGTCAATGGTGACAGCACTGCAAAAGGTGGGTGAGTATGCCCGTGCCAACGACCTGACTTACGATGAAGCAAAGAGCGAAATATCCACCATATTAGAAGGCCACCGCTTACACAACATCAACGAGGAGCACAACAAGCCTTTGGAAGCATCTGCGTTACTTCTAGAACAGCAAGGCAAAAACAAAGAAGCCGATGCTGAGCGCAAGAAGAAGATCACCATGCACATGGATTTAAAGCAGATTGCAGCGTTGGAAGATGCGTATCAAAAATCTGCTGGTGTCAGAGAAATCCAAGATGATCTAAATGCAACCCGTACGCAGGCTGTTGATTTGATGATTGCTACTGGGCGTTTGACAAAAGAACAAGGGCAGTTTTGGAAAGACAACACTGCATACGTACCGTTCAGCCGTGTGTTTGAAGAAGCCGCGCCTAACATGGTGTATCGCGGCAAGGGCTTGGGTGTGTTGAGAAAACTTCCAAACATGGAAGGTTCATTGGGACGTCCCGTCAAGAACGTGTTAAACAGCTATGCCAACCGTTTGAGTTCGATGGTAGAAGACTCCATGAAAAATCACGCAGCGGTCAAACTGCTTGAGACGATGGAAGCGGGTGGCTTTGCACAGGAAGTGCCAACCAAAGAAAAAGCCAAGAACCCCAATCTGGTTGTGAGTCTGTACCGTGACGGAAAGCCCGTGCTATTTGAAGTGCAAAACGAATACGACCTACTTGCATTCCAGCAGGCGCCAGAGGTTACGAACGGGTTAATCAAAGTTCTCGGTGCAACCTCACGCTTCTTGCGATTGTCAATTACTGCAATGCCCCCGTTTGCAATTAAACAGGTGGTTGAAGACGCGCAACGTGCTGCTTTCTATTCAGGCGTAGAGCGCCCCTTGGTTGTAGCAATGAAGACTATCTACAACTTACCCCGTACTTTCTTTGGGGAAGTCACAGGTCGCAAGTCACCAATGGTCAAACGCATGGAAGAACTTGGCATTGTGGGTGACTACGATTTCAACATATATCAACCTGTCAACGATATTGAAAAAGAAATTGGTGTAGCTAAACGTGGCATTGGTGGGAAGATATTCCACCGTCTTGAGCAATTTACCAAAGCTTCTGACTTGTCTGCGCGTCTGGCTGTGTACGAAGAAACCATGCGTGATACCAAGGGCGATGAAGTCCTTGCTCAGACCCGTGCACGTGAGTTAATTAACTTCACACGCCGTGGTTCAAGCTCCACAATGCGCACTGCCGCACGTGTAATTCCATTCTTTAATGCGTACGCACAAGGTATGGATGTGCTGTATAGATCAGCCACAGGTTTGGATTCATCATCGTCAATTAACCGCGCCGCTGCCCGCAAGTTGTTCTTAAGCCGTATAGCCATCATGACTGCAATGGGTTTCGTGTATGCACTAGCGATGGGCGATGATGAAGGTTACAAAAACGCACCTGAAGAAGTGCGCGATAACAACTGGCTTTTGCCCAACGGCTACAAGATTGGTGTGCCAAAAGAACTTGGCTTTATCTTTAAGTCAATTCCAGAGCGTATAGTTGAATACTATCGTCGCTACGGTACAGACGAAGAGCAAAGTGTGTCTCAAGCATTAGGTAGCGTAATGAAGGGGGCGATGTCTGCATACGGCTCACCCAACGTGACACCATCTTTTGTTAAGCCGATCGTCGAGAACTTGACCAACTATTCGTTCTTCTTGCAACGTGAGTTGGAGTCAGCTTCAATGAAACGCTTGGAACCCGGCAAACGATACACTTCTAGTACCTCTGAACTTGCTAAAGCATTGGGTGAGCAGACCAATGTATCACCCATCAAGATTGATAATTTCTTG
>Ga0208975_1000864_pt1 | contig 13764 bp, 21 predicted proteins | sample GreLakmeER78MSRF_FD_187700 | JGI IMG/M metagenome (GOLD analysis project Ga0208975, IMG submission 187700) | Freshwater lentic microbial communities from great Laurentian Lakes, MI, USA - Great Lakes metaG ER78MSRF (SPAdes) | ecosystem: Environmental > Aquatic > Freshwater > Lake | place: Great... | reverse complement strand
GTAGCCGTCTTGGCTAAAAAAACGCCTTGAGACTTATTGCCTTTCTGTACGTTACAGCGCTTGCAACAGGCCACAGCGTTATCAAAGCTCATGACTAATTCAGGCGCTTTGCTTACAGGTATAACGTGGTCTACTTGGTCTGCATCACCGTTGCAATAAAAGCATATAAAGTTATCTCTAGCCAAAACTTGATTTCTAAACTTATATCTATAAGCCCTGTTTACTCTAGGGTCACCACGCTTAGCCATTAGTACCAACCCCTTTTCTTATGATGCACTAAAGCTTTACAAGGGCTACCTTTATAGCGCTTATCTATGTATTTTAGCCCTAAATCTATTTGTTTGTAAGGGTTTGTTTCTTTCATATTTAACAGCTGTGGTATGCCATAAGCGCTGCTGTCTTTGTTTTTAGCTTTATATCGCCAATTACTCTCTTTAGTCCACAGCTTCTCTAAGCATACAAACTCTTTATAGTTACCTATCTTTATATGAGCATATATTTTATAAGCATCTATAGCGTTTATATCGGCCTTAGCCGGAACACTTTGTATAAAGATAGAGCCTAAGATTAGGCATAGAACTACCCTAAGATTACGCAGCTGGGCTGAGCTATCCGCTAGGGCGGCTCTGCCTGCGCGCAGTAATCGTAGTGGCATAGTCAAGCATAAAGGCAAATTGTGGATAACTTGAACGGGGCTCGGGCGTGTTGTCCACAGCTTTTTAACCCCTGTGGATAACTTAATTGCGTACCTGCCGGGCATTGGCTACGTCTACTAACGTTATATCTAGTAGCCCACAGCGTGTGCATTGTAGGCATTTAACGTTAGGTGGCAGGTGGTCAGATACCACGCGCTCTAGCTGTAGCGTTACTGTTTTGCATTGTCTACATTTAGCCTCTATATAAAGCATAGTTTTTAACCCCATTATCTAATAACTATTGGTTTATAGAATTGCATATAATTAGCAAGCTCTAGGCGTACTACTAACTTTGTTACATCTTCACGTACAAAGTGATTATGTACAATAGGTCTAAATGGTTGCAGGGCCTCTACTGGCACTATAAATAGGCCGTCTGTAAACCTAAATACTAGCCTGTGATAAGCGCTTTCTAGGTCTTTGAACAGCGGCAGTATGCTCATTTGTTGCAGCTTTGTGTAGGCTACAAAGGTAGGCTGTGTATAAGAATAGTTACACCATAACACCTCTAAATCACCTATGTAGCTCTCAAAGCCGTTACCCTGTTTTTCGTTTATATGAAAATCTGTAAAGTAGTATTTAGGTGTAGGGGTCAATACCCACGGATATACCGTAGTAAGGTAATTAGCTACCTTTGCTTCACGCTCTAAACCTAGCTCTGTCTGTCTAATTGGTTGCACGGCTGGCCCTCTCAGACTCACTTAATAGCTCATCTGGTACAGGCTCACGCTCTGCTACAGGGTCTAGGTTGCGCCCGGCCTCTAGTAGTACCTCTGCGTGGTCATCTGGCCTTAGCCATTTATCGCCGTACTGCCTTAGCCATAGTGGCTCACATTGATTAGCTTTGACTTTATCGGGGCATAAATAACCCTTATAGGGCTTGCCTGTTTTATTAGATAAACCCTCAATTAGCACTCTATGCCCGTGTTTACATATAGGCGGCTCTGGCATTGGCTCTGCCCCTAGCTTGGCCTTTAGAGCGCTTATAGACTCAGCGGCGGTAGGTACTGCACCGCCTGCCCCGCGTGTCTGTAATGGCGCTTGTATGGCCTCTACCTTCTCCATATCTTGCCTTGTAGGTCTACCGACACCGCCCGGCGTTAGCAAGCCAATAACGCGCCCATAGGCAGAGGTTACGCAGTTTTCTACCCAGAAATTAGCATTTACGCCGCGGTCTGACCTAACCTCTAACGCATAATCTACAGCGCTTGGTTTATCATCTTCATAGTTCTTGTACGCCTCAGCTCTAATTAAGATATAGCCGTTTTTTAGGTCTATGTCCTCTATGTAGGCTACTAGGCGTAACCCGGGAAACTCAGCCCGGGCTCTTTTAATTCTTGCGTTTACATCTTCATAACCGTCTAAAAAGCTCATTTAGTTACCTCTTTTAAGGCCTTAGCTATATTGCGCCCTCTTAGGTAACCGTCGCCGTGGCCCTCACGGTAACCCGTACGGTAGGCAGCTAGCATAAACAGGCCTACTATCAATACAGTTAAAGTAATTACAGCTACATCAGCTAACATATTTCACCCTTTGTTAAGGCTGATAAAACTACTACACTAAGTAGCCCTCTCAGCGTGTAGTAAAAGTATGACCTATGCCTGCGACATATTGCTAGTTTTATAGCGGCGTGTCTTTTTTTGTGTCTTTATCAGCTTTAGATTTAAGCCCATTACCAGCCAATACCCCGCCTAGAGCGCCTGTCAAGAATATAGCTAGGGTCTGTAGCAGCTGTATAAAATCTCTGTCATTAGGCGCTTGCGCCCCTATTGGCTGTGTTACAAATACTAAAGCGTATACAGCGCCCATAGTGATACCAAAAAAGGTCATAGCCAATACAGCACCTATAAAAAAGATTAGCCGGGCGTGTATATCTTCCGGCGTTAATTTTGTACGCGGTCTACTCATTGGGGTTAATAAGATTTTCTGTACATACGCCCGTTGCTTTGCATTGAGGCGGGTTACACTCTGGTTTTTCCCAGTTTTCATATTCTTGGCACGGATACCTCACCCAGCCGTCATAGCCGCACCCAGCTAAGAGCGTTGCAAGTACCAGCGCCCTTAGCAGGGCTTGCACTACTTAGCGCCTATGCCAAACTGTTTCTCATTAGGCTGTACTGCCTTTAGCAGCGGCCCAATTAACCCAGCTATAAAGGCGTTAGCCAATACTTTAGGGTCTGTTATACCGGATATATAAAGAGCTGCAACGCTTGCCAGCGCGGCGCGCCCATAGCTGTATAACGCTGCCTCTATTTGTTTTTTATTCATCTACCTAACCTGCTCTGCCCCTTAGTCGGTTAGCCCTTTGCTTAACTTTAGTATGCGCTTAGCCGCTTTGTCTGCATTTATGCTAACCTCAAAGTGCATTTCATCTTTACGGTTACGGTAATCCCCGCCCCACGTTAGGCCATACTTTTTAGCTAACGCTCTAATCATAGGTACTTTTTCGGCTGGAAACGTGCCCACAGCTGCTAGCGGGTGTTTAGTTGCGTTTAGGTCTATTGCTGTACCGCTGCTGTGGCAGCTTAATTTATCTGTAGTACCGCGTACCATACGGAAAGCGTAGCCCCACTCATCTAAATCGCCCTTATCTATTGGCTCTATTAGCGCGTGAAACTCAGCGGCAAAACCTACTAGCAAAGGTGCTACAGCCTCAGCGCATCTAAGTTTTCTATTAGTGCCGGGTACTGCATAACTGTTTATGCCAATTTCTGCCGGGTCTTTACTGGCAGGCCAGCCGTTATAGCTTGTTAGCATATTCTTTATAGATTGTGCTAACTTAAAAGAAGCTTAGCTTCGGCCTCGGTAATGCCAAGGCGATTAAGCAATGCTTGCTTTTCTGCTAACGCTGCTTGTTCTTTTTCTGCCTTAATTTTTTCAAGCCTAATTTTTTCAGCAGCTATTTCTTCAAATGAAGGGGCTTTAACACCCTCGGTAAAAACAGTTAGCACTCCTGCCGCATAGTGCCATTCCGTATTTGGAATTAAACTGTGGATTGCATCTTCATCAATTATCATTATTATGCTCCAATTTCAATAAGAGTTAAAGTTGCTGTCTGGCTTTCTACCGCCATAAATGTAGTGTTATTGGTAACGGCTCTACGCATCTGCACTTTGTAAGTTGTAGCTGAAGTCGTGCTTGGAGAATCAAGATAAACAATAGAAGCGCTCCCGTGAAGTGCAAGACTTCCTGTAGGGCCTTCATAAGAAATGTTAGTTGCTGCAATTTCTGTTGAAGTTCTAACTATATTATAATAGGACAAAACGGAAGTCGTAGAAGTAGTGTTGGCAGACCTTACTGGAGCTGCCAAAATACATAAGATTTTAGAAGTTGCGGCACTTGGAGTTATTGCAATGCTTAAATTTGTATCAACATAAGTTGCGCTAGTTGTGCTTTCTTGTGTTGTGCTCACATCTTGAACTATCTGCAACACCTTACCACCACCAGCAGCGGCAGCCCACTTCAACCCTGTTGCTTCGGCGCTATCGGCGGTCAATACTGTTCCATTAGCGCCTACTGCCAAGCGGCTAAAAGCATCTGCACCCGTGCCTACTACTAAATCGCCTTTAGCATCTATCGCAGTTGCCATAGAGTTAGTAATAGTTACTGTGCCGCTAGTGCCACCGCCGCTAATACCTGTGCCAGCTGTTACACCTTCTATATCACCTGTTGCGCCGCTAGCTACCCACGCGCTACCAGAGTAATACCATAGGCTGTTAGTATCTTTAGTAAATGCAAATTGACCTTCTTGCGGTGAAGTAATCGCGCTGTTACGCGCTGCCTCTGTAGCAAAAACTAATACGCCTTGCATTAAATAGCCGTTTACGTCCGCGGCTGTTAAAACCTCACCTGTAGTAAAGGTCTTAAATCCTAAGCCCGCTGCCATTGTTACCCCCTTAGTAAGCTAAAACGCCTGTGTCTAGCAGGCCGTATATCGCCGAGTCTAGTATAAAGCCGTCTATTATCGGCTCTAGTGTTGTAAGTGTCGTTTTCCAGCTGCCGGGCGTAATTGCCATAGATACGCCAAACACCTGTAAAGTCTTAGTTAAAGTAGATGAGCCCGGTTGGTTTGTAGTAATAGTTATAGGGTCGAAAAAATCTAGGTCTAGGGCCGCGATTATGCCGGCATTATAGTTATCTGTGTACAAATCTAGGGTAATGGCATCACATCTTATAGAGGTTTCTTTACGGCTAGCTACATAGGCTTGAGCGTAATCTAGGGCTACCGCGTCTGTCTGCATTAGTAGATTTTGTTGGTTATAGCTATGGGTAAAGTACTTGGCAATACTTGCCGCGTCTGTCGCTACTTGTGCCGTTCCACCTGTACGGGTAATGCTGGCCTCGTTGTATATCAAAGTATCATCTAAGCGCCAAACAGCGTCAAAATAACCTATATTTGTGCCATTATCATTAAATACGGTAGGTGTGCCGCCTATGCTTGCCGTGGTTACGTTTCTATCTTGAAATACAAATGAGCCGCTGGCATCTACATAGAGCGCGCCATACTCACTTATAGTTACCGTTTCCATAGCTGCAAGGCTGGTACGGGCTGTGCCGGGGTCTGCCTGTAGTGTAGTTAGCCCCGCGTCTACATCACGCATAGAGGCAGGCCAACCTATCTGGTCTAAAATCTGGTTAATGCGTGTGCCGGATAAGTTGCCCGCGGTAGCCCCTGTTACTGTAGATATTTGTGCATTTTGGGCAAGTCTAAACGCATCTACTGCCGTTATTGTGGTATAAACGACATCTAACGCATTTTTGGGCGTAGTAGTGCTATAGCTAGTAATAAAACCGCTAAATACAGGGTAAGTAACGCTGCTATAAGTAGCCGATATAGCAACTTTGCGCATAGGGTCAAGCAAGCCAAAATAAGGGCTACTAGGGTTTTGAGGGTTAAAATCACCGTTTTGGTCTACTATGCGTAACGTAAGTGTGCCGGTTTGAAATCTATCGGCTTGCGCGTTACGGCCTCTTTTAGTTTGTATGCTATCTACTACATTTGATACATCTACAATAACAGCGGCGCTATCGGCTAATATGTTTGTATCTAATATGCCCTCACCTAAAATCATAGCTTGAGCAAAGCTAGGGCCAGTACTAAAGTTAATTACCGCGTTTATTGTCGGTAACGTCATTGTGCTGCTACGTTTCCAGTATAAGTTAAAGAATTACCAAACCTTGTATTTTCTATAACTGCGTTTTGTACTACTTCAATAAGGCCGCTAGTTTTATCTACAATTTCTACTTTAACAGGTGCGTAATAATTTTGCATAGCCGTATATCTAGCAGCTGCTAAATCATTTGTTAAAGTATTTCTAGCCGTAATTTCTTCTAATTGTGCTGTGTAACGGTCTGCCGCTAATTGATTACTGTGTGCAAAGCCCGCCATAATTTGGTCTAATTGAGCTGTTAATCTAGCACTAGAAAGTATATTGGCAGGGTTAGCCAATGAAGTGCCGGCAAACTCACTACTAGATATAGCTGCCACAGCATCATTAATTATCGTGCTAATTGTGTTAGGTGTCGTAGGCGTAGTAGTAGTAGGCGTAGTAGTAGTAGTAGTAGGCGTAGTAGTCGTAGTAGTCGTAGGCGTAGTAGTCGTAGTAGTCCTAGTAGTGGTAGTAGTTGTACTAGGTGTTATTTTAAGCCCTGCCATTTTTAGCAATAAATCTAAAGCATCTTGCAAGTTTTTTAAGTCTATAAGCGCTTTAGGCATAAACTTATCGTAAATCTTTTCTATATCTTTTAACTTAAAATCTTGTTTTTGCATAACGCCTAATATCTCTAAATCCATATTTAGTTTTTTTGCTAAACGTTGCGCCTCTGCTACTGCCAGCTCTTTTTCTTTTTCAGTAGTTGCCGCCTGTGCTGCCGCTATAGCATCTTCAAGCTGTGCCATAGTTTGTTTAATAGATAGACGGGTTAAGTCATTAGCTAGCTGTAGTTTTTGCTGGTCTGTAGCATTAACCCCTAGTTTGTTTATTTCATCTTGCTTAGCTAGTAGCGCTGCCTGTACCTGTATTTTGTCTAGGTCAAATACATCTGCACCCTTGCCAAGTGCTAGGGCGGCTTTGTCTAGTTTAGCTTGTAGCTCTTTCTCTTTAGTAGTGTTTTTTAGCGTAGCTAAATTTTTTGCCTCTATTTTTAATATAGCGTTACGGGCACGTAATGCCGCGCTGTTAGCCTTTTCGTTTTTACGATTTACCTCACCTTGCGATTTAATAAGACTACGCGCAAACTGTGCTATAGCGCCTTGGTCTGTCTCAAAAAACTTTATTAAATCGTTAAAAGTTTGTGAAAAGAAACCTGTAGCCTGACCAGCTGCATAGCCAAACGCATCACCTAGACTTATTACGTCTTTTTGTAAGTCCTCTACAGCCGCCCCGCTATTTTCCAAACCTTTTACAAAGCCTGCCCCAAACGCTTCTTTAGCCTGCTCTGTAGCTTCCGATAGCCTAGCCATTTTGCCTGCTAAAGTGTCGGCAGCTTGACTAGATGAGCCCTTAAATTTTTCTGTTATCTCTGTTAGAACCTCATCAAAATCACGCCCTGCTAGATTAGCTGTGGTATAGCCAATTCTTAAACGTGCCAACGCATTTACATCACCTAAATAGGCGCGCTGCAACGCTGTAGTTACTGTTTTTAAATCTGTAGACGTACCAGCGCTTACATCTAAAGCAACGTTTAATAATTTCTGTGCATCTGTAACATTTTGTGTGCCTTGTGAAAGGCTAATAAACGCGGCGTTAAGCTCGCCGCCTGCCTTGCCTGTGGCTAGGGCTAGCTTGTCTATAAACTGCCCTATAAACGGGGCAGCAAAACCTAAGTTTAATGAGTCTAACTGGGTGCGTAATTGCGCCGCTTCTTTCTCTGCATCTTGAAATGCTTTTACAGACTCTTTACCAAAATTAACTATAGACCTAACGCTAAACGCTGCTAATAAACCTTTAGCTAAGTTTTTTATATTCTTGTCTAATTTAGTAGTCGCTTTACCCGCCTCATTAAACGCTTTTTTACCTGTAAACTCAGAGGCTATATTTACTACTACTTGTGGGTCTACAGCCATTAGCTGACCTGTGCCATATTTTTATTAAATAAATCTTTAGTTTTTTGTATGCTTTTTAACACAGCTGCATTAGTCTTGCCGCCGTCTTGAGCCCACGCTCTATAAATAACGCGGCCTTTCATTTTATTAGACCTACGCCCTGCCCCCGTCATATTGTTAGCATCTACTATGCGCCCTGTAGCATCTAGCGCATCTATAAACTGTTTACCTGCGTTAGGGTTAAGGCTTTGTGAGCTATCTCTAGTGTTGCCCTGTGCCCTGCCTTGTGGGTTTTTGCGCCCGCTAGTTTCGTATATTGTGCCGGCAGCGCTTGTATTTACTATCCGCGCTAAAGCTCTAAACCCATTTCTATTAGGCTTGCTAGGGCTAGTTCTATAGCCTATGCCTTTTTTAGCAGCGCCTAAATCAAACTTAGGAAACGGCCTATAATTTATAGCCTCGCTAGATAAAGGCTTAGACCAGCCGCTTAATACTGTGCTAGGTAAAAAACCCTGTGCATTTTTAGCAATAGGTTTTAGCAGCGTAGCCATTTCTTTTTGTATGCTTTTAGCTAAATCTGGCTCAAACTTTTTTAGAGCTTTACGGGCCTCAATAGCGCCTCTTAACTCTGTTGGCATCTTGCACCGCCTTTGCTTTATCGCCTAAAACCTTTAATATATTTTTAAACATCACTTCATCTAAATCTAATAAATACTGGGGCGCTATGCCTGTCTCTACCGCAATTTGTGCGATTAGATAGCCAAAGCTACCGCGCCCCACTATTCCAAAGGGTCATCATCTAGTACCTCAACTTTAGCTAAGGTTTCTAGAAAATCTGCCCCAAACGTTTTTACTACTTCACCGCTAGTGCGTAAACACTCATAAGCTAACCAGTAGACATCTGTTTGACGCTCCAAATCTCTAAAAGCCTTATGAAACCCCATCTTTGCATACAGCTCAAAGGCATACTCAATACGGGGCGTAATCTTATGCTCGGTTACGCTGCCGTCTGCCCTTGTTATTTTTAGTTTTGCCATTGTGTGCCCCTTTGTCTATTTGTTATGGTGTGGTGTCTACTACGATAGGTGAGTTACAAGTAAATGTAATGCTCTGTGTAGAAATATCGCCAACAGCGCCGTTAATGTCTGTAGTGTTATTAACTAAAACTGTGGTCTGATATTCTGGGTTAGTTGCAGATATAGCCGCGCTTGTTTGTTTTAGCGTTAGGGCTTGCGTAGTACCCCAATGCTGTTGCAAAGTCTGTAGTACACTAGATGAGGCAGTATCGTTTAGAAAATCAAGCGTAATAGTGCTGGCCTCTAGGCCTTTTACAAACTTATGAGCTGTGTCGCCCATAGCTGTAACTTCTAGCTCATCAAAACTACGGTTAATAGTTGCGCTAGTAACGTGATTTGATAAATCCACGGCCGCTAACGTAACTACTACGCCGTTAGATAGAAAAATTGCCATTTGTTTATACCTCTGTTTCTGTTGTCGTTGTTTCTACGGGTGTTTCTTTTTTCTTTGTTTCTTTAACCTCTTTAGGCAATTCTTGCCCTATCTTGATTAGAAACGCTTTATCTTCATCTGTTAGTGCCATTTTAGCTCCAGCTCGTTAGTACGGATATTTGTAAATCACTTGTTAACAGGTCACCGCTAGGCAGGGTTAGTACGCTAGGCGCGGTTACAGCGGTAACGTTAAAAACGATAGAGCTAGCGGCCAATTTATTAAACACGGCTACTATCGTATCTTCTATGCCTTGAAGGTTGCCCTCATTAGAAAACATTGGCACGGTCATAATAATCTTAAAATTAGCCATAGGCGATATGGTCGCTTGCTTATTATTGCTAGGCGTAAGGTAAGGGTCTGCCGGCGCTACTACTACGCTGTTAGCTACTATTGTGCTAGGTGGAAAACTAAAGGTAGACCAAACAGAGTTATTAGCTAAGGCAGCGGCTATAGTGCTGCGTAGTGTAGTTATCGCGGCTGGCATTATCCCACCATAGCGTTAGGCGATAGATAGGGCGCTAGTAAACCGCGTACAGATGCCATTAAAGTATTACTCATCTTAAACGGGCTAGGGCTGTAACCGTCTACGCTTACGCCGCCGTTTTGTGTGCTAAATCTACTTGTCCAGATATTTTCAGCTAGCATAAGTGCAGCTGCGTTTATAGCAGGTGTATTAGCGTAGGTAGCCGTCTTTGTATCATCACCCGTCATAGTGCCGCTAGGTACTACGCGCCTAAAGTTTTGGTCAGCTGCCGTTTTTGCATATTGTATAAAGCTGTAACCCTCTGGGTATTGGTAATAGTTTAGCTGTAAATTAAAAGCTGGTAAAAGGCTAGTGCTACCAGAGCTAAAAGGTAGTGTGCTAGTAATCGTATAGCTGCCGTTAAAAGTAGTGCCAGCCCCGGCTACTGTAACGGTTTGGCCAGTAGTAAATAGGCCGGGGTTGGCTATCATTACTGTAGCTACGTTATTTACTAACGCTGTCCCAACTACAGGTGCAGAGTCAAACCATAGAAAACCGTTTATTAAATCTTGCGCGGCTTGGCAGGTGTCCTCTATCCAAGTGTAGCTATCGTACAAAGTGCCAACACCTAAAGACGCTTTTAATGTAGCGGCAGTAACATAAGTAGCCGGCATATTTGTACCTTTCTTTGTAGGTCTGGCAGAGCCAAAGGGCTAAGGCCCTGCCAGACTATTAGTTATTTATTAGCTGATATTTAAGCGGCAAATACCGTAAGGTATTTTGGCAATAGTTGCCATAAAGCCATAAATAGCTACCTGTACCTGTAGATTTGATACTACGTTTACAGACATATAAGCCTGTGGGCTTTCATAAACAGTAAATGCCTCTGGTGCAAGAATAAATGCAGAATTATCATTTACACCAGCGGTCATAAATCTATCTACGTAAAGGTCTAGACCTAATACGTTACCGCGTACAGAGTTATTAGCTACCTGTCCAGCTGCGTTAGCAAGTGCTGCCGCGTTTGGCTGATAAGCGTTAAAAATTGGGCGGCCTGTGGTATCTACTGCACCTAATAGCAGATTATAAATACCTGTGCTGCCTACAAAGTTTTGTGCAAAATAGCCGCTGTTTTTGTAAACGTTAGCTGTGCTTTCAGCGGTGTAAGAAATCAAACCTGCCGCTGTAGCTGCTACGCTTGTGCTTGTAAAGCCTGTTGCGTTAATTGCAGTAATAACCGCTTGGTCTGTTGCGTTCATATAAGCATTTTGCATTTGTTGCGTTAGTTCAGCAAAAAAGCCCGGATTATCTGTGCGCTCTAGTAGTTCTACAGAAAGGGTATTCATACCAGCATATTTATTTACAGTTCCAGTTAAATACTCTGTAACCATACCTGTATTAGATACAGCCCCGGCCTCTGCCTCTACAGTAACGGTAGGTGCTACACCATTTAGCCCGCCGTTTGAGTCTACAAGTGCAGGCACGTTAATTGTGTTGCCCTTAGGTGGCAATACGCCTCTAGAGCAGGCATCTACCGCGCTGCGTGGAAAACGTGTATTAGTTACAAACTCTGTTAAATACTGTGTCGGATTAAATGCAGGGTTTGTAGTAAATGAGTCATCTGCCGCCGTAACGTACAGTTTGCTAGTTTCATTACCTAGCGCTGCCTTAATTTTATGCTCTGTATAAGAGCCCATATTTGTAATAGGTGTGCGTACTCTTTGTGAGTTTAATGCACTTGGTTTAATAATTTTGCGCGCGGCTTCTACCGGTGTGGTATCGCCCTCGGCATCATCTTTTTCATAGCTAACGCTCTTTAGCGTTACTGTTGCACCGTCTGGCAAAAATGTTGCCTCTGATGCCATTTCTTCCGGGGCTTTATCCACGGTTTCTCCTGTCGTTTCTGTTGGTTGGTTATCATCTACTGCGTCTTTTTGTGCAGCAATTTTTAACACGGCAGCGCTAGGAAATGCAGCGCTCTCTACTAGAGATACCTCTTTCAAGGTAGCAGCCGTAACTAGCAGATAATCTTTTTCTTGGCGTGAGTCATCTACTTCAACGCCTACACTAAGCCCGTCCATTAGTTGTTCTTGCGCTAATAAAATTGCATCGCTACCGCGTGTGCTAGCACTAACCTTAAAACTGGCGTATAGCCCGGTCTTATTACTGGTAACGCTCTGCATACGGCCTACAGGTTTAGAATTATCGTGCGACATTAAAAGTTTTACCTTGCTTGGCTCTGCAACAGTTATAGAGTTTTCTGCAAAGACTACGCGCCCGGCGCTTGTGTTGCCTACTTCTCCATACGGCGCAATTTTGCCGCTAATTGTGCGCCTATCGCCGTTATCTACTGCCTCTATATTGCCGCTAAACGTTAATAGCATTGTCTGGCCTTTCTGTTAGTCCATTAGGGCTTAGCTGTTCCATACTTTGTGCCTGCTCTACATCTATAAGACCTAGCGTTAGCATTTTTTCTATAGCCTCTAGGCGCTTTAATGTGTCGGCGCGTAAAAAAGTTGCGTCAAGTGCAAAACGCACAGAATTGCCACGCCGGGTTACGTCGTCCATACTGAGTCTGTTTTCAATAGCACTTATAAACGGCTGTAATGAGTAAGCTACAAATTCTTTACGCCCGTCTATGATATTTTGGTAAGTCATTGAGTTATTCATATCCGCGCTTATGTAATATGCCGGTACGTTCATTAAACGGGCTATCTCTGTAGCTAAATACTGTGATGCCTCGTTATACATCATTTCTTTAGGTGAGTAACCCACAGTTTGATAATCTAACGTGCTGGTTAAATAAGCCGTACTGCGTGAATTACGCGCGGCTTTCCACGCTGCCAGTAGGCCGCTAATTTGTGCCTCTGGTAAATCTGCCCCACTATTCTTTATAAACCCTGTTGCCATAGGCGTAGCAGCTGCAACGCTAGCCGCTTTTTGTATATCTAACGCGGCCTGTATTGTGCGCCCGCCGGTTTCTAATACGCCGGGTAATAAACTTTGAAAAGTTATTAAAGAGCCTACGCCGCTATCTGGTACGCGCTGCCCATTTATTGAGTAATAATCTACTTCATCACCGTATTGGTCTGTAGTTACTGTAACGCGTGTATTAGCTACCCACTCAAAGCCGCTAGGTCTGCCGTCATCTTCATACAAAGACGTAACACGCCAATAGGCCACCCCGTACATAAGTAAACTGTCCACGGTGTAACTTATGGTAACGCTGCGTGGTTGTCTTATGTCCGGTTGGTCTAGCCAAACAGGTGTTTGTAATTTACGGCCTGTACTTTTTTGTATTAGCTCTAAATCAATACTTGCAATAACGCCACAGATTAAGTTACGGCATCTACTTACCGCTGGTACTTGGAGACTCAAGTTTCTATCTATAAACGGTATGCCGTTTGTATTGTATAAACCGCCAAACGTATAAACACCCGCGCCGTAAGTTTGTTGCATAATAGGCGGCGATAATTGCGCCTCTACGTCTTTTTTACGCAGGCCTATAGTTTGTAGTAATCCCATAGGGGCATTATTGCCTAAAAGTCAAGTATAGGTACAGAGTTTAGGTTTGGGCGTGTCTAGGCATATACCTTTGCCTCTGCTACAGGTTGCGCCAATATGTGAATAACCATAGCAAGCCCAATAGGTATATCTACAGGCCCGGCAGACTTGCGCCTAACAATACGCCACGCGTCCGGTGTCTGTTTAGCTGCACAGTTAGCCATTTGTTGTATTAGCGCATCTTGCCCGCTATGGCGCAAGCGGTCATTTACTAAAGCGTCGTACATATCGCTACAAGCTGTATAAAAGCTCTGCCCCGATACATCGCGCGTTTGTACCCCTGCATTTTGTAGCCGTTGGGCGATACTGGCAGTAGTGTATTTGTCGTAACAAACTACACGCGGGTAATACATATCAGCCCATTTTTTTATACTAGCTGCTATTACTACTTCATCTACTGCTACCTGAGAGCTGTAAGTTTCTAGTACAGCTAGGCCTATCTTGCCATTAGCTAGCAGCTGGCCCATTACTAAGCTGGCATCTCGGC
>Ga0208975_1000863_pt1 | contig 13766 bp, 13 predicted proteins | sample GreLakmeER78MSRF_FD_187700 | JGI IMG/M metagenome (GOLD analysis project Ga0208975, IMG submission 187700) | Freshwater lentic microbial communities from great Laurentian Lakes, MI, USA - Great Lakes metaG ER78MSRF (SPAdes) | ecosystem: Environmental > Aquatic > Freshwater > Lake | place: Great... | reverse complement strand
TGAGCGTGATTACGGAATTGGCGCTCAAATTTTGAGAGATTTGGGTGTGTCTAAAATGCGCTTATTATCGAATAATCCGAAAAAAAGATCCGGGTTAATTGGCTATGGTCTTGAAATTATTGAAAATGTCCCGATTGAAATAGAAAGCAACGTGCACAACGAAAACTATTTATTAACAAAACGCGACAAAATGGGGCATTTACTAAAAATGGATAAATCAAAAGATGCTTAAAGCGAGTGGACTCATAAAATCGTATGGTGACCTATCAATTTTGAAAGGTATTGATCTGGAAATCAATCAACAAGAAGTTGTTTCCATTGTTGGTTCTTCCGGTGCTGGTAAAACTACTCTTCTTCAAATATTGGGAACACTCGATACTCCGGATGCTGGAAGTGTTTTAATTGACAATGTAAATCCCTTCCATTTAACACAAAACAAACTAGCAGCATTTCGGAATCAGTCCTTGGGTTTTATTTTTCAGTTTCACCAGTTGCTTCCAGAATTTTCAGCCTTAGAAAACGTCATTTTACCCGCACTGATCAAGGGGATTTCTATTGAAGAATCGAAAAAGGAAGGAGCTCGATTATTGAATATGCTTGGTCTTGAAGATAGAGCCACCCACAAACCCAATGAACTTTCGGGTGGAGAACAACAACGGATTGCAGTTTGTCGGGCATTGATTAATCATCCAAAAATTATTTTCGCAGATGAACCCTCCGGAAATTTGGATAGTAAAAACGCCAAAGAATTACACGAACTTTTTTTCTTTCTTCGGGACGAATTAAAACAAACTTTTGTAATTGTGACCCACAACGAAACGCTTGCGAATATGGCCGATCGAAAGATTACAATAATGGATGGAATGTTGGCTTGAGCAATAAATCGATGTCTTCGATGAATTTACTAGAACTAAAAGAATTTCTTGATTTTAAAGCAGACCAATACGAGAACATTCATTTTCTTGAGGATGATCCAATTCAATTCGTTCATCGATTTTCAAAAAAAGAAGACCAAGAAATTATCGGATTTCTAATTTCTACGATTGCATGGGGAAATCGAAAAAGCATATTATCCAGTGGAGAAAAGTTAATTGAAATTATGCAAAACGCTCCGCATGAATTTGTATTAAATTATGTTTCAACTAGCAAATATCCTCCTTTTGTTCACCGAACATTCAATTCTACAGACTTGGATTTCTTCTTTCGGTCTTTGCATAATCTTTACTCAAAAAACGTAACTCTAGAAGACTGCTTTAAACAACATTCAGAATTTCATGGAGTTAAAGGAAGAATTAAAAATTTCCGTGAAGCATTTCTTTCCGCTACACATGAAAGAAGAAGCGAAAAACACATTTCAAATCCACTTCAGAATTCAGCATGCAAAAGACTAAATATGTTTTTACGCTGGATGGTTCGGGCAAATAATAAAGGTGTTGATCTTGGTATTTGGAAAAGTGTTTCAACCTCTGAATTACTCTTACCTTTGGATGTACATACAAGTAGAAATGCACGAATTCTCGGTTTATTGGAACGAAAACAAGATGACTGGAAAGCACTTGAAGAATTAATGGTTCAGTTGAGGAAATTTGATTCAAATGACCCAGTAAAATATGATTTTGCCTTGTTTGGACTAGGAGTATATGAAAAAGATTTATTTCAGTCATAAAATCCTTTTATTCAGAGTAAATTCACTTACTTTGTTATCGGCATGTTATTTGTTCTTTATTTGAAAATTCAATATGAAACATTTTTTATCCCTTGCGTTATTAACGCTTTGTTTTTCTCCAATCCTATTTGCTCAACGCACATTTGACAATCGGTTTGCCTCAATTCAAAAAGAATTAACCGATTGGGATCCTGTAAGAGGTCATTGGTTAGCAACTAGTTTAGTGAATCTCTCAGACAATAAACCGGTTGAAGATAGAGCATTTCCTGAAGATTTCACCCCATTTGAAATAGCAAAATTAATGCCTACAGATTTGCGGGCGCGTATTGTTGATACTATTCAAACCAATGCGAATTCCAATCCATCAGAAGCCAATCGATGGAATGCAATGAATGCAATTGTTGGGAGGGTTGGATGTTCGTATATTTCAGGTAGAACATACGGAGACCCTCATTTAACTTCATTTGACAGGGCTAATTATTCATTTCAAACAGTTGGAGAATTCGTACTCGTTAAATCCACTAAAAATAATTTTGAAATTCAGTGCCGGCAGCAACCACAAGGGGACAATTTTTCACTCAACACTGCTGTCGCATTAAACGTGTCAGGAGATCGAGTAGCGATTTATGCAGAAGATAAACCAGATTTTGACCCATCTCCCTTACGCCTAAATGGATCCTCACTTCAATTAAGTGGCAGAACATTTTATTTGCCTCATGGTGGAAACATTCGATTAACCGGAAGAAACTATGTTGTGACTTATCCAACTGGCGAGGTTGTGAATGTGGAAATGAGACAATCTGGGAACATGAGTTTTTTAAATGTTACCGTTCAAATATTTGATTGCGATCGAAATAGTTTCACAGGACTTCTAGGTAACGCAAACAATAATCCGGATGATGATTTCAATAGTAATGTTAACCGATCCAATCATTTAGTTTACTCAAATGTTTTTGGCAATTCTTCAGTTAATCAGTATGCAGAGAAAGAATACCTTGCTTTTTTAGCCGGCAATTTCGCTGAAGAATGGAGAGTGAATCAAAATACAACATTGTTCGATTATTCGATAGGTCAAAGCACATTAAGTTTTACCGATAGAAGTTTCCCTAGGGTGCACTATACCGTTGATGATTTAACACCAAATCAATTATCAAGCGCAAGAAGAAATTGCGAAGACCGAGGAATTTTGGCTTCAGATATGCGCGGATGTATTTACGATCAAGGATTTCTAAACATTGCACCTAATCCAGTGCCTGCCAATCCCGATTTCACGCAAGGAGTGAGTTTTAAACCTGTTTTGCGCCCCGCATTGAATACCAATCAACACGAATTTGCCGAGGGAAAAACACCGACAGGAAATGCATTACCTATTCAACAAGGACCAAATACCAATAGTACTGGCAAAGGAATTGGCGAAAAAGAAATGCCGAAAGAAATAATCAACGAGCCAATAGAAAAACCAGAAGGCTCTAACCGAATTATTGCACCAGAGCGTGAGCGGCCACAATCAAAACCTTCTTATTCGGAGCCTAGTAGATCTAATAATACTCCAACATATTCAGCGCCAAAAAATCCACCGGCACCAAAAGTGAACACTCCTCGACCTGTTTCAACTCCATCAATAAAGGGTAAAAATTAACAATTTAACTTGGAACATCTCGTAAATTGAATTACTTTTAGTTTAGTATTAAATTCATACGTTATGTTTATCCTAAAAATTGGCGTTTCATTTTTATTTTCAATCTGTTTATTTCTATCGGCTTTCGGTCAAAAATCGTTTTTTTTTCAAAAACAACTTAAAAATAATCCAACAAGTCTATTTCCTGTTTGCATAAAAAACACAGCGGAAAACTTAGCTTTTCTTTCTAAAGAAAATAAAACGATTAAACACAGAACCACAAATTGGATTTTCTTTAATTCAAGTGCACAATGGCTTGATGATCAAGTAAAAAAGAATGCGATTTCAGACTTTTATTTCGAATTTGCTCCACCAAGTATTCTTGCCGATTCGGCAATCGTTAGACATAAAATTAATTTGGTGCATCAAGGAGTTGGACTCGATACCTCATATACTGGGAAGGGAGTAATTGTTGGAATTGTTGATCAAGGGATAGATTTTAATCATCCTGATTTTAAATTTTCCAATGGAAAAACAAGAGTACTACGCTATTGGGACCATACGGTAAATGCAGTTTCACCACCACAACCTTATGGATATGGAACATTGTGGGATAGTACATCAATAAACAATGGGACATGTACGAGTCTGGAAACAGTTTCCGCACATGGGACCTCAGTTTCAGGAATCGCAGTAGGTAATGCTCGAGCCAATTCAAAAAACAAAGGAGCCGCACCAGAAGCAGATATTATTGTGGTTGAGACAAATTTCAATTTCCCCAATTGGACGCTAACTATTGCAGATGCGTGCGATTATATTTTCAAGGTGGCGGATTCATTAGGCAAACCTGCAGTAATAAATTTATCGCTTGGCGCCTATTTAGGAAGCCATGACGGAAGAGATCCAGCCGCAGAATACATAGATTCACTTTTAAATGCAAATTCGGGTAGAATTGTTGTTTGTGCAGCTGGAAATTCTGGAAACAAAGGAAAATATCATGTCACAGGAATTGTGGATCAAGACACATCCTTTGTGTGGTGTAAAAACAACCCAGGCAACACCTACATTGGAACAAATAAAATCTTGTTTGATTTATGGACGGATACTTCCCAAACTAATTTCTCCTTTGCCTATGGCGCTGATATACCCGCTCCAACCTATGGATTGAGGGGCAGAACCACATTTCATGATTTAACAGCAAATATGGCTCAACTTCCGATTTATGACACCTTATTTAACGCTCAAGGAGACCGCATTGCGTGCATTGAAACATATCGGGAATTTGTAGGTCCAAATTTCCATATGCAGACGCTTTTTACCCAAATCGATTCATTGAATTACTTATACCGCTTTGAAACCGTAGGATCAGGTAAATACGATCTTTGGGGTGGCGCTTGGCAGCAATTAAGTGATTTTGAAACAAATATACCTGCTGATTCGATCTTACCTGCAATTGTTAATTACAACATGCCCGACTCGCTACAAACTATCGTATCGTCTTGGAATTGTTCTGAAAAAGTTATTTCCGTTGGAAACATTACCAATAGAAATTCCTATATCGATAAAAATAATGTTACGCAAACCGCAACTTCAAATCCAATTGGACAATTGTCGCCCACAAGTAGCAAAGGTCCAAACCGGCTAGGGGCAATGAAACCAGATGTTGCAGCCAGTGGAGATATTTCCTTTGGTTCTGGTCCGTTATGGTATTTATCAAATCCGGCAAATAACTCAGTTATTGAAGTGGGTGGTTTTCATATAAAAAACGGTGGGACATCCATGTCTTCTCCAGTGGTTGCTGGATCGGCGGCTTTGTACCTTCAAAAATGCAAAGATATCTCCTATCAAGATTTTAAATCAGATTTACAATTGGCATCCTATGCAGATTTTCAAACCGGTATCACACCAAACTATAGCTATGGATATGGTAAATTAAATACCCAAGACCTAATTTTATTAAAACATCAACCTGCAACCGTGGAAGGCCCTGCTGGTATTTGTGTTGGCAGTAGTACAAATTTAACTTATAGTTCAACCATGTCTCCAATCCAAGTTTTATGGTCAAATGGTGCGGCAACAAATTCGATTAGCACATCAAATAGTGGGAATTTTTCAGTTACTTTAATAGATGCCCAGGGTTGTCGAACAAAATCTGGAATAAAAAATATTCAATTATATCAGTTACCATATGTGGATGCAGGACCCAACCATATTTTATGCCCAAATCAATCTTTCGTTTTAAGTGGAAATGGCTCTGCAAGCATTTATAACTGGTCAAACAATGTTCAAAATGGAACCCCCTTTATTCCACAAAACACAGGTTTTTATTATCTAACAGGAACAGACTTGAATAACTGTTCAAACATCGATTCTGCCTTCTTGGATTTTTATACCTTAATGCCAGTGAGCTATATAGAAACAGTTAATGAAATTGCTAGTGATGGTCAAGCATTTAATGTAACTCCAGGAACTCCAAATGGAGGAACTTACTCAGGAGAAGGAATTATTGGAACAACCTTTCATCCAGGTTTAGCGGGAGAAGGTACACATGCGATTGTGTATTCTGTGCAAAATAGCAATGGTTGTTTTTCCACAGACACCTCATACATAACTGTTTTAAGTTCAGGCGGTTTGACTAACCAAAATCAATTTTTTACGCTTTACCCTAACCCAACACAGTCAAATTTGACGATTGTTTCACCCTTACAGTTAATCTCCAGTGATATTTATAGCAGTGAGGGGAAATGGATAAAAAGTTTCGACGTTTCAGTAAAACCTACAATAGATGTTGAATCGCTTAAACCAGGAATATACTATATATCCATTAAATCAGAAATAGGAATAAGCAAAATGAAATTTATTAAAGTCAATTAATCCATGCGGAATTCCGTCATTTTAAGCATATTCTTTTTATCACAACTCGTCAACGCACAAGATATTAAATTAAAAAATAATCAAGGTGGTCTGATAAGCCTTGGAGTAAGGTCAACAATCAGCGCATTCAACGATAGCAAAACAAATAACTTTGGTAAGGGAATCGGTGGCCAATTTCGTATGCAACTTTCCGAAAGAGTAAACACGGATTGGTTTTTTGATTACCTCACAAGTGATATAGGATCGGTTGCTAACCGAACAGACTATCACATTGGGTGGAGTGTGCTTTTTTATCCCTATTTAAAAGAAAACCAGTTATTTAAACCATATATTTTGGCGGGTCATTGTTTTGATTATTCCTTTATGGTGGAAAATGTAGATAAGAACAATTCAGCTGAAAGATGGAGTTCGGCCGTGCAAGCAGGAATTGGAACACATATCAATCTAACTAAAAGAATGGATTTATCGTTAACGAGTCAATATATGATTCATTTAGGCGGTCATATCGATCCGGTAATAAACCTAAATAGTGTTTCTTTCCAAAATGAAACCGGAGTAAGCTTGGAAGGGCATTTACTGCTTACCGTTGGGTTTAATTATAAATTGAATGATTTATGGTAAAATTTTTCATCCCCTTGATGGTAATGCAACTTTCTTTTACTTTTAGTCAAGAATTGCCTGGATTGGATCCAAATAAAAAAAATGATATCCCTCTTTATTTTCAAAAAGGACTATTGAAAGGATCTGCCACAATAACTCCTGGTCGAATGCTTCAAAACAAAGCAAACTCTATCTATTTATCCGGTTTTCTAGAATATGTTATCAATGAAAATTACAGTTTTCGTGGTGATGTTTTTCAATTTATGGATGCAGTTTACTCATTTGAATCTCTGATTGAGCCAAGCTTTCAAAACAGATTGTATTTTGGAGCTTTTAGACATTTTGGAAAAAGTAATTTAAAATTTTATATAGGCCTTCAAATGGGAACAACTGTAACGACCTATAATCACGGCTGGTTTTCTGGAAATAGAACGCAAGTAGACCCTTCTTTTTCAATAAAAACCGGAGTAAACTACTACGTTTGGAAATATTTTCATTTTTTTGCCGATATCAACTATGTCAATTCAACATTAAGAGGTACAAGTTTTGGCTCCCAACGAATGGATGAGATTTTATTTTCAGCTGGGCTTGGATTTCAAATTCAAACTAGAAAGAAAGTGAAAAATTATCAAACTATTACACCTTCCTTTTAATCAATAAATGGAAACAGATTTCACACATAAAAACCCAAGTTACTTCTACGATACCACACAGTTTAAGCAACTACTTTTTTTAGAATAACACTACTGCCTTATTCGGGAAGAATATTCATTTTTTCCGCAAAATGATAACAATAATCTCTTAAATCCTCTGACATTAAATGTTCGCCGGTTGCTTTTTCAAACGTATCAGCCATGGTTAACAAAGACTGATGAAAAAACTGCTTCATTTCTTCAATGGTCATTTCTTTTGTCCACAAGTCAATTTTCATGGTATTTTTTTCAGTTGGATCCCAAATAGAAAGCAAAAATGCACTAGCGGGTTGATTTTCAATTTTACCATCCTGCGCAGTCCATTTCATTTCAATGGGTAGATTATTTTCGTTGACTTCTACGTGAATTTTAATTTCTGATTTCTTGGACATAAACTATTTTTAATCGATTTTATAAGTTTGCATAATTTCGGCGAATGGTACTTTCAACAATTGATCGAGCAATAAATCTGAATGAGATTCCATGTATTTTCGCACCATTTTCCATCCGATAAATTGCCCCAGTCTATCTGGACTTTCCTTCGGTAATCCTGCAGTTTGAGGAGCTTCATTAAAACACCCCAATTTTAGCATCTCATCGCTTTTGAACAAAAGTTTTTGATCGACAAAATAAGTCCAAATTTGTTTTTCGTTTTCTTCAGCCCATTTATATTTTTCAGCAGAATACCTAGCTATTATTGCTTTTTCGGCAGTTGGCATCGCTGCTTCTATGCAATACAATAGTTTACCCCAACTAATCATGTCCTCTGCAAATTTAGCATCTGTGGGTGCTTGAATATGGGCATACACCCATTGAAAAACGATGTCACGAACCATGAATTTACGCTCCATGCCTTGTTTCATATATTCATAAACATTTTGAGCTGGAAGTTTTTTTATTACCTTATTTGATTGACCCAAATACCACTCAAGCCCTACCCCCACATCATCATTGGTCGCAATTGCATTATAACTAAATAAAGCATTAAAAAACACAATGTGCTTGGGTTGTTTCGCTTTTGGAAAATGGTACTTTAAATGTTTAAGTGCATCCTGAATTTGATTTTTTTCATTACTCAAGTCAGAAAACGATTTTTTTAACTCTATTTCCAATTCCTTAATGTACGGGTCTTTATAAAACTGATTCACTTGATTACTGAAGGTAGAATCTACTTTGGTGTTGATTTTCAATCCTTTTTCGTAAGTAAAGCGATACAATTCGTTGAATGAACTTAAGAATGATTTGTTGAATTTGATACGATCTTTAGCTGAGCTCGAAAAGTAAATTGAATCTACTTGAACAAACTTCACCTCCGATTTTATGGATGAAACGTCCACATCTAAAGGGTTATTTCCACACGAAACAACAAAAAAAACTAAAACTAAAAGAGAAAATAAATAGCGTAAATGAATCATTTTTATAACTTTGCTTTCAAAGTTAACATTTCATTTGCTAACAATTAATTTTAACCCTATGAAAAAAGTACTATTATTTTTAAGCGTTGTTATTTTACCAAGTATGATTTCACTTGCTCAAACCGACGCTGCCTGTCAAAAAAAAATTGATAGCTTATCCAATCGCATCAACTATTTGGAAAGCAATATGAAAAATTCGTTCAATGAAAAATTAGTACAAGCAGGATTAACTACGAATTTGGGAATGAATCTTATTATTCCAGGACAAACCAAATTAATTGATAAAAATGGCGTTGGTTCTTGCTTTAGCATTGGATTAGCAATTAATAAAACATTCAAAAATTCGCCCACAATTGGAATCGCCACAGGAATAGAATTTGACTTTGAAACAAACCGATACAAAACAGTTGATAGTGTTTATTACCAATACAATGGTTCAAAAATCCTTGGAAAAGGAAATGCTGCAGATGCAACAGGGAAGTTATCATTACAAGAACGTAACCAAAAATCGATTTATGTTTCAGTTCCTTTAATGATGTTATTTAGGACGAGTATGATTGGTGATTTTCGCTATTTTGGAAAATTTGGAATCAGAAATTCGTTTTTAATAAAAAACACAGTGAACGATTTAGGTATTGATGTAACCAATCCTACTCAGCAAATCGCTAACGTTGAAAACAATAGTTTTTCCTCTCCAGGCGACATGTTCTTCTACAAAGGATCAATCGGCTTATCCGCTGGTGCTGAATGGAAATTTATTAGCACCACTTCATTAGTTGCAGAGGTAGGTTATTTTTATGGGATTACTCCATTGCATTTAGAACGCAAAGAATCGAACCGAACTTTATATACAGAAGCGGCAGGAACGAGAACCTATTTTTCCAATAAAGCAAATCAAAACCAATTACTGTTTAAGATTTCAATCCTATTTTAAAAATACGAAGTTGGACTTCTTAAAAACGAAAGAACATATTGTTCATTGGTTGACCAATTATTGTGACCAAGCAGGGGCAAAAGGATTTGTGATTGGGATTTCAGGCGGAATTGACTCTGCCGTAACTTCTACTCTATGCGCACTCACCAGTAAAAAAGTTGTTTTGGTAAATATGCCAATTAGACAATCCACAAGTGAGTACAATCGATCCAAGGAACACATTGAAGACCTTAGCAAACGTTACCAACATGTAATTTCGCATGAGGTAAATCTGACAGAGGTATTTTCTGCTTTTGAAAATATTCTACCTCCATTAGCTGCGTCTAATAAGTTGTCAATGGCGAATACACGGGCTAGAATACGCATGACCACTCTTTATGCAATTGCACAAAGTGAAAATTGTTTAGTGGTTGGGACTGGTAATAAAATTGAAGATTTTGGAATTGGGTTTTATACAAAATATGGCGACGGGGGTGTTGATATTAGCCCAATTGCTGATTTAATGAAATCCCAAGTTTATTCCTTGGGTAGAGAACTTAATGTTATTTCATCCATTCAGAAAGCTGCACCCACTGATGGATTATGGGGAGACAATAGAACAGATGAAGATCAAATAGGCGCAACCTATGATGAATTGGAATGGGCCATGGAGTTCAATGGTGACAAAGAAAATCTAACGAAACGACAAAAAGAAGTGATTGAATTATTTATTCGATTAAATACAATCAATCAGCACAAAATGATCCCAATACCCGTTTGTATTATTCCTGACACATTGAAATTTACTTAACCAGTCGTTGGCGATTCATTTCATACAAAGCCATTCCTACAGATACACTCACATTTAGCGACGCAACACCACCAATCATTGGGATTTTTAGTTGCTCATCAGCCATCCGAATTAGATCATTGCTAATTCCATCCTCCTCTGATCCGAAAATAAAAGCAACAGATTCTGCAAATTTACCGAAAGGCAATTCCTTATTTGATTTTTCTGTACATGCAACCAATTTAACACCCGATTGCTGAATGTAAAACAGTGCTTCTTTTAATTGATCGACCTTGCAAACCGGTAAAAAATTGAGCGCCCCAGCCGAGGTTTTAATAGCATCTGCTGTTACTAATGCCGAGCCTTTAGAAGGGATTACTATTGCATCTACTCCTTGACAAGCAGCTGTTCTGGCAATTGCACCTAAATTCCGCACGTCCGTAATTCTATCTAAAAAGAGTAACGTCAGCAGTTCTTTTTTTTCCAATTTGGCATCTACTAAACTATAAAAATCATGGTATTCAATAGGAGAAACAAAAGCAATTACCCCTTGATGATTAGCCAGTGTCATTCGATCCAATTTTTGAACTGGAACAAATTGCAACTGATAATCCTTTCCTGATAATACTTCCTTTAATTCAATGAAAAGGTCTTTATTCATTCCTTTTTGAATTAAAATTTTATTTATTTCTCTTTCTGATTTAATGGCTTCAACCACGGGCCGAATTCCATAAATTATATTCTCTTTTTCCTTAAAAGTCTGTTCGCGATTGCCATATTGATTATCTACCATATTATTTCCCATTCGATCTTAACGTTATCACCCAATGTTTTTGCCACAGGACAACTTTTACCTGCTTGTATTACTTTGTGTACTGTTTTTTCATCCCAATTGTTACTCCGTAAATCAACTTTTAGTATAATTGTTTCAATTCTCCTTGGATTTGAAGCCATAATCTTAGTGACATCAACGACTGCTTTTTCAAAAAGTATTTCATGTTCTTGGCAATAAATCCCCATGATTGTTAATGCGCAGGAGCCCATTGCAGTGGCTACAAGATCTGTTGGAGAAAAGTATTCACCCTTACCTTTATTATCTATTGGAGCATCCGTTAATATTTCATTGCCAGAGGAAACATGTTCACACGTTGTTCTAAGGTTACCGAGATAGGTTATTTTTGACGTCATCTTTTTCCTCTGGCTATTAATTCTTGTAATGATTTTACCAACATCTCATAAATCTGTTGAGGTTTCAATACTTCTGCATTTCTAACCGTTACTCCATTCACTGTATATTGAAAACTCTGCAATTTTTCAAAATCACGTACAGATACCGTTTTTGAATACACCTTCTTTTTTTCTGAATTGAATGCTGTAATAGCAATATAGACAATTGGCCGATAACGGCTAGAACCTAATAAGGCATTTCCTAGACTAATTCCTGTTGCTATCGAATAACTTACGCGAACATGCACATAATAATCTTTATCAAATTCATGAATTGCTTGTCTTTTAGAACTTAAGGGCATTCCACGAACTACATTCCCACCATCATAGGATTTAATATCTCGACCTCGTTTATTTTTACGATAAACACATCCTGAATTCGTATTCAATTCTGAGGATACGGTTCGAGTAACTACAGCCTTAATAGAGTCGATATTCGCGTCTGAAAGCCTAACACGATTCAACCCGCTTTGTTGGGTATTATTGCCTCCCGAACTAATTTGAACGGGATTCACCAACCTTCTATCAATATAAAAACGAATACTGTAGATACCTGCGCTGCTTTGTGCGAAAGATTGAAAAATCAAAACTATCTGAAAAATCAAAAGAAAAAAATGCTTTTTATTCATCTCAAAATTATTGAATTCAAATGTAAGAAAATTGCTGTGATTATTTCATTTTTAAAAGCATTAACCCAAACAACTATTCGTTTTTTTTATTTAGAATCATTCTAAAATACCCTTTTTAAGGTATTGCCCAACGTATTTGAATTCATCAATTTTGCAGTATGAAAACACAACTAATATTTATTCTATTACTCCTATTTTTTATTAACTCAATTGATGGTATCGGTCAAGCAACTTCAAAGGATTCAATTAAAAAATTAGTTGAGGTTCACATTACAGGGGACCAAAAAGACATAGAACGATTGCCCCTTTTAGAAGGAACAAGGATCAACGCAGGGAAAAAAAATGAGATTATTAATTTAAGCGCTCTAACGGCTGATTTATCATCTAACAATTACCGTCAGATTATGGCTAAGGTACCGGGAGTTTCTATTTGGGAGAACGATGGATCAGGAATTCAAACATCAATAGCAACCCGAGGTCTTAGTCCAAATAGATCTTGGGAATTCAACGTAAGGCAAAATGGTTTTGATATTTCATCCGAGGCATATGGTTATCCAGAAGCATATTATACACCACCAACAGAAGCCTTGGATAAAATTGAGGTAATAAGAGGTGCTGCTTCACTTCAATACGGAACTCAATTTGGTGGATTATTAAATTATATCACAAAAAAAAACTTGGGAACAAAAGCATTTTCTTTTGAAACACAGCAAACAATAGGAACTTACGGATTATTTAATGCCTTTAATGCAATCGGAGGGAAAATTAAGAAAATTTCTTATTATGCTTTCCTGCATCATAGACAAGCGGATGGCTGGAGGCAAAACAGCAGGTACTCAACAACTACGGGACATTTCATGCTGAACTATGCCTTTAATAAAAAACTTAGCGCATCATTGGAATATACCCACATGAATTACTTAAGTCAACAACCTGGCGGATTAACAGATTCAATGTTTAACATCAATTCAAGGCAATCTGTGCGTGCCAGAAACTGGTTTAGCACCCCTTGGAATTCCACCGCTTTTTCCGTCGATTATCAACCGAATGAAGATTTAAAATTTAACCTCAAATTATTTCATACATTTTCCCAGCGAAACAGTGTTGGTTATTTAAAAGACATTAATTTGAGTGATTCCTTTAACGGAGCATCAATGAACAACAGGCAAGTAGACCGCGACTGGTACAACAATCTTGGGCTAGAGGTTCGAATGCTGAAGCAGTACAAACTTTTTGGTAATAATTCAGCTTTATCTGTTGGGTTGCGTGCCTATTCAGGAAAAACTCTTCGGAAACAGGGTGCAATTGGATCGACCGGAAGTGATTATGATTTATCAATTGC
>Ga0208975_1000861_pt1 | contig 13770 bp, 30 predicted proteins | sample GreLakmeER78MSRF_FD_187700 | JGI IMG/M metagenome (GOLD analysis project Ga0208975, IMG submission 187700) | Freshwater lentic microbial communities from great Laurentian Lakes, MI, USA - Great Lakes metaG ER78MSRF (SPAdes) | ecosystem: Environmental > Aquatic > Freshwater > Lake | place: Great... | reverse complement strand
ATCACCTTTCCTACTCTCACCCTTTTTAATTGTATAATTTCAAAAACCCCAATTCAATCATGAGTTCCTATCAAAAAGTAGTCTATGAAGGAAGACTTAGCCATTACCAGCAGTATGGTAAATCCTTTAATCAATCTAAAGTGCAGTTTGAGAAAGACCCGTTCACACCTTATCAGAACTTTCTGTATAAGCGTGCATTGTTTGGTCTATCTGTGTATGGGGAAGAGGAACTGAGTAAAATGCACTGGGATAAGAAGAAAAGAATTGAGAAGGTACACACCCGTGCTCAGCAAGTTCTTAACTTTTGGAAACAAGAGTTAGCTAATAGCTGGGCTAGTGAGTTCCTATCTAAACTGTTTTGGAACAGTAGTTTTATTAAAGAGTACAAAGAAAAGTTTGTACGTGATATTGATCCTTCTTATATTAGCACTGTTGAATTCAAGGACCTTGGTATATCCAAGACTCAGATTGTCAATAAGTTGATTGAAGAGAAGATATTACCAAGTAATTTTTATGAACTAAAAGAAGCAGTATGACGCTTAATGATCTAGACAACCGTGAAATCTTGTTTATCTATTTTAGTAATCGTAAATGGATAGATACTTATGAGGATATCTTTGAGCATAAGAGCATTGAAGATGTCATGAGTATTCTTGACTTTGGTCAGATACGGGTTACACAAAACCTATCTGATGAGGATATAGATAAGATACAAGACACTACACACTATAAGTTAGCTAACAAGATACATGAGAAATTGCATCCTGTAGTAGAGCTTATAGAAGATGTTGACCTAGATCTTTATGATAAAGTTAAAAACTGTTTTGAAAAAATGATGATCTGATGAAGACAACTTTTATAATGAATGGTACTACTAGATTAGTACTAACTCCTGAGACAGAGGCAGAAGAAGTGATGCTTAAACAGTTAACTTCACAAGATAATATTATTACACATGTAGGAGAGGGCAGTCACATTGCTCTCACCTACGGTAATGATTCAATTATCATAATGAAATCTGATAATGTTACAAGCCAAGCTGAAGAAGTGTGATGGATGTAGCGAAGTAACAACAATCTGGAAGAAAGAAGGTACGCAGAAGTTTTGCAGGCATTGCTGGAATAAACAATTTAAGGGTTTATCTAGTATTAAAAAACCAACAGCCAAGAAACCTATGCGCCTTCAATCTTCCAAGATTGTTAAACTTAACGCTGTCTATATGGTATTAAGAGATCAGTTCTTAAAGAGAAAGCCTTTTTGTGAGGCTCACTTACCGGATTGTGCTATCAATGCTTGTGACGTACACCATAAAGCTGGGAGAATTGGTCCTCTATTGTTAGATGACACTCAGTTCCTAGCTGTATGCAGGACGTGCCATAACTATATAGAAACTCACCCTAAAGAAGCAAAGTTATTAGACTTTAGTAAATCAAGAGAATCATGATTATAAAATTTGAAGTAATAGATGGGCTTGAAAACCTAAGACTATTAGACCGCACGTGGCGTGGAGACAGCAATGATCTTACACTACACATTGATCTTACTAACCTTATACGTAAGCTATATGGTGAAACAGATGATAAGGTACTAACCTTTGAGATATCTGCTCTGCCTATAGAAGACAGTGAGAGGTTTACTCTTGATAAGGTCAGTAAAGGATTACCCGGTGCTATGTATACTCATAGTACACTAGGCCTCCACTACATCTGTGAACTACTCCTCTTGTATGTAGGACCCGATTTCCCTAAACATTTTTACATTAAAAAACAAACAGTATGAAGAAGTTAATGATGATTATTATGCTAGCTATTGGATTAGTTAGTTGTAATGAGGAAGATAATAAACCATGCAACTGTGGTACTATTGCTAATGATGGTATTGATGGTAGTTGTTACTGGTTAGAGATCCGTAATGATTGTTCAGGTAACAAGAAGAAATTCTGCTTTGACCAAGACGTATGGATGGATGCCTACGTAGGTAGTAACTTCTGTGTTACTAATCAAGGTCAATGGTAATATGAGTAGAGATGACATACAGAGCAATGCCCTAAAAACTATTCTTAAACATGACAGATGTGGTGTTTCAGTTAGCATGGGTGTTGGTAAGACTTTAATAGGTCTTCAACACATGAGAGAAAGTTATAGTGATACATGCAAATTTTTAGTTGTTGCTCCAAAGAAAGCTATCTTTCAGTCTTGGTTAGATGAGGCAGATAAGCATGGTCTTAGTCACCTTAAGCAACACATTGACTTCAGTACTTATATATCCTTAAATAAAAAGGATGAGACTTTGTATGATGTTGTGTACTTAGATGAGTGTCATAGTCTTTTAGATACGCATGATGAGTTCCTCAGCTTCTATAAAGGATCTATCATAGGATTTACAGGTACTCCTCCTAAGAATGAGGAGTCTGAGAAAGGTCAGATGGTAGGTGAGTATTGTCCTATAGTGTATGAGTATACTACCGATGATGCTGTTGAAGATGGTATTTTAAATGACTATCAGATTATTGTACATAAGATGAAGTTAGATGACCGTAAAAATTACATGCAGAAGACTAAGAAGGGACAGTTCCCTACGTCTGAGCTTGCTAGTTATAACTATTGGTCAGAGAGATTGCTTAAGGCTGAAGGCCCTAAGGAGACACAGATACTTAGGATAATGAGGATGAAAGCCTTGATGGGTTTTCCTAGTAAAGAAAGATATGCCAAGAGATTGTTTGATACAATCACTGATAAGGCTATACTTTTTGCTAATACTCAGGATCAGGCGGATAAACTTTGTGAACACAGTTACCATAGCGGTAATAAAGATTCAGAGTTTAACCTTGTTAAGTTTAAATCTGGAGAACTAAATAAACTTAGCTGTGTATTACAGTTAAGTGAAGGCGTGAATATTCCCAACTTAAAAGAAGGTATCATTATGCATTCATATGGCAATGAGCGTAAAGCCTCACAGAGATTAGGTAGATTACTCCGCCTTAATCCTGATGAGACAGCTATTGTGCATATACTATGCTATGAAGATACTGTAGATGAGACTTGGGTTAAACAAGCCATAGAAAAGTATGACAAATCAAAAATTAAAATTATCCAAAGAAATGGAATTCAACAAACACAAAACTATTGAGGTATCAGTAGATAAAATTAAGGAATTAACTTTTAACCGTGCTAAGAACGAGAAACATGTTCAAGCATTAGTTAAATCAATTGCAAATGTTGGGGTGTTGAGAACACCTGTGTTAGCTTTTACTAAATCTATTAGTGGTAAGCTAGAGTATTATAATGTAGATGGTCAACACTTAGTTGAGTCATTAAAGAGATTGAATATTAAGAAAGTAAATGCTATTGTTGTTGAGACTGAATCTGTTAATAAGATTGTTGAGATGATGGCTATACTGAATAATGTTCAGCAGAAGTGGACATTGGTGGATTATATCAATGCATACTGCGGATTAGGTAATGAGAACTTCTTTAAGTTGAAGACTCACTTCCTTGCTAACGGACTTACTCCTGCTATATCAGCTATGATATTAGGTGGTGGTAGTTCTACTGGAAAAGGTTTGTGTGCTATCCGTCAAGGTAACTTCCAAGTTACTGCTGAGGATTCAGTAAAACTTACCAAAGATTTAGTTGAAGCATCAGCTTTGGTTAAAACTACCAACTCTAAATTTCATAGAGCTTTCTGTCACTTCTATAGATCACAAGGTAATAAGTATAATCATGCTCGTATGCTTACAGCATTACGTGGTAATACAGACTTTGATAATATCCCACATGATACAAGTTATATTCATAGTTTAATTAATAAAGCTTATAACAATGCAAGATAATTTACCTGCTGGTGCACAACAAGATGTTAATGCACCTTGGAATCAAGTAGATGATTTATGTAGATACTGTGATCAGGATATCATCCGGGGTATGGCTCAAGAAGCCGCCCTTGATGAGTCTGATGTTGATGAGTATATGGAAGCATTGCTTGAAGAAGCAGGCTTATGTATAGATTGTTTCAAAGAAGAACAAGCAGATGATGATGACTGGTGCAACTGGAAGTCCTAAGACTATAACTGATGAAGACGTGACGCTTGACCTGTCCTTTATGGAGGACAGCAAGCTCGTCTTGTACAATGATAATCACAACAGCTTTGATAATGTTATTACTGCTCTGATTGTTTATTGCGGAGTGTCTGCTACTAAGGCTGCTGAGATAGCTATGAAGGTACACAATGAGGGCAAGGCTGTAGCAAAGTATGGTCCTCGTGACAAACTTGAACCTATAGCTGACATACTTGGACAATTAGATTTAACCTGTGAAATAGAAGACCCATGAAAAGTAAAAGACTAACTGATGATGAGATCATCAAAGAACTAATAGATGTTATGTTTACTATAGCTGGTCATGATGTAACCTTTGAGGACATCAAGGGCCGTAAGGACCAATGGTACTATGAATGGACCATGACTCCTGAGCAAGAAGAAAAGTGGATGGAATATATGGTAAAGTATTTCCGTAAGCACAGAAGTATGGCTATTAGATATGCTCAAACATCTGCTTCAATGTTTAACCTGATGTATGGCCTCAAGGTCAACCGTCCTGAACTAGAGCAAGAGAATGACTAAGTATATCATATGGGCATTAGCATTTATCTTACTACTAGATTGTGCTGCTACAATAGGTGTATACCTATCTGTAAAGGATAAGCCTCTTGAGAGAGAGGACTACCAAGTATTTAAAGCTGTTAAGATACCGGAGGATACCGTTTGGGTAGACCCGATAACTGTAGGCACAACAACTGATCCTGAAGGTTTATGACAACAAAAGAAGTATTAGAAGATCTTATTAAGCAGATGGAATATCTACGTGGTAATAAGACTGTGCCTTATCTTAACCCTTACAAGGGTATAGATGATTGCATAGATATTATGTATAAAAAGATTAAAACCCTTAAAGAATGAAGACTGAATACACTAATCGGTATGGTGATGTAATTACCTTTGAGAAGAAGGATAACGTCATAGAGATGACCGGGTTTACTGAGCACTACCGTGTAGGTGGATGGCCAGGTGAAACAGAGATGCCTAACTATAAGTTCTCTATGATTGACCCTAGTGGTGGACCTTACATTACTGCTCAAGCGGAGTGGCATGGTGAGGAGATGGGCGGTACAGACATGGGATCTTTCCTACCAGAGTGGGCAGGTCTTAAGATAGAGTACATAACAGTAGAAGATAAGCTAGCTAAATTACATTTATGCAGTTAACACAAGAGGAAGAAGACAGAGTAAAGGTAGCTAACCTTGTAGTATGGTTACAGATGGCTGTGTTTGCAGCAGATGAAACTATGCACATCACGTGGTTTAATAGGCATAAGACAAAGAATGTTTTAAATAACTTTAGTGATACCGTTGTTAAAGAACACGGTAAACTACTGAAAGCATTCTGGGATATGCCTGAACAGATAGACATGACGGAGATGTCTAAGAGATTAAGTGACTTTGCAGAACTTATAACGGGTATGGACTACCTGGAGATGCAAGAGAGTATTGAACTAATTAAAAATTATTTAAAAGAAAAAAGAAATGGTAACACTAATTGATGTTGTTGTATTAACAGGTGCTGGTCTAGTAGGCGGTACTTGTATAGGATTGCTTATAAGAGATAAGCAAATTAAGAATCTTAGGGATGCACTAGACGGTGCTCATAGATCATATGACACACTACTTGACGTGTATATGGATAGATTCTATAAAGAAAGTCTTGAGAAAGCTAGAACAGAAGTAGCTAAGAAGAAAGTAGGAAGACCTAAAGGAAGTACTAATAAACCTAAAGCAAATGGCAAACCAACTACCCGTAAGTATACGCGCAAAAGTAGTAAATAAGAACTTAGAGATAGATCCACTAGGATCTGCTAAGTTAGGATTGTTTATCAAGGGACTTGATGATGGTGATGTTGTTACTATCACCTACGAAGTTCACTCTGATGATGCTAGCTATGCTCAAATGAGTAAACTGCATAAACATATCCGTGAGCTTGCTCAGTACACTGGTGATTCCTTTGAAGACATGAAGCTGCAGGTTAAACTGCGTGCTGGTCTATGCAATACTTCAGACTGTAGATCTTTTGGTGACTGCTCTAAGGAAGAACTGTCTATGGCTATCCAAGCTAGTATAGAGATAGGTGAGTTAGTAGGGTTTAGTCTTTATTAACTCTCTCTCCTGTATTTAGATCAACCGTAATTATTTCAGTATGACCTTGTTGTCTAGCAGCATCTTCAATGAATAGCTGTAATGACAGCAGGGTTCTGAAATGATAAGCCATAGCATCTGTTTCATCCTTGTCAGCTGTAATAAGCTCAAGCATCTTACCCATTTTCTCAGGTTCAACAGGGAACTCTAAGATAAGTTGATTAAGTCTAAAGAAGAAGTCTATAGGTAGTTCAAGTTTAACTACGGTATCCTTTTTAAGGATTTCAACTTCTCTTGTGTTTGGTTTAGTTTCTTCAGACATAATATTAATTTTAACAAAGCTATGTTAGATAGTGTAAATATACAAGAAGTACAAGATAAATTGTACGAGAAACTTCATGAATCAGGTTGGGCTAGTAAGCTTAAAACATTTATGATAAGTGATGATATGACAAAGATCTTGTCAACATTACTGAAAGAGGCAATGGATAATAAAAGATTTACTCCTGTTGTAAAGGATGTATTTAATGCATTAACCGCATGTCCATTTGATTCTACTAGAGTAGTATTCATTGGGCAAGATCCTTATCCTAACCTTAATGTAGCAGATGGTCTCGCATTTAGTTGTAGTAAATCATCTGTACAAAAGTCCTTGATGTTTATGCATGACTCTATTAAGAGAACCGCTGTACCTGGATATGTTGGTGATAATAATCTAATGCCTTGGGCAGAGCAAGGTATCTTACTACTCAACTCTGCATTCACAACCACATTGAACAAACCTGGTACACATCAGTTATTGTGGAGACCTTTCTTAGTACAGGTACTAGACAGTCTTATATGGGGAAAACCCGGACTCATCTATGTATTCTTAGGCAAGAAGGCTCAAGACTATGCTGACTTAATACCTGATAACAATTATAAGATTATGGTATCACACCCTGCTAGTGCAGCATATGAAAAGCTGGATGAGTGGGACTGTAATGACATGTGGAATAAGATTAACAAATACTTAGAACAAGATGGAGGAACTAAAATATCCTGGTAAAGTAAAAGTGTCTGCATCTATAGATGTAAACTTTGGAGAGATGTGGTTTGAGGTTGAAGGTAAAGGTAGACTGACTGTAAGAAACAAATGTTTATATGATGCTCTATCTAAGTTTGATATCAAGATGGACCGTGCTAAGGAGATTGTTAGAGTAATTGCTAATGATATAGCCAGTTGCCGTAATTATTATGTTGACCTAAAAGATTATAGAGTAACGCAAGATTATGAAGAAGAAAGAATTAAGTCAGTTACAACAGAATATTGATGGTTATATTAGAGACTTAAATACATCCATTAATGCAGCTGTAAATATGTTCTTTGCCCAAATGAGTGAAGTACTTGAAAAAGATATAAGTCATAATGATTATATCTTACCATACACTGTAACATTTGAGGAGCTTGTACAAATTGTAGAGGCTACATTCCCTAGGGAAAAACCTTTTACTGCTAGTGTAAGTTCAAGAGCTAATCGCGTACCTTTGATAAGACAACTAACTTACTATATTGGTGCAAACATGGGTCATACATATAATCATATGTATAATGCCTTGAATGTACTGTATGGTAATAAGGTGATTAAGAATCATGCTACTATAGATCATAGTATTAAGAAGATCCGAGATCTTTTATCTATCAATGATCCTAAATGTATGACTCTAAGGTTGCAAATAATGAATGCTGTAATTAAATATGTAGAAGTAAATGAAAGAACTGTTTGAATACCTAGCGTTAAAGGAGATATCTCCTAATGCCCTGTATGCACTATGGTGTGTAGCAACTAAGACTAAGTCCGCATTAAAGAACAATGTAATTCATACTGAGTTACGTGTCCTTGTCAACGATGACTTATTAGATTCTACCTATACCATAACTGCTAAGGGTATGGCTATACTCAATAACATTCCTGGTATTACTGGGAGTATAACTGTTGCTCAAGAAGATACAGAAGATGCTGTAACAAAGTTTCTTAATATCTTTCCTAAGGGTAAGTTACCTAGTGGTAAAGCTGCCAGAGTAAACAAGAAGAATATTGAGGAAGCTTTTAAGTGGTTCCATAAGAACTATACGTATGATTGGGATACAATCTTGCGTGCAACATGGTACTATATAGAGACCTATGAAAAGGCTAACTATATGTACATGAAGAACTCACAGTATTTTATACGCAAACAGAACACGGATAAATCCTGGGATTCTGAGCTTGCAAACTATTGTGAGATAATTATTAACGGTGAAGATGAAGATACATCTACACATTTTACTGATAAAGTAGTATGACACAAAGAAGATTTGAGAAGATAGCATTGATGATTTTGTCATCAATCCTTATGAGTTTAGTGTGCTGGACTGTGATTAATAATTTAATTGTATCAGTAAGTTTATTAAAATATATTTTTATTGAAATTCTCTTGCTTTCTGCATTTAAATTGTATACCTTTACGGTCAAGCAGATTCACGCAATAGAAGAATAATACCCCACATTTAATGTCTAATAAGAACCTTTGGAAAAGTCAGAAGGATGGCTTTGCTGACTCTCTGCGTTACCTCAAAGGTAGAATGGAGGGGTCTATCAAAAGTATTAAGACGCCTTGGAAAAAGTTTAATGATGCTACAACTGACGGTTTGGAATGGCACTCCATGACTGTTATAGGTGGAAGACCTGGCAGTGGCAAGACTCTTATCAAAGACCAAATGGTAAGAGAATCATTTAAACTTAATCCAGATGAGAGCTTCCGTGTACTAGAGTTTCAGTTTGAAATGCTAGCACGTACCTCTGCAATAAGAGAATATAGTAGTGTACTTGGCAAGTCCTATAAGTATCTCTGTAGTGCAGATGGTAAGTTAACCACGGAAGATCTTCAGACGTGTTATAACCACGCAAAGGAGAGAGTTAAGTTAGCAATTGATGTTGTTGAAGAACCAATTACCGTAAATGAATTTAGAGAAGTTGTTGCTGAGTATATGCAACAGCACATGATACTAAATGAATCAGGAGATTATGAGTACACCAAGACAATTGTAACCTTAGATCACTCCCTGTTATTAAAGAAAGCGCCATTTGAAAAGGATAAGTTTGATACCCTGTACAATTTAGGAGAAGCTATTACGGAACTTAAACGTAAGTACCCAATAGCATTCATAATCCTGACACAATTGAACCGAGGTATAGATAATCCTGAAAGAAGTGAAGAGGGTAAGTATGGTAACTACATACTTGAATCTGATATCTTTGGTTCAGATGCATTGCTTCAACATGCAGACACTCTCATTGGTATTAACCGTCCAGGTAAACAGAAGATAAGACTCTATGGTCCTGACAGGTATATCATTGAGGATGACACCATCTTAGTACTGCACTTTCTTAAGTGTAGAAATGGGGATACTCGCATGAGTTTCTTCAAAGCTGAATTTGTTAAGATGAGAATCTCGGAGATAGCAACTCCACCACAACAAGAAAAAAGAGTAAAAGTATAATTATGGCAATAAGTACAAACAACCCCGGTACATTGACTACTGAGGAAAGAAAAGAAAGAATCTCCAACCTAAGATCTCATCACCAACCAGTGCTTGATGCTCTTAATGTTTCTGATGCTTTGTTCTTTCCTAAGATGGCATACAGACCTAAGGGTAAAGATGAAATGCACCTCAGTTTCTTTCCTAGTGAATTGAAAAGAGGCTATGACATTTACACTGAGTTTGCTAGTAGAGAGTACGAACCTGAAGATCAAGAGAGAACTCTATGGAAATGGAGATTCAATCCGCATTGGGAGGAAGAGTATGAAGCTACGCCAGATCTACAAGTAAGATATCTTATCCCGGTATCTGAGCTTATTAAAGTTACTGCTCCTAAGAAAGCAGAGACTGCACAAGGTAACCTGTTTGATAACCTAGACCTAGGTATTGATGACGCACCTTTTAATGAGTTAACTATAAGAGATCTAGCTGCTTTGCTACTACGTGAACCAGTCAGTAAAAAAGAGTGGTTAAATAATTTAATTAAGTAAAATGGAAATCAAGCTCCCTACTAGTAAGGTTCCACCTGAGGCGTCAAGTCCTAGGAACCTGATCATTTTTTCAAAGCCAAAGACTGGCAAAACTACACTGTTATCACAACTTGATAACTGTTTAATACTTGACCTGGAGAAAGGTTCTAAGTATTTAGAAGCACTTAAACTTGAAGCTAACTCTATTGATGAGATTAAGCAAATTGGTAAGGCAATTAAAGAAGCAGGCAATCCATACACGTATGTTGCTGTAGATACCATCACTGCATTAGAAGAGATGTGTATCCCGTATGCTGAAGAGTTGTATATGAAAACTCCTATGGGTAAGAACTGGCCTACTGATGGTAAGCCTAAGTACGGAACCATTATAGGACTCCCCAATGGTGCTGGTTATCAATACCTTAGAGAAGCTTTTACTAAAGTTGTTAGCTACATACAAACATGGGCTCCCAGAATTATACTAGTGGGACACGTAAAAGATACCCTTCTGGAAAAGAACGGTAATGAATTTAGTTCATTGGACTTAGACTTGACAGGTAAACTTAAAAGAATTACCACATCAAACTCTGATTCTATTGGCTACCTTTATAGAAAAGGAAAGAAGAACATCTTAACATTCAAGACTGCTGATGATGTAGCATGTGGTGCAAGACCAAAGCACTTGAGTAACCAAGAGATAGTTCTTTCTGAAATGACTGAAGACGGTGAGCTAACTACTCACTGGGATAAAATTTATATTGATTAATTAAAAGTAAAATGATAAGCACAACAAACATCCCTGGGGAAGGATCCGGAATCCCTAAAGTATTACAACCTGGTAATCACATCATTAGTATTAACTCTATTAAACTAGAGACACCTCCTTATAATAAGGATGCTTTAAACATTGTATTAAATGTTGAAGGTCCTGATATGGGTGATGCCTTTGAAGGTTTCTGGATTAACAAAGATGATGAATCTTTAGGACGTCACAAAGGTCAAGTTGCATCTGTTAAGATGACACAGTTTGCATTCTCTAATGCTACCACTAAGACTGGTACTGTTATCAACCGTGACGTAGAGATTGTAAGAACAATGCAATCTTTATGTAAGGCTTTGAATTGTATTGAGTGGTTACAAGCTCAAGATAATCAGCATGAAACAGTAACTGCTTTAGTAGAACAGTTTGCTACAGATAAACCATTTGCAGGTAAGCAACTACGTTGTTGTCTTGCAGGTAACGAATATCAGAACAAGCAGGGTTATACTAACTTTGATTTGCACTTTGCTAAATCTGTTAAGGGTTCTTATGGATATGAGAATGCTGAGGTTGCAGAGGACTTAAGTAAGGTAATAACCTTTGATCCTGAGACTCACATCAGAAGAAAGAAGACTGAGACTGTAGCTTCATTTGGTGATTCAAATGTAACTACTTCATCTTCAGTTGGTTCTGATTTTGAGTTGTAATAAGTTTGATTATTGATGGGGAGGGGAGTACATTTACTCCCCTTTCTCATTCCTAAACTTTTGATTATGATAAGTACTAAACAACTACTAGATGATATTGTAAATGTGCCTAGCTATTGGATATTTGAATTCTACTGTGAGATAAATGAAAGACTTACAGGTCAGGATATAAAGATTAAATCTCTATTCAAACCTGATGAAAGAACTCCTAGCTTCTGTATCTATGTCAAAGATGATAAGTATAAGTTTAAAGATTTTAGTAGTGGTGCTTCAGGTGAGGGTGTTAATCTTGTTATGCTTATGTATGGTCTTACATTTGGGCAAGCTGCTCAAAAGATACTAGGTGATTACAATGAATACATTCTTACTGGTAAACTTAACAATGATCTAAGAGAGTTTAAGAAGCAAGCTAAGTATCAGGTAAGAGATTATACCAAGAGGTCTTGGACTAAACAGGATGCAGACTTCTGGACACAGTTCCGCGTTGATTCTGAAACATTGAATCACTATAATGTTATACCTGTTGAGTCTTACTCTATGATTAAGGAGGACAACTCTGATAAACTTATCATTGCTGGACCAAACCTTTATGCCTATACTAGGATTGACGGTACTGTATATAAAGTATATCAACCTAAGGTTACTGATCATAAGTTTCTTAAAGTTAAGAACTATATCCAAGGTACTGACCAGTTGAAGTTCAATGTACCTAACCTTGTTATATGTAGTTCTCTTAAGGATGCTATGTGTCTTACTAAGTTCGGTTACAACACAGAAGTTGTTGCACCGGACAGTGAGAACACCGTGATACCTAATGGAGCTATGTCTATGTACAAGCTAAAGTATAAGGCTATATGTACTCTTTTTGATAATGATACAGCGGGTATTAAAGCCGCAGAGAAGTATCAAGAGCAGTATGATATACCTGGTGTTATATTACCTATGTCTAAGGATCTATCTGATTCTGTTAGAGACTATGGTATACCCGAGACTAGAAAAGTGTTACACCCTTTATTAAAAGAAGCATTAAAGAAATGAGTTGGATATACCAGCATAAAGAATTCACCGAGGACATGATTCCTGATGGTGCTGTAGGATTTGTATACCAGATGGATGTTATCCTAGATGGTGAACGTAAATCCTACATAGGCAAGAAGAACTTCTTTGCGGATGTTAAGACAAAGCTTTCTAAGAAGGCATTGTCTACTGATAAACGCAAGAAGACTTACAAGCGTGTAAGAAAAATTGTATATCAAAATTACTATAGTAGTAATGAAACACTTAAGGCGGCTCATAAGGCTGGAGTAATAATCAAAAGGACTATCCTAAAGATATGTTACTCTAAGACAGAGCTCTCTTATCAAGAAGTTAAATACCAATTTATGTGTGAGGTACTAGAGAAAGACATCTGGTTAAACGCTAATATCTTAGGTAGATTTTATAAACAAAAGTAATATGGCAAGTTTAAAGACAGCAACCTTATTTGCAGCATTGAAAGATGCTGGTATAACAAGTGTAGAGATTAGATATGATGGCGGAGGAGACTCTGGCCAGGTAGAAGATGTAGAATTTTATGGAGCCAATGGAGATAATACTGCTCTTAATGATATGTTTGAAGGAGATCTACAAGATCTAGCTTATTATTTACTTGAAAATCATTATGGCTATGACTGGTATAATAATGATGGTGGTTATGGAGAAATAAGAATTGATCTTGAAGAAGATACTCCTGAGATAAGTATTAACGGTTATGTAAGAGCAGTTGAAGATGCTCATGGTTCAGTTAATCTTGCAGATATAAACTGGGAAGAATAATGGCACATCCATATGATCATGCTCGCAGTTCCGCTAAGAAGTGGGGCGGTGAGCCTGAGGAGTACATGCACATTCATGAATGGTTTGATGCTACTAAGGCCTGGTATGGTCACAGTATGCATAGATTATTTAGGCACCACAGTGAAGGTATCTTTGAATGTGAAAGGGTCTTCGGGCCCTTCTTTGTTAACTCAGTAGGTAAAAAAGTTATGACTCGCTATGTAGGTGAGCAACATGTAAAAGAAGATTGCAATGGTTATCTACCAAG
>Ga0208975_1000859_pt1 | contig 13798 bp, 12 predicted proteins | sample GreLakmeER78MSRF_FD_187700 | JGI IMG/M metagenome (GOLD analysis project Ga0208975, IMG submission 187700) | Freshwater lentic microbial communities from great Laurentian Lakes, MI, USA - Great Lakes metaG ER78MSRF (SPAdes) | ecosystem: Environmental > Aquatic > Freshwater > Lake | place: Great... | reverse complement strand
AGGATTTGAAGGGAATGCTTACCTGCTTGCTTTTGATGTATGCAGGGTTTATTTGGTTTGAGCGTGTATTGGCAGAAATGCCTGACGAAAAGAACGCCGGGCTTTTATTTATAACTGTGTAGTTGCCAATTAAGCTCATTATTTAGTTCCAAACAAAATCAAGGTGTCCAAAAAACGGTGAGTTAGTCGGAGTATTCACCGCGCTGTAAAGCATCCAATAGAGAGCCGCGCCATCATAGATCCTTTGAGCGCCGCCTGTTACCTGAGAAAAGAATTCTCTTTCTGAGGCTAAGCCGATCGTAGTCATGGGCATGGTCAAAATTGGCCTAACTAAAGCGATAGAAAACTCGCCCGAAACGTAAGAAACAGAAATTTGAACTTGATCGGCTTTTGCTATGCCCGTATCACCATTTTGAAGTGGTACGAATGGGCCATACTTGCCCGAGCCCGTACCTGAATAGAGTACCAAAGTATTACTGGCTGCAGTTTTCCCTATGGGCAGAGTTGTGGGAGTAGCCCTACCGGTGGCCTGCACTGCATTCGTGTATGATGGTAGTGACAAGTTTGGAGTGGCAGCTCCCATAGGCGTGGCGTTAGTGTTCCACATGACAGCTTGGACACCCGCTCCGTTAGTGTAGCGAGGAAGCACTGTGTTAATGGTATGGGTTCCGGTGCCTGCATCGGTGATATTAACCACCGTCCCAGCGATAGCGTTAGCGTATGAAGTAGCGAATTTGCAAGTAGTGTCTGTAACCTTAACTACATAGTAATCTGTTGCAAGGGATAGGCCCGCTGGTAGCGTAGTGGTCGTGGTCAATTGCACCCTAGTGCCTGTTAAGAGAGCATAGAATGTGTGAGTCACGGTGTCCGTACTAGCATCCACTGAAGTGATAGCGTTAGTCACTGAAGAGATCGAGTTGGTTAACGATTGAGCTGTAGTCGTGGTTACTGAAGTTACTCGGTAGAACCCCAAAAGATCCACTAAGGTTAAAACCGAGGGCATCGTAGTAGCTGCAGCCGAAAAGGCTGAGGCATTGCCAATGTATTTGTAATAGGGATAGACGCTACCACCATGCTGAATGGAGCTTGCGTTGGTAGTCGTGTCATAGACTGGTTGCCAAGCTAAGTTGGTTCCAGTGTTAAACAGAGCATCTGCAGGAGGGTTTCCAGCGCCCCTTGTTAGAAAATGATATTCACCGCCCACGGCTGCAGTAGTAGGGTTAAAGTTTTTGTTCCAGTCAGCGCGATATTTTTGTCCTGCAGAAACCGCCGCTATGTATGAGTCCCAACTTCCAAACCCTGGCATAAATTCTCCTTAGTCCCAAATGGTTACTATTTCACCGTGAAATGCTACACCCGACAAAGAGCCGTTGGGTAGCACGATTAGATTCAAAAAAGCATCGTCATAGATTTGAGGCAAGCCAGCTTGATGGCTTAAAGGGACCACCTCACTAGGAGCAGTCTGCTCTATTAGAGTGCTTGTGCTCAAAGGTTGAACGATTACGAAAGACAAGAGGCCTACATCAGTACCGCTTATAAACGTGACAGATTCAATAGATCTAACGCCCTTGTCACCACTTTGAAGAGGGATGAAAGGAATGTTAGTCACTGCAGCCGTAGCGGTGTTGCTCATGATAGCGCCGTTAATGGTCGATGTGCTTAAAGTGCAGATATCAGAAAGCCTTCCAGCCACCCCATCGCTATTTGTGTAGCTCACTTGGAAAGTGGGCTGTAAACCTACGCTACCAGCTACCGACACGCACATGATCTCATTACCTACGCCACTTGAATACCTTGGAAGAGTGTTTGTATTGTCTAAAGTTTGAGTGTCTGTCGTTCCAGTGTCCACGAATGGATAGAATAGCAAGTAATCGGCTAAAATGTAGGGCATTGGTAGGCCCGTAGCACTTGCCGACATGATCAAAAATCTTTCAAGATATTTGTTTGAAGGTGTTACAGGTAAGCCATGATTGAAGCCACCATCGGTTGACCTTTTCATCTGTTGGGCAATCAATGGAGCTGCAGCGTAATACTGTGGCGAGGGATTTCCTGGAGACATAGACATATCAAACCATTGGCCTGCGACCGTGGCCTGGCTCGGCGTTTTTCTCCAAAAAGAATAGTGACTTTTTCCAGAAGCCACTTTCTCTATGATTTCCCACCTGCCTTTAAACATTAGCCTTCCGTTACTGTGATAGCACCGGCCGCGAACTGTAGGGTAATACCTGAAGAGACCGAGCGAGAAGCTGTTAGTGCTCCCTTGTAAATAAGTTGCCCGGTGCCTGATACTGCAGTCCCTATGGCAAAGTGTGATACTGTTTCACTTCCCGATGTGCATTCTGGAAAAGAAATTGTAGCAGCGTTAGTAGCTTGATCACCCGAGACAGTCCATCCTCCGGAGTTTCTGGCTACTGCTTGCCTGGCATAGCTGCCAAAAGCACACTCGCTAGTAGTTTGACTTCCAGCTTCACCCGGATCTCCAGTGTGAAGGCTAAGGTATACATCAGAGTTGGCATTCCAAGAGAAGGCCGTTCCGTTGAATACCAATTTCACCACATCATTTTCAAAAGTATTGCCCTTAGACATAGATTACCATCCCGAAGGTGAGTAGCTATTTACAGCTAAATTAATTTCTGTTGCGCTTGATGTTATATTTATACCATTTCCAGTCAAACTTTTAAACCGTAAGTTAGAACCTGACACATCTTTAAACACTCCCTCGCCTGAGCCAGTATTAGCGCCGCCTGAGATCGTGCCACTTCCCGAGCCACCAGGCCTTTCGATATCCTCTAAAATGATATTGTCGCTATTCCAGTCTATATCACTTTCGGGTATGAATACTCGGTAGACTAAAGCTACTGGGAAACTTGAAGGTGTGTCGCTAAGCGAATACACCCCAGCAGAATCAAGAGTGCTAGTAATCCTAGACCCGCCAGCCGTAACCGCGGCATTGAAAGTAGGAAGGCCGCCCGATGTTTCAGATACCACTGAGTTTTCCAGGTCTTGAAACGCAGCTTCCTTAAGGGTGCCTCCGGCTTTAATCGTGATAGTTCCCGATGTTGCTGACACAAGCGCCCAATATGTAACGATGGCATAGTTAGATCCTCCTTGCCCTATGTAGATGTATTGGCTCACGTCTTTTTCTCCTCGTTTGCAGCCAATACAAACAATAAACCTTTATATGGCCTTTTCTTTTTTATCGACTCAGACAGGTAGCTGGGCCTGCAATTGTAGGCTTTTGCTGCTTGCAAAATAGACGGATAAATAGTTCCATCTGGCCCCAACACGCGCCTAAAATTAAAAACCCCCCCCTTTCTCCCTTTGCTAGGGTGAAGCCCGCCGTTTGCATAGTATTTTAGCTTTGCCTGGCTAATTCTTTCTGCGCCCTCTGCGGAGTGCTTTTTGCCTAGCCTTGGGTGTTTTCCACCATTGGCGTAATATTTAATTTTTGATTCGCTCTGTTTTTTGCCTGATTCCGGGTTTGACCAGTGTTTTATCAAAGCGCACCTAACTTTTTCTACAACCTCTTTAGTTCGAGGCTTTCCTTTATTTTTTGGGATTGAGCCGGCCTTAAACTCAGTTTTAGGGCTAGTTCTAACGCCCTTTTTAGATTGGCTCATCTTTCTTTTTGACTCTTCCGAATATTTTTTGTTGCTATGACCACCAGAAATCCGATTATATCCAAAATTTGGATTCATTGTCTGGAATATATCTATAAGCATGGCTTCCAAGATATCGAGCTGCCCATCGTCCTCTTTGTCGCTAATTACATCGAACTTGAAAGCACTACTCCCATACTTATTCCAAGAGTCTTGAAGATGCTTATTAAAGTGAATGCCTTTTTTTAGACTGTTGAAATGTGCGTTTTTTCTAACTTTTGGGCGCCCCATAGTTTGCCCAAAGTAGCATTTGCCATTAACTACATTTTCTATCTTATAAATAGATCCCATTACTGCTCCAAACCTTGCACTAAATTCTGATACTCAGGATTCTTTTGAGACAAAACGTAATGAGTCACTGCCAAAGCATTACCACCACGCCTAGCCGCATCTGACAATACGCCGGCGAACTTTCCAAAGGCCTCTGGGTTTTTTGATAGGACGTTTCCTATCTTTTGTTCTAGCTCACCCAAGCCCCTAGCTCCAAACTTAACGATGTTTGGATTAGTAAACAATTCAGAAGTAAAGCCAGTAGCCAAAGGAAGGGCAGCCCTCTTGAGATAGTTAGAGCCGCCGGGCCTTTTAGCTGCTTCAAAAGATTTATTAGCCGCAATGGATCTCATATCCTCAATTAGGTTAGCTGGGACAATGGCCTCTGCAGCCCGCTTCTTGGCTGTTTTGTTAGCACCTGAGTATAGATTGTCTGTAATGGTTTCAATCGTGGATTGATTGTTAAGGCCCAAAACCTTTTTGTTGTTCATGAAGTTTGAAAAGTCTGTGTTGGCCTTGTTTAACTCAGGGCTGAACTTGTCGAGAAGGTCATCAGCTTGGCCCCTCATTTTCATCAATTGACGCTCAAACGGAGTAGCTGCATCGGGCCGATCATATAAATGGGCGACTTTGCTATCTACAAAGTTCCTAAACTTCACGAGATCGTCCGCTGTTGCGTCTTTTAGCTTGGAAGTGATCTCAACCAAGGCCTCTCGATCTTTTTCCTTGAGGCCTGAAAAACCAGCTTTAGAAGCCGCATTTCTACCTAGGAATTTGTTAGCACCCTGCTCGATATCCTCAAGGCCAGTCATAGCCTTGTCCCCATACTTTTCAACTAGCGTATCTCTGGCCTCTGCTACGTTGTTTGAAAGCTTGCTTCCAAGCTCGTCTATGCCCTCTTTAGCCTTAGAGCCAACAGCGTAGGAGAAGCCCTCTTCCTCTGCAGCTCTTTGAGCCGCTGGGTTTTGGATTTGCCTTAAGATAGCCTCTTCATCTGCTCCCGAGGTCTTGGAATAGATCTTGGCAATCGCCTTGTTAAATTTGTCTTTCATGGCCGTGGTAGCGTTGGGGTTTTTAGCGTTCCAGTCTGAAACTAGTTTGCTTACTCCGCCAATAGCCGCCGTGGTCCCAGCTCCAATAGCCGCGCCCGTCCCCACATCCTTAGCAATACCTGAAAGGCTTTCTTGATCACTAGCGCCAAAGCCTGCCAGCCCCCCCTGAATAGCCGCTTTCCCTGCCATATTGGCCAGTGATGCACCTTTGGCTACGTTAAGGCCTGGAACAAAAGAAGTTGCCACGCCGCCTGCCACATTCCCAGTCGTGTAAGAACCAGGATTGGCCTTTGAAGCAAGCTGATCGGCCACACGAAGCTCATCTCTTCTCTTCAGGTAATTCTTTACGTCCTCATCAGTAAAATCAGCGCCAAACTTGTTAGCTATTTCCTTAGCTGCTCCCAATGGATATTTAGAAGCCGATCCAAGCTCATCAAGCATACCAAAGCTTAGGCCCTGACCTAAACCAATGGCCGCTGAAGTGCCCTGATCTATCTTTGATTTTTCTACGGGCGGAGCCGCCTTTGCCTTAGAGCTTTGATACTCGGCTTCCTCAAGCTCTAATAGTTCTAACTCTTCTTGTGGTGATAGTGCCATTATTTACCTGCCTTGGCTTTTAGCTCCATGATTCGTTTTTGTCTGGCCAGAGAAGCCGCTTCATCGTTCCCTATTTGAGAAGATTGTCCGGGCAATTGAATGCTGTTTATAAGGTCATTACCGGCCGAATTTGCTTGGCCAGATTTAAGCCTGGTTTGAACTCTTGTTTTGAAATCTCTATCGGTGTCCTCTTTGAATTTTTTCAAATTGTTCATTATGGGATCTTGGCCCACTAGACCCGAAGCCTGAAATGCCAGAGGATCTTCAGGAATTATGGCATTGATGATGTTTTTATCAGACTCAGACAATACGCCGAGTTTTGCCATATTCTTGTATTCGAGAAGTAAGTCTTGAGACAATTGCTTGCCGCGGGAAACAGCCTCTCGGTTGAACATTTCGCCGCCAAACTTCTTACGAAGGTCAATCATTTCCTGAATCTTGGCGTCAAAGCTTTTTTTGGCTTCATATCCCTCTTTAAGCTGTTTAGCGTCGTCTGGTGTATTGGCGTTACCAAGCGGAGTAACAAGCGCCGCCTGTTTTTCGTCTAATCTGTTTTGTTTAGTGTCTTTAAGTTCGGCCATTCTTAAGCCAAACTCTTGGCCCCTAATCGCATCTGAAGCCCGCCTAGCTGCAATGCTTTCTTTTTGCATCCTCTCTTTTTGATCAAAGTCCATCTTATCTCTAAGTTTTGGATAGATTTGTTCAAGCCTTTCAGCCGAAAGATTAGCAAAGCCTGGAGTATTCTTCGCAAATTGTGGAGCCATTTCAGCTAACATGCTTCTAGCCATCAAGCTTTCTTCAGAGTTTGGATCTCTTTTTGAAGCAAGTATGGCCTTTTCATCTGCCATCTGCTTAAGCTTCACATCTCTACCAAAAGCATTCTCTCTTTGTTTCGCGTCCTCAGAAGCCCTATCGACTCCCATCTTGCCTAGATTGTCTAGCACAGAGCTATCATATTGCCTCTTTTCGGTTTGAAACATTGCAGGTTTTTGCCCGAGATCTTGCATCCTGTTGGCTAATACAACACCTTGATTTTGAGCATTGCCATAGTCTGTCGCAGCTTTGCCTAGAATGTTTCCAAGACCCGCAATATCTTGCTGAGATCTAGCAGCCTGCATCTGCTTTCTGTTTTCTCTGTCTACAAATTGAGCGCTGGCTATGGGATCATTCGCGATTGATTTTGGAATGACTATCTCGCCAGGGCTCGCGTTAATTTGCACAGTGTCATTTGCGGTGTCATCCCAAGGCAAAATTTCTTCCCCTGGAATCATTCCGCCCGAGGCATAACAATCTTTGCCTTTGACTGTCCCACCATGAGCATAGAATGCGCCGCCTGCAGCATTGCCGATACCAGCGCCCATTTGAGCGCCTTTCATTGCGCCGCCAGGACCAGCCGTAGCAGCTCCAATACCAGCGCCCGCTAAGGTTGTAATACCGCTGATTTGAGCTTGTTTTCTAGCTCTAGCCTGCTCATCTTGAATTCTCTTTTGATTGAGATCTTCAGTAGCAGCGTTGTAATTCTGGTTATATTGGTTATTTTGAATTCCATAGGCATCTTTTCTAAAGCCATAGCGCGCATCAGTGTTTTTGTCCAATGTTTGATTAGCTCGACCGACATTTTGTTGGCCTACTTCATTCAATCCTCGGTTGTTGTACATAGAACGGTTGACTGAGTTAGCTGTGTTAAAACGATTGATAGCATCCTGAGCTTGAGCCTTAGCAGAATTCTCTTGAAAGCCCTGACCTCTGATGTTTCCAGCTAAACCTCCAGCCTGTGCTGAAGCATTGGACCTATTGGCCTCTTGCGCTGCATTCCTTTCAAGGCCTGCTAGGGCTTCTCTTTCTGTTGCTGCTTGGCTTGCTTGTAGCTGAGCCACTAGATCCATGCCTGAGCCGCCCATGCCTCTAGCAGCCATATTCTGTTGAATAGCGCCTAGCCTTCCAGCGTTCTCTTTGGCTACGTCTTGCTTGGTTTTAAGACGGTCCAATTCATCCCTAGCCGTAAAGCCTTCACGCCCTCTCGTTTCAAGCTCACGAAGTGCATCATATTGAGCTTGTATCAGCCTGGGATCTGTCTCAATGTTTTGCATCTCAGAAGGCCCGAGCTGCTCAAGTTGCCCAAGCTCGTTAAAATAATACTGTTGACCCTGATCATAGACTGGAGCGCCGCCCGCGACAAAAGACTCTGTGTTAAGCTTTTGTTGCCTAAGCGCTTCAGCCCTAGCGGCATTCTCGGCGTCCTTATTTGTTTCTTTTGGCTTCCCAAAAAGACCGTCTAAAAAACTCATTTTATGCTCCCTTTTGGCGAATTCTTGGTTTTATCCATTTGTCAATTTTTTTGCCCGTAGCAGTTACGCGACTATCAATATAATTTTCGCTCGGGCTAGATGTGCGCATTGGCGGAGCGCTTGGCATATCTTCTCTTCTCGCTGGCCTATCTTCTTTAGCAACCACTGGAGCTACTACTGCCGCGCCTGGAGCTGCATATTGACCGGCCTTGAATGTTTTGTTCTTTTGCTGGCCATCAAACGATTGTCCCGAAAGAGCCGAAAGAGCCTCTAAATCTGCAAGTCTGTTTGGATCTAAAACATCTGCATAGCTCGCATCGCTTGCATTTGCTACTGTGCTACCATCCCAGCGAGTGAGCTGATTTTTGTTCATATTCGCTACACCAGTATCAGCTTGACCTTTAAGAGTGTTGTACTGGTTAGAAATAGCGCCCATCACATCTTCTCGGTTTTTTCCCATTGTGTTTGTTAAGTCTGTTACGCCCGCACCGTAAGCATTCTTAGAATCACCTAGATAGTCGCCTGAATACTGACCAGAAAGCCCTTGTAGTTTTTGATTTAAAGAGTTGCCGCCATCTGCAGTTGCTAGAAAAGTGTCTAACTTTCCCATCCCTGAAGAGTAAGTCGGTCTATCTTTTCTGAAAGTGTCGGACACAATTTTGCTTTGATTCATCGGATCTTTTATAAGCTTTTGATTCTCGTTTATGCGAGACTGTGCACCGTAGGCATCCTGATAGCCTTCCTGCTCTTCAAACTGCTTAGGTTTATTTTCTGTGGCTTTTCTCCAATTGTCAAAAGATTGCTGTTGCGCCGCTTGTCCAAAGTTAGAGCCAGCGTTAGCCGCTTGTCCTGAGAATTGCTGCGCCTGAGCTGTATCGGCTTGTTTAGCCGCTCCTATCTGATCTTGTAAGCCCTTTGACCAAGTATCAATAGAGCTTTTATCTGAAGCAAATTGATTTGCAGTATCCCCAACAGCCGCATTGGCAATCTGCTCGCCAGCGCCCTTGTTAGTATCGAGATACTGATTAAGATTTGTCCAACCACTTCCTGCAGTAGCACCGCCGGACATGTTAGAGCCGCCGCCTATCACGCCCGAGCCGGTAGTTTTTCCTTGGTTTGCCTGATCTTCATCTAGTGGGTTTCTTTGGTAAGCCATTTTTTGCTCCTAAACTTGGGCGATTAGTCTAATGTTATATTTCTTTGCAGCGTCTAAGCCTATTAAAGTGATCGATATCTGATTTGCATCGTAAAGCCAGAAAACTGAAACTGCAGCGCTCGGCGTGGTGTTATCTTGTGGGACAAATCGAGCCAAGTATACAGCATTTGGACGCTCATTTAAAGCCCACTGCAATTTAACGGGATACGTTTGACTCGCTGCTATGACAATATCATAGCTTTTACACTTCAAATTGTCAGCATATGTGATGCCACCGTTTAAAGTAGAAACAGATTGATCAATGAATTGATTTAAAGGCACTAAAAGCTTGTCAGAAATCCACACTCTCACGGGAGCTGGGAAATCCTCGGCGAAAAATCTTTTAATGGACGATATTTTAGCCATTAGCGCGCTGTCCTTGTCGAGGTTGGAAGAAAGTCTAGAGCTACGCCGCCAAGTTTCCAGTCACTCGCTGCTATTCGATGCTCAAACTTGATTGTTAAATTGTTTGCCCGAGCGTTAAGCCTTGGCACTCCCACTCTGATAGGTAGCGGAGCACTTTCGCCGCCCCACACTCCATCGTCCCATTCTCCAAGTCCAAAGCCCCCCGAGGAAGTTGGGCCGGTAATGGTGATTTCATTAACGCCGGGGTTAGTATCCCCTGAAAAGGTGAGCGTTCCAGTCTTAATTAAGCCTGAAGTGAAAAGCATATTTAGGGCTTGATAGTGCTTAAGGCCTGCAGGATTGCCGGCAAAGTCTGGGTTCCATTGCATGGTGCAATCAATTGCTTTGTAATGAAGCACCGGAGAGCCAGTATCCCAAGCAAGACTGATATCTACCACACAAGTACCAGCGGCCGAGTCTACTGATACGATGTAGGCAGGCTCTAAACCTGTTTGACTTAGTAAATCACCCGCGGCCATGGCTGCAGTACCGCTAATAGTCAAAGTGGTAGTCACATAGCTAGAAAGAGTTAAGCTTGCCTCATAGTCGACATGGTCATCTTGCGTGAAAGTTTTAAACTCTCGAAGGATTCTATTGTTTGAGCCACTTCCTAAATAAAGCTTTCCATCACTCGATGATACAAGCCCGCAAGTTACTGGCAAGTCCCACTCCCAGAAGTTTCTGTTAAACACATTATAAATGTATTGCTTAGTCGCATAGGTAGCTGCAGAGTTTTCTGGAACGGAAAGAATATAGTTTCCTTCAGTCTCATAGCCTACGCCAAAAGAGTAGCTTCTAATTTGTGTCAGAGCTTGGCCGTAAAGAGTTTGAATCTTGTCTTTGATAGCATCCGATATGACTTCCACTGAGGTGTCAGAAACTGCACAAATGCCCGCTTCAAACAGCCCGTAAACTTGAGAGTTAAGGATAGCAATCGACTCGGGGGCTATGAGCTTGGCCGTGGCGTCTAGGAGTTGCACAGAGAAATTTGTCTCATTGTCGCCTCTGAGAATATAAGTACCATCCTTAGCTTTAAATATGAGCAGAGAGTCCCTAATAGGAACAATCCTGGAAATGGGATCATCTGAGTTTCCAACTCTAAGTTGATTCTTAATAGGCACTGCCTCGCCTTCAGACTGTTTAGAAAACATGAGGCCATTTCTGAAAGCATCGCTTTTAGATTTCTGGTTCTCCACGTTCGAGCTAGTAAGCTGAGGATTGAAAGCTGTTTGATTGTTGGAAGTCACATAAAAAGCCGATGCCCCAAGGGTTCTAGCTTCTATCCTGCACTTTCCCGGTAGGTCATCATCTGAAACTGTGTTGAGATAGGCATAGTAAAGAGAGCTTCCCTGATTCACCACGGAAATAAAACTTCTAATTGTATTGTCGATTCTAATTGACAAAGAAGACGATGCAGTGTCAATAGCAAATTCTTTGTTCGCTACGTTAGCCGTGGCCTTAGCAGTGTAGACCTCGGCACCAATGGTGATCGTGTCATCTACTCTAAGAACACCGCTTGATGATCCATCGTAGACAGAAATAAGAGTGAAGCTAAACCGATGCAAAGATTCTGTGTCAGCGAAAAACAGAAAGTTTTTGAAGTTAGCAATATCAGAAGCAAGTGGGGGCTGAGCATTGTTATTTATAAGCCCTTGTTGGCTAGGAGCTGTGTAGATTGTACTACCCAAAAGAGAGTTTGGCGTAATGTCGTTAAAGCAAAAAGCATTAACACCACGAGTCGTGATGGTCCCGCTTCCTGAAGTGGTTATGTTTATGGCAGAGCCTAGGAAAGTACTTGCTAGCTGGAAGGTGTTAGTGGTAACACCTATGACAAAATAATCAGTTAAAGCAACAAATGGAGCGGGAAGAGTGGTTGAGGCCGCTATCTGTACGATAGTGCCGTTTTTGTAGCCATGAGCATTACTTGTTAAAGTATCGGCGCCCGTGTCCACTGAGGAGATTGTCTTAATCGCTGTTGAAAACATGTTGGTTTCTATGGGCATCTCATAGCAAAGCTGCAGCTCATCGTCAATGACACCGCCAGTCGACGCGAATTCATCAGATCTGTAAACTTGAACAATGTAGGTATTGTCAATCGTGGTAGGAATGAATCCCTTCACGATCACATTGTCAGCCGAGCCGCCCGTATTGTCGTAAACTTCGCGGCCAGAGACACCGCCGCGGACAAAGTTGTTATTTGCATCATACCGACCGATGAAATAGCGATAGGCTACCCTTTTATTTGCACCAATAGCCGTTCCAGAGACACCCGCATCAGTCAAGGTCATCATGAGCCCGTTAGGGATGCCAGCGGCGTAGAGCGTTCCAGTCGCAGCATCAAGCTTTTTGATGCCTGCATTTGATGTAATATACATGTTTTGGCTTAGAGAGGTTGCCCTTGCAGTCGTGGCGTTAGTGGGCTTGGTCAGAGCTCCATTGCTTACCCACCCCGAAGAGTAATAGCCAAGTACCGTGTCATAGATAGCGAAAATATAGCCTGAGTAATCAAATAGGCGAGTGGCTCTGTAAGTAGGATCAGGCAAGCCAGTGCCTAGCAAGTCAAAGCCACGCCGACACTGCGCCAAGTTAAGCTTGGTAAGATCCAAGTTGTTAGCAATCGACAAAGAGCCTGGAGGTACGCCAGAAATGTCTGAATTTGACGTATGCAGGCCTTTAATATTTAAATTGATGCTTTGTGGCATGTCACACTCAAGGTGAAATTGTTGACCGTTTAGGAGCGCCTAGCACCCTGACACCTAGAAACGAAACCACGCCAGCTTTTAACTGCTCGGCTTTTTGTAAACCAACAGCCAAAGGTCCAGCATCGCCTAAATTTTCTAGAAATTCATTGGCTGTCATTTGGACCATCAAAGGAAAACAAGAGTCTGGAATTTGAATGTAGCTTGCCTCGCCAGTCAGGGCGACAATATCGCCAACAGCCAAAGTTGCTGGCAGATCTGCTACTGAAAACGTGATGGATCCTGCAGCAACCGCGCTGGCTGTTAGATAGGATCCAAGGGTTTTATGGCCATTCTCTCTTGAGACAAAATCAAATCTGCTTGCTGTCGACCAAGCCGAGGGAGGCACACACGAAACTATGCCCGTCCCAGTGTCTATGGCAGTGATAGCCGCTGTCTCAGTAGTAAGCACTGGCTTGCTTGGTGTCTGAAAAAAGGAAAGCTTTAGTGTATCCCCTGCAGCCTGTGGCGTAGGATAAAGCACCACGTTTTGACCTTCCAAATAGAAAGAAACCGGCGTACCTGTGCTTGTGCTGTCCACTTCTGTCGGATCAATTCGCGCTAAATCAATCACGCTTGTAGAAGAAATGAGCTTTACTTCTCTAAGAGACAGCCCAAAGCTTCCCGCTGGGATTGGATACGCCGAAGTGCCAGCGACAATCGCCTGACTTGCGCTTGATACATAAAACTCTTCCTTGAGGTTTAGTATCAAAGGAGCCATCTGAGACAAAAGCACATCATAGGATGTGTCGAGTATCTCGGTGTCTGTGTATCTTCCTTGCGGAAGCGTAGCCTTAATGTTTACCTGATTGATCAGCCGCGCAGTATCAAACGCCATGATTAGACCTCTTTTGATCCTTTGATTTTAGAATACATCTCTAAAAGCATTTCCATATCCTCTGGCGGAATAGAAGCCTCCACGCTCTCACCTTCCATTTCCATTTCTGGCTTTTCTTCCATTTCCATTTCATCTTCAGGCTTGGCAATGGCTATGACAGTTTCCTTTTTCTTAAAAGGCTCAACCATCTTTTTCTCTGATCGGCCGATAATTTCATCTAGGATTCCATTGTCAGCTTCATCAACCATTTTCTTAAGATTCATTTTCATATTTCTCTCCTTAAAATTAATGCTTGCATGTTGTTTCCTTGTTGTTTGTGTTGGTTTAGGCTCGTCTTACAGCGAAAAAGTCAGTGTAATAACCACTTTGATTTAGAATAGTTCCTGTACCAGTACCACTTGTATCAACTTTTAAAGCTCTAAGTTTGTAAGTGGTAGCAGAGGACAAATTTACTGTTGTATTAAATGACATAACAGTGATTGAACCATTTGCCACGGCTGCTACCGTTTTAACTCGCATACTTTTATCTTGAGTACCTAGTGTTACATTTGAACTATCAGTGATTAATACCCTTGTCTCGCCTTGGTTTGACGCAGAAGCACCCGTGATATATTCAGCCGATACATTTGCATAAATAGTCCATGATCCTGGAGTTAACGCTAAAGAAGCACCTGTAACATCTGCCGCTGAAGTTGTAAGAGAGGTTGTAGTAATAGAAGAAGATGTTATTACTTCCCCAACCATCCCCGTAGCAGG
>Ga0208975_1000853_pt1 | contig 13851 bp, 30 predicted proteins | sample GreLakmeER78MSRF_FD_187700 | JGI IMG/M metagenome (GOLD analysis project Ga0208975, IMG submission 187700) | Freshwater lentic microbial communities from great Laurentian Lakes, MI, USA - Great Lakes metaG ER78MSRF (SPAdes) | ecosystem: Environmental > Aquatic > Freshwater > Lake | place: Great... | reverse complement strand
TCAATGATTGAGGTGAGTTTTCTGTCTTCAAACTCAGTCTCTCCACGTTCCTGTATTTCGTCAATAACCAGCAATCCGGCGTCGGTATGCTTCTTGACCACCTGCATTTCGGATGATTCCGAGTCTTTCGAGAACGTGTCACGAATTTCCAAGAATAATCCAACTGCCGTGGTGTAAATAGCTGGTCTTTCACGCTGTGCCGAGGTCCACCCAATGCCGTTTATGCTCGTCATCACGTTCTTAGGTCGGCATTTCTTGGCTAGTTCCCATGACATGCGAGTCTTCCCAGTGCCGTGCCCGCCATACATCACTACGATGCCCCCAGAGTTAATTGAGGCAATAGCCTTGTGATAATGTGCCGTCCAATCGTCTCCAGTGGCATCAGGGGCATCGTCGTATCGTTTTGGAAATCCTTTTAGCGTCTTCATGAGTTGATGATCCTAAGTAGTGTTTTTGTTGTCTTCACTTTGAATTCCTTTGAGTCAATCACTACTGTCAATTCCTTTTTGCCCATGTCATTGTCATAAATATACCATGATATCCATGAATCTTCGTCCATGATAGCAAGCATGTTTTCAAATCCACTCCAGATCGCATCGAAAAGCGGTCCTTCTGGATTAATGCAACCTGCTTCAACTGCTTTTCGGGTTGCCAAATCCAATCTCTTGTATGAGGCGAGGATGGTTTTTAATTGTGTTTCGTTTAGTTTCATTTGAATATCATCGTTTCGTTGTAAATGTCGCAATCGTTGTCGTGATCGTCAGACTCAAACGGATTTGGATCTGGATCTGGCGGATCGAATAGTTTCATTTGAAGTGCTTATCTAGTATGTGTGTTACTGTGTATCCAGTCCCGCGATGGTTGATCTTGGCGTAATCAACAATCTGGGTTGGTTCTATTTTCTCTGACTCTTCAGTTCTCACCAGCAGTTCAAGGGCTTTGGATGGGTTGATCCCCTCTCTCTTTGCGAGCCGTTGAATGCGCTGATACGTTTCGTAAGTCAATCGAAATGACGCGGTAACTCGTTGCTCCCAGGGTTTCCGCCTTGGCCGCCCCGTAATGATTTTAAATCCGTTGTCTTTGGAGTAGTTGGACATTTTGTTTTTCTGAATATGTTGTCGTAGTTTTGCCCGTATGTCTTTGCGTCTACCGGGCGTGGTGAGTCACCCTTGCCCGCACTCATTCATATCCCTCCGCTTCATCAATTACCCAACTTGTCGGGTTGAACATAAGGCCGAGTCGCAGCCACTTCTCGTCAGGGTCCTCGACACACATTGCGGAAAACCTACCAGAAGAACAGTATTCATCTTCTGTCGCTCCTCTAATTACTGATCTTGCCACCTGCCTTAGTTCTCCAAGCGAAGGAGCGCTGAGCTTAAAGTTATAGATCCACTCATTCTCTTCAAACATCTTCCTTACCAACCCGAAATCAAATTCATCCATGATTTCGTCAGTCTGCTTTTGAATTACTTCTTGTCTTGTCATGGTTTCGTAATTGTGTATTTGGCGAAGCTTTTGCCGTTGGCGTAAATGGTGTGCGTGATGATGTTCATACCAGCCTTTCTCAGATCGTTGATCCTAGCTGACAATCTCATGCATCCCCACTTCTCCAATGCTTGAAGCTGGGTAATCCCATATCCGCGCATCAGCCATGACTCTAGTTTTTTGATCACACTGTTTTTCATAATTCGTTGTAGTTGATTTCTTCTTCGATTGTAGGGAAAATAAACTTGCTTGTGATCTCAAGCATGATCGCATCTTGAACGCATGTTTCAATGACATCGTATGGCGGGTCGTCGGTGTTTTTGTGCGCCCTGGAAACTCCATGCCTGCATCCGATTTCAACGCAATCCCTGATAATTTGATAATAATTCGGTTTCATGTTTTAGTATTTCTTGTTTATTTCCTTGTCCAGAGATTTAATTTTAGCGATTACGTTGGTGATGCGTTCCTTGGCTTTGTCGAGGTCCTTCTCAAGAATTTCGTCATATTGGATATACATGTCTCTCCACCGCTTTGCTTCAGCTTTCCATGATTGATTTTCAACAACCAGTTCATCCCGCTCGCGTCGATACTGCATCGACTCACAGGCGCAGGCGTGTGCAAGCTTGCCGTTTGATTCAGCAAGCCCACGCGCCTCGTCGCGCTCGCGTTCGAGCTTGCGGGCGAACTCAAGTGGTATATGGTCGTGCATATCCCATGCGTGATTTTTATAAGCAGCGTCTGTTTCTGGTGTGTCAGTCATTTTAGGTGCGAGTTTAATTTCGAGTTGCGAGTTCATGTCGGTAGTTTTTCTGTTCCTTTGTTCACCTGCAAGATTTTATTTCGGTCATCTTGAAGTTTTCCGCAGTAATCGGCATCCATCATGATGTTGCAATTGCAAGCGATGTGCGCTAAGTGAGAGATTTTTGATTCTGGATCTAGATCTTCTCCGTCTCTCCATGCGTTCAGGTGCCTCATGATGGCATTGACATAGGTGCTAGCACAAACCCCGGTGTCTCGCCAGTTAAACTCGCCGTATTTCCGGGAACCCAGATGATGAACCAATGCTGTCTGCTCCATTGCGCAAGGCGGAATCAAGCCTAGCGGGGCTTTAAGTGCTCCGGCTGCTCCTTTGGGGTCGTTGTGTTGTGTGCTCATGATTGATTGGCCCCGTATGCTGCAATTAGCAAGGAGTCGGCAATTGCGTGAGTCATCTTGATGCTCGGGAATAGCTCTTGAGCACGTCTTTTGCTGACGCTTTTGTCGCCTTTCGTCATGCACCCCATTGCTTTTTGCCAAACTTGCGGCCTTACCCGCTCAAATGGGATTCCTGCTGCCGTGAGTGCCATTTCAAGATGCCCAAATCCATTGCCAAACGTGAAGGCAGACTTTACACCCATTTGAGGACTGCTGTGAACTTGCTCTAGGTATGCTTTGCATTGATGTGCAGCTCCGTGTCCGCAACTTATATCTGCCATCAATTCCCACAGGTCTCGCAACGTGTCAGGCATCTTTTCAGCGCATCCCCTTCCGTCTGTGAGCCATGCGATGCCGCCATTGGTTCCGGGGTCAATTCCTATAGTAGTTACTGATTCCATAATTTAAGTTTTAGTTTCTTTGCGAGTCCAATCACGGCGTTGACTTCAGTATCGTCGGAGTGACTAAACCGAGTTTCGGACTTGTATGCAATCCAGCTTCCATCTTCTTTTCGCATTGTTTTGATTCGTTTTTGTTCTTGCCATTTCAGCCTTGGAGAAAGCTGCTCGCCCATCTCTGGAAATAGTTCGCTCATTTGCTCGACCCCGGTGGAATGATTTCGCTTTTATGACGAGCTACCTCGTATCCCATATTTGTCTCGATGAGGACGATGCTGCACCCCCTCATGTCGTTAATGACGTTCTTCATCCATTGGACTTCATGTTCTTTGGACTGGTCATAAGGAGTGGTCAGCGAGACATACCCATTAAGTGACGCGTCAATTGCTGATGTTATTTCGATTTTCATTCTGGTTTGTCTTGTTGTCTAACATCAAAAAGGTATGAAATCCGAACCGTCATCACTCTGAGCATTCGGTGGCGCGTATCCATTGGCCTTTGGATTATTGTGCGATCCTTGCTTTATCGCATCCCAGTCTACGATCTTCCCGTTGCCAAGGATTGGACCTTTTTCCCCGGCGTCTTTTCGTGACTTGCTGATTTTCTGAACGACGAATCCGTCATACCCGTATTGATCCTTTTCGTCTCGGATAAGAAGCGTAATGTTGAGGTATTTCTTGCCTGTCTTTGGCGACTCATAAAGAGACGTGTCGTCGATCTTGCCGAGGTCCAGGCTGATGTCTATTGTCTGTTTCATTGTTGTATGTATTTTGGTGCTTCGATAATTGCAATTCCTTCGATTTGTTTAGGCCAGTGGTTCGTTGCAACGCAGGCTTGCCACTTCGCTACGGCATTCATATATCCGGCTCTACCGATTTCAAGCAAATTCTCAGATAATTCTACCCATGCCGTTTCGTGCGGTGCGTCCACTTCCACGAAGCAGAAGACAAACCGTGTCCGCTTCTCTCCGCTTGCTGCGTTCCAGAGATCAAGGTAGAGTGCCGCTTGCCAGTGGTAGCCACGATTCACAATGGTTCGCTGGATGCCTTCCAGGCTGTCAAAGCTGGAGGTTGTCTTAAGATCTACCAGACAATCCAAGCCGTCAGGCACAAGGTCGATCAGTCCTTTGATGTCAGTATCTCCGATCTTGCCGAAGACTGCCATTTCTGTTTTGTAGGACGCCAAGAAATTCAGGTGGTAGTCATCGAGGACAATCGTCGCAATCTCTTTGATCTTTCCGATTTCATCTTCCAAAATGATGATCTTGCCAAGTCCCGTCTGGTCAAGCTTCCATTCCCTCGCTCCTTTCATACGGAAGTCTGGATATGGGGAGACGACAACAAGATCGTCGAATGTTTCCGGCTCCAGTGTTGCGGCATGAATAAGCGTTCCTAGTTCCATCGCCTTTGACGATTCCCTCGGACTTCCGTGTCGCCACTTAAACGGAGACTTGTTGAAATCCCAGAGCAGAGACTTTGACACCGGCCCCGCTTTGGGGTCTGAAGGGGTCGCTGTGCGATCGTGATACGTCTTGCCTAGTCCTTGTTCTATTTTCATTTCAGTAGATTGGTAATGGTTGTTGCGAGTTTCGTTAGCTTGTTGAATTTGCTTTTAGACGGGTTTCTTAATGCGCCGATTAGGGCGATTGTCAATTCTAAATCGCTTCCGATTGCTCTGGTCCTTGTTTTGTATGGTGTATGTGTTACTCTCATTTTGTTTTTTCGTTGGAGTCTTGTGTCGGCGGTGCCACAACTATTGCGTTCTGCTTAAAAATCATTGAGTCCATATTCGCAATTTACATGTGAACACCATTTATCCCCAGCGTTGTTTGTGAGCAGTCTGGAATTACATTGCGGACAAGTATCGTCAGACCATCGGCCTCTACGTGTTCGCAGATGTTCCGCAAGTGGTGGAACTGTGGCATAGATATTACGAATCCCTAGCCAACCCTCCCGCCAATGACAATTATCAGAACCAAGATCATACATATCTGCTAATGTTGTCGGTGAAGTCCTCGGTAATTTCATGGCTTCACCTCCGTTTCATCGCTGGCATTCGCTGGTAGCGGTGTATGCACTTTGACGTTCGTCCGATAATTCCCAGCGTCCCGAATCGTCTCTGTTTGGCGGATCGTCTCAGTGATTCCGGGCTTTGTCGTGTGGTAGGATTTCAGCGTCGAGAGGCAGTATTCCAGCGCGGTTTGCAGTGCGATTTCTCGGCGTGATCTCCAGTCCACATTCGGGCATCCGCACTCGGACTCGCCGTAAGCAGCGCAAAGGCATCCAGAGCCGGGGATATGGCCAGCAACGCGACGAACAAGGCGGTGGAGGTCAACGGGCGGGGCGGTGTGTTTCGAAGTTTCCATGTGATTAGATAGTTTTGGGATGTAGTGGGCTGGCGTTGTCCGCCCGTGCCTCACCTTTGGCGTTCTGTGTATCAAATTTCATGACCTTCCGTAGCTCCATCCTTCCATTCTTCTGCTCGGTAATTCTGGAAGGTGTATCGGCTGGGATTGAGTTTGTCGCGATGTCTGATAGCGGAATTCCGATCCAGATACACAGCTTCCACGTTGTCCCCTTCATGGTCTATGGTGCAGATCACCAAGAACACAGAACAAGTCGTCTCATCCGATCCCTCTTCACGGGGTTCTTCAACGTCTTGCTGCTTCGATTCAGTTTGATTTTGGTTCATAGATTTAATGCTTCGATTTGGGGTGGATGGACTCGGCGTTCGGGAAGAAAGTTTTTCTAAGCCATCGGCCTAGATTTTGCGCTCGCCACCAGTTCAGAACAGTCCATAAGCCAGCAACTAACCCACCAAAGAACCCAATTAAATGGATTGCGCAATCATAGGAACTTTTGTGGGATTTGCTAGCGGCATTGCTCTCGGTGTATTCGGAGCGATCATCAAAAGAAGGTTTTCGCAAATCAAGAGTGGAATAGACGTTTGCTTGAGAAGGAGTTGAAGTCGCAACGTCATGCGGCGTGGATTGGAGTATTTGGGACTCTTGCAGGGTTGGCAATTGGAACGGTTTTAAGATATTTAATATCCAGCTTAGGCACAACACCATAGGCACGGACAAGAACAACCCAACAATAATTCCAGTAATCCCCGGAGCAACCATGCAACATGAATCAAAGAGCCGAACAAGTGGTGCCATACAACCGCTACCAGCCCCCTTGTTGGCGGAGTCTTTTCGTAGTTTCATGGCTTCACCTCCGTTTCATCGCTTGCATTCGCTGGCAGCGGTGTATGCACTTTGACGTTCGGCAGAGAAATTTGACCACCAACAATCACACATGACAAACCAGCCCTTATCGCGCTCCGAAGGCGTCGTGCGAAGCATCCAGAAGAACTACCAAGATTGTCACACTGGTAAGCAAGAGGGGCCTGAAGTGACTCTCTTTGTTGCGACTCCGTTTCATCGCTTGCACTCGCTGGTAGCGGTGTATGCACTTTATCGGTCTCCCAAGGAAGCACCATGTCTGGGGCTGCATATTTGCGCAGTCTCTCAGCAATCCCACGCGCCTCGTCTGTTGTTTCGCGGAGCTTTTGGCCCTCCGCTGGCACTGATTGGTTTTCCATGATTGTTTTTGGTTAGTTGGCCGGATCGGCTGCACAGTTTGCGTTCGACAAAATATATCTTGCGAGCTTGTCGCGCCCGTAAAAGCAGTTGTCGCAGTAGCAGTTCTCCCTAGGCGTCGGACGTTCTTCGTCGTCGTAGCAGTCAAGATTGTTGTTGGGATTCTCCGGGTCATAGTAGCAGAGATTTTTTTTAATCTCGTCGATTGTGAGAGTTGGTGAGTCCATAATGTCGAACAAGTTCATGCACCAAACGCGGATTGAACGTCCGACTTACTGGCCGCACCGTCCCCGCGTTGGTGACGAGGGGCGTTAGCCTTAAGAAATTCGCGGATTAGGTATGCTTGCCGCGCAAGGTGATATTCCGCGGGACACAGTTCCCCGTCCGCGTGGCGATGCTTCGGGATATGGTGCAGATCTTTACAGTGTGCGCTTTCCGAATGGTTAAGCACGGTGTTGAACGCATATCGCATAGAACGACCAAGAGGAGGAGCGAGTTGTGACCGACTGACTGGCCTTTTACTTTTGCTTTGCTTAATCATTTTAGTGCTTCTTTGGCGAGTGTCACGAATTTGGGCTCATCGTCATAGACATTGTGTTCTCCGTAATCGCCGCATGCATCGTATTTGTGATCCTCCCACCAAGTCTTGATGCACTCGGCGAGGCTAACAAGTCGCTCCTGGCAATCGCTGCCAGCTTTCTCTTTGGCTGGCGACACTGAGCACTTCGGACAGATGTTCCCAGCATACATCGGGGAGTGGCATATTGAGCATTTCACAGTCATTTACTTTCCTTTCTCATCGGTGGCTCCACATCGACGTTCGGCAGAAGAATCCGCTTCCAGGTCGAGAGTTCGTCGACGTTGACGCGGTGATCGTAGAAGTTGCTCGATCCCTCCGTTTTAAGCCACACGTCGCCCATGCGGGATGCCCCTGAGCATGTGTAGCGTTTCCCCTTCCATTCGACCGTCACACGGTAGCGAGCGAGCCAGTCGTGGATTCCCTCCTTGTGCTTCGTGTAGGCGGGGCGAGTGAATTTATCGAGCCACTCCTTTGCGTTTTTTTCCGCGTCGTTGGCGGGTGGTAGCTCCAGCCAGTCATAGACGTGCAGCGGCTCCGAAGATTTGCGAACAAGTCGCGGCAGATCAACCGCCGGAACGTTCGTAGTTTGGACGGTTTCCGCCGCCTCGGGATCTGATTTTAGTTTCATAGATTTTTCGCGCCGTCGTTCGGCGGTGCCATAGCTAGACGTTAGGCAGATTCATTTTCCGCATTTGGGGCAAATGGCTTTTCCGTTTCGGGTGTAGTTGACGGGCGATCCGCAGCGGTAGCAGAGTCCCACAAAGTTGACCATTTTCCGCCAGTAGTAGCGGAGTCGATAACCCAGCCGAACAAGGCGCGGATAAGCAACCCCCACTATCTTTTCTGTCGTCGTATTCGTGTCTGATTTCATGATTTTTTTCCCTTTGCAACACCGCCCGCCAGTGGGGTTTCATCTCTTTTTCGTCCGGTGGAGAACCGGATGACTCGTCTTTATCCACGATAACCCAATCGGGATTAAGATTGTTTCGCGCTTCAATGTAACCGTTTCGACTTCGGTATTCAGCCCCGTTCAAAAACCAAGAAGCCGAACAAGGCGCGGATGAGCAATCCGCCATCAGTGGTTCAGTTGCGGCCCTGATTTCGACGTTTTGCCGTTCTACTTCGCACCATGCGCAGATGCAGTCTTTTTGATGTTCGAAGCATGCAACAGCTTCGCGCATTACCTTGCCCTGATCGACCGACTGGTCGGCGGCTGCGGCGGCGGGGCGATAATCTCCTAGCGAATTTTCGCGAAGACATTTGGTGAATTCGGGCGTGGTCATGATTCAAATAGTCGAAAAAGTGGATTCTGGCAACGGCGGGAGCTGCCTTGTCGGTCTATTGGGAGTCCAGCGCCCGCCGCGCCAGATCCTTGTCGTCCTCCCGATAAAATGGCCTGAGATACCACGGGAATCCTGTTTCCTCGATCATGTAAAAAGACAATGCGATTGATGTTACAGACAGCATCTTGTGGACGCCCCATCCTTCCGTCACGAGCGCCAGCCCATTCTGGATTTTCAGAATGCGCCAGCGTTTGACCTGTCCGTATTTGCTGAACGCGATTTTGTAGCCCGCCCGGAGTTCCGATCCGGGAGAACAAGTCATGCCAGGCGACCCGCCATAAACGGCATTGTCGAGTTTTTGGGTATCAGTCATTTTTTCGCTTCGGTTGAGTCTTTCGTCGGCGGATCGGCTGCACAGTTTGCGTTCGACAGAGAAGCCAGAGCGGCGTCTTGAGCTTCCCGCTCGGTCTGTCCGTAGAAGAGCATTCCGCAGTCATCCAGCACGCGGCCAAAGCTCGCCGTGATGTCGGCCACGGTGTTGGATTGCTCTTCCTTGCTGATGTATCCTTTTAGCCTTTCGCGTGCTGCGTGCATCGGGATCGCCAACCATGGAGCTTCCTCCATGTGGGGCGCGTGATGGGTTCGGATGTCAGCAACCTTGATCGAGGCGAGGCGGGGCGAGTCCATCGCCACAGAATTTATGTCGAACAAGTTCGGAGCAACCACAGAACAAGTCGTCTCATCCGATGGGCGTAAGCTGTCCAGTTGCGCCCCGCAGTCGGGGCAGTATTTGAAGTCACAGCGCGCCATCAGCAGCGAGCACTTGGGGCATGATCTAGTTGTCATTGGCTTTCTCTTTTGCGTCCGCGTCTGGGCTTTTTCGTTACGCTGATGCGTTTTTTGCCATTTCCTCAAACATTGCGTCCATTTTTCCGATGCTGTGTTTCGGTTTCTTCTCGGATTCTTCCGGTGCTACGATTTCAACCTCGATTTGTTGCACAGGTTCTTGTTCTTGGACTTCTGCAGGTGCTTCAATGGGTTCCTCGATAAACGGATTTGACTTGGCAGGAGTGACGTTGCGCGGCGGTTCGGCAAAGTCCCGGACCTCGTCTTGCGTATACATGCCAAGCGACATGTCGGAAGCATAGGCACGGCTCCAGAAGCTCGCGGCACGGTAACGCAGCATTTGCCCCGGCATTGTGAGCCATTTACTCCCGTTCTTGGTTGACCATCCTTCTTTTTTGGCCATTTCAAGAGTGATCTTTTCGCCTTTTAGCTCCTCGCCGCTGTCTTTGTCCTTTGCGACGGCATAGCAGGATGTCGGTGCGTCATCGTCGTCCATTACAAATCGGAGCGGTGAAAACTTGCCTGATGCGTTGATCATGCCGATTAATGCCGTTGCGCTCCAGCTTGGACGTCCATGGATGATAGCGAGGTTTTGTGTGACCATCAATGGATCAAGGCGCGTCCGTTTCGCTACGTTCAAGGCAATCGCGCAGTTTGCCACGTTTCCGGCAAAGTCTTTCGGAACCAGCGTGGACTTGGAAAGCATCATGGCTTGCCGCTGGATAAGCTCAAACGCCTGGGTTTCCGCACTTACTTGTGCCAGTGCCATGTTTCGCTGTTCATGCGCCACAATCGCTTCGTTCGTTTTTGGTGTGTCTGTCATGTTTTTGGTTCGTTTGGTGTCAAGTTCGTGTTCGTTTTATATGGGGTTCAGCCGGGTTCAAGCACAAACTGAAAAATATTTCACGTCTTTTGTCTCTTCTGTTTCCGGCTCCTCCATTGCAAAGTAATCATGCTGGCACCGCCTGGAAATGCTTCGTAATATTGAGGCAAAGGAATCATCTATTTCGGCCATGTTCAAGACGCGTTGACGCGCCCACATTGCGGTCGAATGGCATCCTCTGTTGCATCTGTTCGATGCGTCTTGATACGGGTGGAAATCCGCCCATAGAGCCATAACGACATGGCGAGCGAGAGAGGCGAGCTGCGTCCGTCTCGGTCCGAGGATGTCTTCAGGAGGGACCATGAACGCAATGGACGTCTCTTCAACCAGCAGATCAAAATCCGCGATCACTTTGCCCCGCCTTTCCTTGGTGATTCCAGGCGGAATTGTTTCAGGATGGCAGCGGCAAACTTTGGAGTGATTTCCCCCCATGCACCGCCAATGAATAAGGTGGGGCATTTCCGCGTTACTTGGTGTTTCTTCCGCCATGTTGCGGTGGTTACGCAAAGTGTCTTTTCTGATTGTTGGTATTGATTACACGCCCCGGTTTTGTATGTTTTCATTTCGTTTGTTTTTGGTTGTAGTTTTTGCAGATGTCAAATCCGGCAATGGCGCAGACGTCTGCCCATGCCGATGGTGATGGTTCAGGCTCCAGGAAGTCGCAAGATCGGCGGCATGCATCTTCGTGTAGCCATGACAGGCGGTCTGACATAAGGTCAGGCTCCAATTCCTCGTCGGTGAGCTCGTCAATCAGTTTCCACCATAATGCAGCGGAATCTTGCTGGCATCCTTCGCGTGTAAACACCCTGATTGCCTTTTCCTTGGCCGTAACGGTGCCTTCCCCGCGTCCGTCCGGGTTCTCGCCCCCGTCATTGCATAAAGGGCATGAACTGGCAAGATCGGGCCAATGACGACTTCCGCAAAGCGTGCAGGCGAATTTCATGCATCCCCCCTCGCCTTAGCGATTGCAGTGCGAGCGTCCTCCCACATTGCGCGGTCGTAGCTGTCGGCTTCTTGCGGCTCTTGTGGCATGAGCATTTCCAAAGCCTCCAGCAGTTCGGGCGCGGCGGCAATTAGGTCGATGTTGGCTTGGTTTTCCATCATCCCATCCCATGTAATGCCGATAATTCCAGTGATCGGTATTTTCCCGGCGTAAATCTCGCATCCTAATTGGTGCCATGGTCCCGGTGTGTGTGTGTGTGTCATTGGTTTGGCTTGCTTGTGGTTCACGCGTTGACGTCCTGAATGTAATATTGCGTCACGTTGGAAAGGTAATTGTGGATTGCGGCGATCCTCACACCGTGAGCTAGATAAAATGACGTTTCGGAAAGCTCGTTTTGCTGGCAATCGTTCCATGTCTTTTCATCGTTTCCAATGAGCGCGGATGCGGCTTCTTTTGTGATTTCAACGGAATGGTTCATTTTTTTTGATTGTCGAGGTTTGCAAGGGATGGAACCTTGCGGGGTTGGTATTTAGAGCGTTGCGCGATTGGCGAGTTTTTCGGATATTTCACCGGACTTTTGCAACGAGTCCACAAAATCCACAAAAGAACAGCGGACCGTCGCGCAATGGTGATTCTGTGATTTGCAGAGGATTCCGGCGGATCTTGCTTGCTCTTCAAAGTGCGGGAAAGATTGCCAGAATGAGGCGCGGATTTCTTTTTGCGTAGTCATAATTTTGTTTTGTTGAGGTTAGCGGGAAATCTTGGCGATAAGGCGGGCCGCTTGGATCAGGGCGCGAGCTTGGCAATCCAGCCACGTTTCGCTTGCGTTCGGGGGAAGTGCTCCGCCCTTCTTGCGTTTAAGCTTCGAGGCAGTGGCGAGTCTTTCCGCAATATCTGCGTCATAAATTAACGCACGCCCGCCGCAGGAAAAGGCCCGCCAGTTTTCCGATCCGTTTAGCAAAGCGGCGGAAGTGTAGCCCGTGCCGTCACTTTTAAGCGACTCTAAGAGTTCTAGCGCGTAAAGTTTGACACCGCGTGACCATGCCGAGCGTGGATTTGTTGCTTCGATACGGGCGGAGATTTCGGAATTGATTGTGCTCATCGTAGTTGATTATTTTAAGTGTAAAGTTCGCCCTGCATCGCGGGTCGCGCTTGGATGTGTAGAGATTGACGACAAAATGCCGACAAGCAAGATTAAAAGTGATTTGTTTTTAAGCTGTGAGTATTGCTGTGACAATCCAGACTGCTGAAAGCGTGGCGGCGGCTCCTAGGAGCAAACCCGGGGCTTTGCTGATGCCGAAGATCGCGGACAGGCCGACGAATGCGACGGCAGCGATTATTAATAGGTGATGTTGCATGAGTTAATATGTAATTAGTATGTAATTAGTATGTAATTAGTATGTAATTAGTATGTAATTAGTGGATTAGGCGGAAATGTAGTAAGTAACAAAGCAGTAACGAGTGCTCTCGAAGCTTGGCGTGAGAAGTTTATACCCGACCCCGAATTTCCCGCTGTATTCGGAGACGTAACCGGTTGATTTGCGGCTGACATACCCGCGTGTTTGTGAGGGGTGAGACTCGCGGAGGACGCCCTGATTTACTAGAGATTCGATTCCGGCGGCTGTATTTGGTGTTGTGCTCATGGTCTTGGTTGGTTGGTTGGTTGGAGGATTTCAATCAACTCGGCGACCTCATACCAATAATTCCGGGGCGTCGAGGACATGCGGATGAGTGTTTCGCACGCAGATTCGGCAGCGTGTTGCGAATCAAACGAGTAAGTCTGAACGCTTTCGTAGGGCGTGCAACGGAGGATGGACCAGGTTGATTTGTAGGGGTGCATGATAAATGGCGATGTAGGAGCGGCGCGGCGGCCAACTGGACACAACCTAGGACATGCCTAGAGATTGTCGATAACATATCTTCGATATTTCTCATTTATTTTCACGAGCAGCAGCGAACCCTAGTGCCGCAACAATCACAGCGCATAGGCATTCCCCATCGTACGCGATCCAAACGCCCAAATCGGCACACCAGAGAGTACAAACAACCATAGGACCACGACACCAACCGCCGCAGATTGTTTTGATTGGATTGGTTTTGATTTGATTGGAGGCATCAGAGCAACAACCCACAAAATCCATTCCTTAAGTCCAACAATAAATCCAACGCGTATGTACTAATACTATGGATAGTGCTCATCGGCGGCTTTATGAGGGTTATCCACAGCTCACTCCGTTACGCTGCAGGATTAATGCTCCTCTTCCTCTTTGCTCCGCAGGATTTTAACTACAGATAGCCTAACCATGTCAAGCATCTTCATTTGTCGATAATCCGAGTATAACGCGAGGATGCCCATTCCCGACGTCGAACACGATTATGGGACTCGCACAGGCACAATCAATTCAAAGCGATTTCAGTCTATCATCTCCCTAACATCCGACTTGGCACGGCAATGCACAATCGCAACCAACATGCATCTGTAATCGATGGACGAGACCACGCTCCGAGCCTACTCATACAAGCGATTCAAACAAGTGTTGGCATGTCGCACGCGATACCTTACCAAGTTACCCTAGTTACTCAACAAGCGGGCGTTTCAAACAAGTGTTCCATTCGCAAGTCACGTGCTATTGCAAGTAAGCTGCTGTAGTGGGGG
>Ga0208975_1000852_pt1 | contig 13852 bp, 19 predicted proteins | sample GreLakmeER78MSRF_FD_187700 | JGI IMG/M metagenome (GOLD analysis project Ga0208975, IMG submission 187700) | Freshwater lentic microbial communities from great Laurentian Lakes, MI, USA - Great Lakes metaG ER78MSRF (SPAdes) | ecosystem: Environmental > Aquatic > Freshwater > Lake | place: Great... | reverse complement strand
ACAATCCAAAACTTTTACTTGCCGTATTCCGGTACGCTTATACTGCCGGAATGCCCTAATCAAAGTTATATATTGAGGCTGTTTCAAACTTGCGTAGGAAAAATTAGGGTTATTGCAATTTGGCTGGAGCAAAGACTTTATGTCCGTAAAGGTAAGATAATGCAAATTAACTCCTCTTATGTCCAATCTTCCCTTGACGGAAAAAGCAAAGTCCGTAACCAATACCAGTGGGTATGGGTCATGGTATGGCTTTGCAAAGCTGTACTTGAATGTGATCAAAGAACCCTTTTGAATATTTTGGGTCATTTTCACAAGCGATGGACCATCTACAGCATCTAACTGAGCCGGTGTGAAGAGGTTGGGAACCATATATTCTATTTACGGTTTACACCTCTAAAAACTTAGCTATGCTGTATTTGAAGGAGATAGATATGAGATACATATGCCCAAAGTGTGATGGTAGGTTGTCCGAAAATCAAAGCAGATACAATGTATGGGAATGCCCAAGTTGTAATGGTAAGTTCCGTGGTATACACTGCGACATAGATATGGCTGACTATTACTCAAGCATGTTTCCATTGAGTCTAAAATTTTGGTATACTTCTCTTTTTGACTCTTCCTACGACATTGGCTGTGCAAACAGAACAAATTGCCCATTCTGCAATTCGATTGTCAATGGAAACAATGGTTCTGGGAAAAATGGCTGGTGGCCCTCAGTCTGCGGTCATTGCAGCAGTCAATTGCCAATGGATTATGTTGATGAACCAATAGTTTCGGAGCCAATACCAGAACGAAAAAAAACTAAGAAGCCAAAGTCTGATTATAAAAAACTTATGGATCTCATAAATAAACTCTAGGGGTGCAATGTACCTTTTTGAGAATGATATATCTGATTTTGTTAAGTCAGCTGATGGCAAAAACATTGGCATTGTTTCTGCATTTAGATCGGCTCATAAAAAAAAAGAAAATATGAGAAGGACAAAAGAGCTTCAGACTGACCTCGATGAGGCAAATCTGAGTTATGTAAGGCTTATTGGTCATTACACGGAAGATTCCCAAGATGATCCATCTAAGGAAGTTTCATTCCTTGTATTTGCTAAAAATAAAGATGATGATAAGTCACTTAAAAAGACAATGAAGAAGCTTGGAGCCAAATATAACCAAGACTCGATAATATTTAAGCCTTTTGACAGCGACAGTGCGACTCTCATAGGAACATCTAGTCATGATGAAGATGGAGAAAAGATAGATTTTCCTGGTTTTGGCAAGAAAGTTGAACTAGGTAAGTTTACTCCAGATAAGATGGGTGAGTATTATTCTAAGATGAAAGGAAGATGTTTTGTGTTTGAATCAGTTTTCAAACCATTTTCCTTTTTCGTCAAAAACATGGATGGAGAATAAGATGCGTATTGTTTTTGCCTTTTTAGCATCTATGGTAATCATGGGCTGCTCATCACTTGAACAATCAAAATGGGAAACCAACATGCAAGCAAATACTAAGCTTCATGTGGATAGACCACAAGTCGTGGACTGTATTGATTTGTCCGCTGGAGTTAGACGATCATGGTAGCATCAACAGAAAAGCAATTGTACCTATGCAGTTCTTGTAGGCGTGCTGGTGTCAAAAGCAAAAACTCCAAGGTTTTTGATACTTTCTTCTGTCCAAGATGCAAATGTGAGACGACATTGTTTCTTCCCAAAAAATCTATAGTAAAAGAACTTGAACCACCAAAATATTTAGATGTAAAAACAATTGAAAACCCAAATCCAACAGTAGAAAATTCCACGAAAATAACTCATTTAAATAGAAGGTCTTTTTTTACAATTTGGGATGCAGCATTATTTATGGTCGGTTTTATTGCTGGTCTCCTTGTGATAAAATTATAGGAATTACTGTGTCAATTCAAAAAGAAGAAATGAACATAAATGGCAATACTATGCTTGGACAAATATTATCCAAGCATCAAATTGACGCATGCTTTTCAAAAATATCTGAAATAAAATCTGAAGACATTAAAGAATGTAGTCGTGAGCAACTTGTTCAATGGAAAGAACTTGAATCAGTAAGAGATCTAGCCAGATTTAAAGGTTTGTTTTTTGATATTCTCGAAAATAAAAAGCTCAATGAATTTATTGATGAAGTTCTCAACGACAAGGCAATTGTCTTGTCTTACAATGCAATTGTAATGTCTCCTAGTCATCAATCGAATATTTTAGGAGCAAAATTTCATAGAGACCAAGCTTGGTTCAAAGATACAAGATTGAGTGTTTTGATAATGATACCACTTGTTGATTTCACAATCCAAAATGGATGTACACAAGTTGTTTCTGGAACCCACTTGTTTAAAAGAATTCCAAGCAATGAATTCCTTGAAAATCACAAGACGCACATGGAGTGCAAAGCTGGACATGCCTTTGCAATAGATGGAACTTTGTGGCACAAAGCTGGTGAAAACACTTCAAACGAAGAAAGGCCAGTAATTGTAATTCATTACGGATGTGCATTTTTAAAGCAACAAATTGATTTTTGCAATACCGTGGATATGTCTGGAGCATCTGAAAAAATAAAATCAAGACTTGGTTTTAATTGTAGAGTTCGTGACAATCATCTTGATTTTAGACGACAAGAAAAAATGTGGAAGCCTGGACAATTTGACGCATCCAACACTAATGTTCATGAACACCTTCCCTATCACGAGTACTTGTAATGAACAAACACGAAAAGTCTTTTATAACCATGATGTTGCCATATTGCCAAGACATGAATGATTCTAAAGAAATCAACATAGATGAATTGATCGTGATGCAAGATACATTTCTCTATACGGTTACTGACGATATGTTTTTTTTGAACAGAGTTGAAGGTGATGAACTAAAAGAGAAACAAGACAGGTTTGTTAAGTTCCTCGACACCCTTAAAAATCTTGAGCACAATAGTAATGGTGACTTTTTTGAAAGACTACCAAGACCACTCGGTATGGCAAGTCTTTGGTGGAATGCCCTTGCGTACATGTTTCAAAGTAAACATCCAAAAGTGTTTGAGAGCAATGGCAAGAAAGAGATTTAATCACCACTTGTTTGGCATTCCAAGAGTTCTTTGGTGTCTGTCGTGATATATCCATGTAACTTTTGGTAGATGTTTGATAATATAACCGGCATTGATAATATTTCTAGTAATGTTTCTATCTGAGCCAATCCTAAAACCTTTTTCATCAACATTGAAAGAACATGGATCAAATCCATTGCTGAATCCACCAACAGCTTTTATAACATCTGTTTTTGCTATCCATGTTATTGGTATGGTATGGAATTCTTCGTTTTTCCATTCCTTAAATGCAAATTCTTCAAGGTGACCTGCATTTCCAGATGTCTCAAATTTAAACCATGGGTAGACAAGGTCTGCGCCAGTTGATTCAATATAATCATAGATAAGCTCAAGATGGTCAGGAAGCATTTCGTCATCATCATCTAAGATGGCGACATATTTGGATTTGGCAGACCATACACATTTATCAAGGTTTGCAGGCTGTCCAATCTTATTGTAATCAACGGATATTATATGTTCTTTTGGCGATACTGTTTGAGAAGCTATGCTCATCACGGCACGACTAAGGTGTGGGCCTCTTGGTGGTATGTGTGCTGTACATATGGTTACATCAATTATTCGTTTGTTGTTCACTGTGAGGCTCCAATTACCTCAATTATAACACTACATCTTGTTAAAGATAAGGCTGCTATAATCTGTGCCGCCTGTTTTCAGTAAATACTTATCGCCACTGTCAATCTTTGATCCGGCAATATCTTGCTCGGCTTCGCCGGTTAGTTCAAAGAACTTTCTTATCTCACGACGGATATCATCGGCTACATTCTTTGCTGCATCTTTTGCGTTGGCTTCATCAGACATGTGATCAGAGAACATCTTTTCGATGTTCAGACCATAAGCCATACCAAATGGATGCGTGTTTTCTGTATTTTGGATTTTATAAGCATAACCATCACCAATTGGGTATATTCTAATGCCTTCAAATGTGAAGTTTTCATCAGGAGCATACACAAAAATATATTGATCTTCATCATCCATGAACGACTTCACTTTGAAGCTCGGCTTGGCTGTTTCGAGAACCTTCTTGATGATCTTGAGGTGTCTGCGTGACTCCCTCTCTTTATGATTTACAAACTCATTAAACTGCATCATGTTGCCCCCTAGCATTGCCTCATTAACATTTCTGGCGCATTTGGAATACACCTCATCAACACCTTGAGATCGTTCGGATTGCCATTATAAGGCGTTTCTTGCCATGATATGCCACTGAACGATGACGAGGCTTCCTTGATGATCTGCTGGTTTGCGGTAAGATACAAAATACCATCAATTCTCTCAAGGAAATCATGTTCCTCTTTTATTGGCTTGCCATCCTTGTCCAACTCGCCAGTTTCTTTAACAAATATTACTTTGAGATCAACAGCGGGAACAATTTGGCCTTGGTCATTGATAAGAGCCTCGGAGTTCTGTGACAAAATTGTTTTAACCACCAGTTTGCCTTCTGTGTAGGCATTACGAAGACTGCTACCAATGTCCCAGCCAACCATGTAGATCGTACCATCGTTTCCAACGACATGGATTATGAAGGCACGCTTTTTAAAATTGTCAGCTATGCTTTCCATTACAATCCTTCTTCGGAGAACATCTCTTTCTTCTGGACTGCCATCTTCCAAACGCTTCATTTCAGGGTCGGTAAGGTAACTAGTTGGATCCTCTTCTTTGAGCGCCCACTTTCCGATTTCAACCCTACCCCACTTATCGTTAAATCTGGTGGATATCCTTATGGAGTAATCCTTTTCGTTGTAGATAATGTCTTCAGTGTTTCCGCCATTGCCAACTTGGGCAGCGCCAATAAGGCTTGCTACATATTTTCTATGCATGTCACCCTTGGCCCCAAGAAGTCCCTTTATCTTGATGAAAACATTGTTTAGTTCAGGCATGGTCTGCATTGCGCTCTGAAGATATCCAACTACGCTCCTTGCTGGAAAATTCGAATCAAGCTGTGCTTTGATTTGCTTGCGAACTTCTTTGCTTGCTTTGTCAATATTGGCATTTTGCCTAAGGAAGCAGATTTGGAGATTGTCTTCAACAAACTTTCTTGGGTAAGATTCAAGATCAACATCTCTGATTTGATGTATAAGGTCAATTAACTTATTGACATCGGCTTTGACCGACTCACGGAAAAATGTGTCTTGCCACTGTTCGAAGGATTGTTTTTCCTTTTCTTCTGGCATATCTGGGGATTGAGGGTCTTCGCTACGATCAGGCATCTCTTGATCTGATTGTTGTTCAGGATTTTCTCCAGGTTGTCCGCTTGATTGATCCGCCGCTGCTACCGGTGCATTTGGGTCGGGAGCTTGCATGCCCTCCGCTCCTGGTGGAATACCAAGACCTTGGGCTGGAGGATTACCACCTGGATTCATGGCTGGATCGCCTTCTGCTTCATTAAGCCACTCTTCTAAAGCTGCGTTATACATTTTATTCCTTATTATTCTTTACCTTGTTGATGGCCTCGATGAGCGAACGCCTCGATCCACCTTCGTTGATATTTATGGTGTTGTTCTGATTTGCTGCAAGATATTTAGGAAAGGTATCCCTCTCCTTTAGTTTGACCCTTGTCATTAGGTCGGCAACTTTGCCCATCTTATCTGACATATCACTCTTTATTTTAACCAAGTTCACAAGAGCCTCTTTACTTGATGATGTTGCATCGCCATCATTTATAACCATTTCTGCCATAGTGTCGATAAAATCGCTAACTTGTTTCCTATCTTCACGGATGCAATTCATTATTTCACCATATATTCCAACTAACTCATCATCAGAAATGACACTTTTCTTTTCATCATCCATCACAGTGTCATTCATTGGAACATTCATATTCATCTTTGGAATAACATTCTGCAACTCATCCATATCTGGCATAGAATCATCATTAGTGAAGTCTATCGAAGATAATTCTTCCATTTTAATTGTTTCTTCTGAATTGTCTGTTTTGCTCATGCCATATATAAGCTTACTCAAGGAAGAAATGGAACTCACATGACCCAACAAAAGCAAAATTCGAAGGTTTTTGAGATGGACAAATTTCATCTAGAAATGCAGAGCTCAATTAACAATGTGCTTGATATCACAAGCAGAATAGATGAGCGTCTAAAAATACTTTATGAGAAGGATGATGAGTATAGGGAAAACTTCCAAAAACTTTTTGGGGATATTAGCGAAATACTTCAGAGATTGGCAACTAACGATGCCCTTATGCCTAATATTGTTGATGACCTCAACAACCTAAAAGACAAGGTTCATGAACTTGAGATTAAAATGTCAAATGTTCACTCATCGATGAAGGATCATGATGACAAATGGTCAAAGATGGTCGACTGGATATTTAAGATCGTGCTTACTGGTTTATCTATTTATGCTGCATACATGCTTCAGCAAAAATGATTTCCATCAAAAAATACTAGCATCGATGGTAAATAAGAATAGCCATAAAATGGGGTACTAAGATGAAAAACAGGTTCAATAATTTCATATCTATGCGTGAACAGGGTGAAGAGAAATCCAACTTGTCTGTTCCATCAAGAGTTAAGCTCGGCAAAAATGTCGGCGAATTCATGCCATTTATAGTGAATAGAGGCAGCAGAGCAAATTTAAGAATGCTCTTAAAAGCATTTGAAATCAGCGACCAAGTTGGCGTTGGTTATACCACCATCGACAAACAAGATGGTGAGGTTGAGCCAAAGCTAAAGAAAAAGAACATCTATCTTACTGGCGGGGCTGTCCGTGACCATCTCATGGGTAAGACTCCAAGAAATTACAATCTTGTAACGGAAGCAACTGCAAGTGAGATCAAGATGATTCTCAAGCATCCAGATAACGAATATATGGAGTTGCAACCAGCCGAACCAGAAATAGCAAAAGAACAACGATATAGGAATTTGCCAAGCTCAAGCACAAAAAACAAGGTTTTCTTTGCGACAAGATGGGATAAATCCGGTAAGGAGATGGAGTTTACCGTTAGGGTTAATGGAGAAGACTTTTCCCTTGCAACACTTTCAAAGTCACCAAAAAGCAGAATGACAGACATTGATTCTAGCGATGCAACTGGGTCGCTTGAGAATGACGCACTAAATCGTGACTTTACCATCAATGCAATGTACATACCGCTTAAAAACAGCGATGGCGACAACACAGAACTTATCGATCCATTTGGCGGCGCACATCATATTAAGGGAAAGAACATAGTCAGTGTCAATAACGATTTTGAATCTAGGTTCAACGAAGATCCATCGGTTGCCATGAGATATGTCAGAATGCTTTGTAAGTATGGCGACTCAAGCAAACCATGCAAAAAAATTGTTACTGTCATCAAAGGGAACGACAGACTTAAAGACATCCCAAAAGATATAGCAAGGAAAGAATTCTTTGCATCGCTTGAAGATCCCGATATAGATACAAGAAAAATGTTGAGAACCATGGATGACTTTGGGATGCTAAAAAATCTTATCCCCAATTATTCCTTAAGCGACATGACGCCATCAATTCGTGGTGACAGATGGATGACTCCAGCTTGGCTGATGAAAGACATGAATCCAGATGATGCTATGAATGACTTGAGTGGAAATGGTTGGAATAAATCAGAAGCATCTGACATTTCTTATTTGATAAAGATGCTCAACTGGGCAAAAAATAACTTTGACCCAAATATGTTTTATGACTTAAAAAAATGCAAATGTGGTTTAACCAAGAATAAGATATCCGATTGGATGTCCATGAATGGCCACAAGTCACCACATGTTAAAGCATTCCTAAGTCATGACGATAGCGACCTACAACCATATGTGGATTCGCCACTTGGCAAAAGAGTTAACCCAGCATACATCAATCTTCTTGGCAGAACTCCAAGGGGCGATGATTTTGATATGGCAAGGAGAAGCTTGTCAACCCAAAGATTCCTTGACAAAATCTAATGGTTGTAGCTTCTGTTACTTACTTTTTTGTTTAACACTTGGCTGTGGCTTCTTGCCATCCTTTTGAATTTGCTTAGCTTGTTCAAACCATACCTTCCAAAGAATTGAAACTGAATTCTTGGTTGCTGAATGATGATTCAAAAGCGGACCAAAGTCAACATATTGATTGCCACCAATGTAAAGATTGCTTATCTTCATGAGGCTGTGTCTTGCGCATTGATTTACAATGATGTCATCATCTGTTATGCGTTCAATAATTTCTTCTAAGTATTTGTCTTTGTACTTAGATGCGATAAGTATTGCCGCCGCCTTTACCTTTGAGTCATCACGATCAAGAGCCGCCTTGAACATTGTTTCATTCATCTGATTTAGTTGCCTTGCTAAATAGACAATGTACTTCATGTCCTCGGTAATCCGAGCTTTTTGACTGTCACTGATGTCTAATCCGCTAAATCCGTCAACTGACGGTTCCAGGCCTTGCACTATGAAGCCTGCTGGATTGTCTTGTCAGCCAGCTTTAAGGCTTGGTGATAGGCCAATGTAACAAATAATTGATGTTACAACAAAAAATATTATGCTTCTCATGTTTATCCAACCTTTCTTGATTACATTTTATCACCATTTACACTAATTTAAAGTATAACAGAGGAGATTTGATGGATTTTTTAGTTTGCTCAGAGCTGAACCCGCAAAATCAATGGCAACTTGAACTTATGATTGAGAGCTTTCGGTCAATAAATGCTCAAGATCGCTTGGTAATATGCTTCACGACCAATGATGGCACCAAGTTCATGCCAGAAATGACCAAAAACTTAAGTTCGCATCAGAATACGATGCTGATACCCGATTTTGGATCACTCAAAGGATATCATGGCTTCAACAAACTTTTTGGCATAATCACTGCTATGCGTGAAAAGAGGGTTGGCAACAAGTTTATGCTACTTGAGCCAGACATGGTCATATGTAGAGTGCCAAAAGTTACAGAAAATGACAGGTCTTGCACATACCAAACCAATAACTCATTTACAATTGATATGGTTAACGATGAGTCTGGATTGCTCGAATCCATAAACTCCGACATTGAATCATTTGAAAAGAAGAATTGGCCAAGAGCAATCACGCCCATGATATTCACAAATTTCCCAATAGAGTTTTTTGAGGAACTTGTGAACATTATGGAGAGTTATGTTTACAAGCAATACTTGAAAAAAGGCAAGGTGTGGGAAGGCACGGTTAACGCAGTATTTAATCTTGGACTCCACAATCACATAGGTGAGTACAACCCATACCCAATCTATGATCTAGCATGCTCTATGCATGCAAATAAACTCGGTTACTTTGTAAACTATCATGATGGATTCATGCCAATATTTCATAAGAACATGTTTCCTTATACGCCACCAAATTTTTTCTCGCTCGGCAACCCATTTAAAATTCTGTCTCAGTATTCACCGACACAAGCCTTTCAGTACATGTCGGGACTTGCCCAGCTATACCTACAGGCATAAAATGCAAAAAAAGATAAATGTTGATCCACTCATCAAGCCAAAGTACGAGGAGCTTATTGAACAGCCTGTCGTCATAAGGGTGAGAAGATTTTCAGAGTCATCGTGCGCCGATTTCGCAGATCAGATGAATAGGGCTATTAACAGCGGACAACCATTCATACCGATAATCATCGATTCTTATGGTGGTCAAGTCTATAGCCTTCTAGAGATGATAAGCAAGATACAAAACTGTGAGCTTCCATGCCACACCATAGTTGAGAGCAAAGCTATGAGCTGTGGAGCCATACTCTTTGCCATGGGCAAGAAAAGATTTATGTCACCTAACGCAACTCTAATGTTACATGAAGTTTCATCGACATCATTTGGTAAGATTGAAGAAATCAAAGCTGATGCCAAAGAGACAGACCGCCTCAATAGCATGCTTTTTCGAATGATGGCAAAGAACTGTGGCAAAAAATCTGACTTTTTCTTGAAACTGGTACACAGTCGCAATCATGCTGATTGCTACATGGGAGCCGAAGAGGCAAAAAAACTGAGCATTTGCACCGATATTGGTGTTCCAAGAATGTCCATTGATATAAGCGTTTCTTACAAACTTGAGTTTAAAAACCAATAATTATACCATATATAAAAAAATTAGGGAACAATCAAACAGGAGATACATGAGAACATTTAGCGCTTATCTTGAGCATAGAGACCAAGAACTCTACTCATCACTACTTGGCGAAACAATCTTGCTCGACGAAGGTGTGGCCGACATGATCAAGGGTGTATTTCAAAAAGTAATGGGCAAGAGAGAGACCCCCGATGATATATTATTTAAGATTCGTCGGAATAGCAGATATGTTGACTTCAAGGATCCTACTGCAACTGGGCCAGATGGTCAGAGTCTGGACGAGTTAAAGCAAGAACAAGCAGCTCTTTTAGAGAAGCTCATGAAAATGACTGAGAATAACCCAGAATGGCGAGAAAAAAATGGCTTTAAAGATAAAAACGATATTGCAAATAAATCTGGTATGTCGCTTATGGAATTAATCAATTTAACAAAGAAAGCAGTAGTTGCAGGTGCCGGAGCTGCATTCTTGTTTGCGTTGCTGACTGGTGGGGCGGGACATCTAGGCAACAAGCATGATGGCGATATGGCTCCAAAAATGCCAACAAAAAGCCAAAAGATTGGTGACGAACCAGATCCAGACAGTTGGAAAAACCCAGGAACTCCTTACCCAGATATACCAAGTGCCGATTCAGCCGATCAAGACAGTGGCGTCGATCATGATAATCTTGGCAACAAAGCTAGTAAGTTCAGAACGCCAATGCGCACAATTCTCAAGGGGCCTGGCAATTACAAAACTCCAATCCGTGATAAGTTGTTCGGAAACCGTTAATTTACAATCACAAAATGATTGCTATGATGAGTGTGGCGGGCAGATACCCATCACACTCTTTTTTTTATGGTGAGATATGGCACAAGAAAGAATTCCTCATTCCACATTTGAAACCGATGCCCATTTTTGGATATTTTTCACGGTATTTTTTATCACTTATTGGATTCTTGGATGATTTGATAAAAATCAGTCTTGATTTTTTTTATCATTTGGTTAACTTAAGCCAATCCAAAACCATAAGGAGGTTATCGTGGAAAGAAAATATTGGATCGTAGGATCCGCAATCGTTTTGACAGCATTGGGCTATTCAACATTTAAGTCTGTAGAGGCTAAGCAATACAAAATGCAAGCCGAAAGACTTGCTTACGAAAACAACATGCTGCTTGGTGAGATCAACATCATTGAAAGCAAGCCGGGATACAATGATGGATACCGTGATGCTGTCGTCAAAATTGGCGGACCCCAGTCCCCAGGAAGCTATCAAGATGGATGGGATGCAGCAATTCGAGTGCTTGACGATGGTTCGTATACGGCTGGCTATCACACAGCAATAAAGCAGTTTGGTTACACCAAAGAAGGCAATATCCGTTGGATGATTGAAGAAGCAATACCCCAAACAGCCAAACCAAGCAAAGAACCCATCAAAGAACCTAAGAAATAGAAAGGATTTCAAATGTTTGAAGAGCAAGCAGCAGAAAAGTCCGAACTCGTTGGCATGGGCGATAATATTGTCAAGTTTTCGAGAAAGGATACCAGTGAATTGGTTTGTTACATGAGCTGTCATGATGAAGATGAATTTATCTTTTTCAACAAACCTGTCACTACAGATGTGATAATAAAGATTGCCGATATGCTTCAGAAAAAGAAGTTACGCAAAGCTCTTAAGAAAAACAACTTTGGTAAGGCGCAGAAAATCGCAGACCAAATTTTTAAATAAATGTCAAGTTTTACACCAAAAAAACTTTTCTTATGTCCATGAAGATTACATGGCTAAGAGAAGTTTTTTTGTTCTATATCGAAATCTTATTTCCATTTTTTCAATCAAAAAAATCTAACGATTTGATCCACATAAACCTTTCTCACTATTTCTGCCAATAGTGCTTATTTCAAATCCATTTTAAAATATCCTACCAACTTTGGTGGATATATAATTTAGCATGATGCGATTCATAGGCAAGGATGCCTACATATTCTTATGATCAATCAGATTCAAAAGATCATATATGTTCACCCTCCAAAAACCGGCGGATGGTCTATTATAAACATATTTGGAGGATCCTCTTCAATACCTGGTCAAGACTGGGGCACTGAGGGTTTACCGCTACATCACACGCTTAAATTTTATTACGATAAAGGCTATAACTTAGACCACTACTTCATATTCTCAACCGCAAGAAACCCATGGAAGCGTGTCGTTTCAGCTTATTACTGGCTTACAAACTTTGGTGGCTTCCGTATGCCCATGTACAAGAATGTAAAGCCACATAAAGGATACTCATTTGTTGATTATGTCAAGTGGCTTGCCGATGATAGGATTTACATTACCCATTCTGGCGACAATAGCTTTTGGTCGCACCCATGTCCAATCATGGATTTCATCTCTGTTAATGGAAATGTTAAAGTAGACTATATTTGTGAAATTGAAACATATGAAAGAGATTTTAAATTCGTAACAGATACTATTCAAAAGAATTCAAAATTGCCACATGTCAACAAAACAAACCACGATGATTTCAAAAGCTACTATGATGAAAAAAGTATAGATATGGTCGCAAGGGTGTTCCGTAGTGACATTGAATATTTCAAATACAAATTTGATGATCTAAATTACAGCGATTACGAAAGAGTCATTGATCAGAAGAAGATTGATGAATACAAAAAAAATAGAAGGTTTCTGATGCATGGATGTAAAAAGCTTTAAATGCCGAGAACTCTTGCGCACCATAACTTTCCAAACTTTGATTTCACAAAAGCACGAAGCGTCTCAGCATCTGAAGAATCACGGAATATGTTAAGGTAAACAGAAGCTTCAGTCTCGCCAGCATATATTGACATAGATCTCTCTATGTTCCATCGTATGAATGTAGATAACTCAGTCGTATCAAACGATGGTTCTTCCCTATCCACAACCATCAGCATTGTTAATGCATAAATGTCAAACTCCATCATGTAGCGAACCGTCTCGGCTCTCCTGGCTATGTTGAGATCCTTCCTAGCTGCACTCCCATTTGTGTAACTAACCCATTCGTCAAGTATGTAAAGTGGTCTGTCGCCCCAACCACTTGCAGCTTGATCTACAAGGTACATCTTATAGACACTACCATGTAAACTTGGCGGAACATTTGACGCAACCTTTTCAATTCTTGTCTTAGGTTCCAAAAGTACAGCTGCACGACCATCTAAACAGTAGAATGCATTGATCCTTCGGCCATCATATAAACTATTGCGTACATTAGAGTTGATGCCATGCGTGGTTTCGTGAGCAGCCGTAATGAGATCGGGGTCATTATAGTAACCGCCATCATCAATATGAGCCCTTATATCCGAAAGAACATTTCCTAATCGTAAATCTGGCTTACTGTACGATTTCACAGATGTCCACTTTGGTTCGGGTAATGACTTTTCTTTCTCGACCTTTGGAGTCGGTCGTGGATTCTCGTCATGTTTCTTGCCAATCTTGCCGGCGAAAGCCCCAATGAGTAACCCAAAAAACATCAACAATGCAAGTTTCTTCATATTTACCTCGATGCCTTAGTTGGAACCACTATGGTATAAGAGTGGATACCCGCAGTTCTTAAAGCAGCCTTGTAATTGTCAATTACTCCACTTCCAAGACATATGTCACAAGGAAGATAGAATTTGATTCCAGCTCCATGACACCAAAAGCATCTTTTAGCAACCATATCACCATCCATATCACTCTTGAATCCCCATGATGAATCA
>Ga0208975_1000851_pt1 | contig 13879 bp, 27 predicted proteins | sample GreLakmeER78MSRF_FD_187700 | JGI IMG/M metagenome (GOLD analysis project Ga0208975, IMG submission 187700) | Freshwater lentic microbial communities from great Laurentian Lakes, MI, USA - Great Lakes metaG ER78MSRF (SPAdes) | ecosystem: Environmental > Aquatic > Freshwater > Lake | place: Great... | reverse complement strand
TCTACGAGAACGAAATCCAGCAGTCTTGTAATTAAAAACGTACAGGCTCTTGCCAGCCGGAATTTTATATTCAAGATCGTTACCAGAATTGATGGGATGATCTTTGCCCTTGGGATCGGTCCAAGACGCACCAACTCCCCATCCTCCAGCCAGTTCGTTCATGGTATAGTATGAAGTAATGGCTTCTACTTTAGTTTTAGAAGTTTGAATTTTCTTGGAGAATTCTTCCTTCATCTCAATATAAATTTCTTGAGTCTTTTTACGCAGGGTCTTGATCACATCTTTAGTATACTGCAATCCTTCCCGGCTTACGTCCATCTCAAGTTGACCGATATTAAAATCCAACTCAAGATAAAGACCAGAGTTGATAATCTCACTAACAAAACTCTTCCAACTATCAATATCTGCTTTTTGGAAAGCTCTATTCCACTTCTGAATATGATCGGGCATCTCTTCCTTTTCTTGACCCACAATCTGTGCGGTCTGAACAGGATACGCAATATTACCCATGATAGCTACAACACCACTATCAATACGATGATAACTATTAGGATAGTATTGAGTATCATTATTCAGTCGGCAAACTCTCCACCCGTCACCACTAATAACGATGCTAGTATTACTATACTTATGATCTTGTAGACCACTCCCGATACCACCCTCAATAATAGGTTTCATACGGAAATAATGGAAGATTCTCTTAGCCTTATCTGTAAATTCTTGGAAGTCATGCTGCTTAACAGCAAAACTAATCTCAAGACCATTAGGCTCAGATGTATTAGAAGTATTAAAAAGATTGAGGGTAGGAACACCGCTCTCATCAATCGCCGCAATATAAGTATATTTCTTGCCATTATAATAAGATGCGGTCGTAAAACTCTTGGTATAAGCAAACGGACTCTTAGACCCTAGACCAAGACAACCCACAAAATCATTGCTATCATTCTTGTTGGACGCTCCATAGGTTGTATACAAGTCCTCCATATCATCCTGACTAAGACCAGTACCATAGTCTCTAACCATAAAGGTAGGATTAGCAGCGGTGGGCAGAGTCACTTTAAAGGGATTCTTATTTCCAGCAGAGATATGACTATCATAAGCATTAGTTGAAAGCTCACGAATTGCAGCCATAACCTTGTCAGAATAAAGAGAATCTGAAAGGATTTTAAACATTTTCGCATTTTGTGAGATGGTAAATTGACTTTCCGAAACTACTCCTCTGTTATGCGTCTCAATCGTCCTATCTGCCAATTTCATATTTGTTCTCCAAAAGTGTTATCGTTCCTGTGATGTCGCAATTGTATCATCGGCAATAGCTGTTGTCAAGCGTTAGAAAATTATTTTTCCACCTTTGGAGATATTATCCTTTTTCCATAATGGTTGACAATTAGAATAATGAAAAAGCTTTTCAAGATCACCATCGTTTGACGCAGAGCATAGTGGGATGATATGGTCTATGTGCCACTCTCCATAATTATCCCAACTCATTCCTTCTAAAAATTTAGTTTCTATGTATAGTTTGAATTCTATCCATGATAATCCAATTATTTCTTCTGATCTTTTGCTTCTATTAGTTCCACGATAATAGTCATACAATCTATTTCTGTAGTTATTTTTAAGTTTAAATAACGGTTCTGTTTTTCTTCTAAAATTTTCTCTATGTCTTCTGTTTTTGATTATTTTTTCTTTATTCTTTTCGAGATACTTTTTATGATATGATGGATTATTTTGATAAAATTGTAATTTATGTTGGTCTGTTCTGTCTTTGTTTTGTTTATTCCATTTTTTATTTTGTATTAATATAGCGTCTTTATTAGAGATATATCTTTCTTGATAGTATGTTTTATTTTCTTTGTAGAATTGCTCATTTCTTATTTTTGAGCAATCTTTACATACTCTTTGTAATCCATCACTGGATGCTTTTCTTTTACTAAAAGATGTTGTACATTTATCTTCATTGCATTTGGAGCAAATTTTAGTATTCATTTTTGAGACTTGTCCGATATTATTTTAAAGCCTATGGCTATGTCTATCAGACCCAAAACTTTTAAAAAGACCACAGGCAGAGTAAACGTCATGCCTCCAACAAGTATGCAGAGCAATCCCATGATCCACACAAAAGGCTTTGGCATCCAATTAAATAAAGATAAGATGTAACTTAATGGCCCTATAATTATCACAGAGAAAAAGATTATTGTTACTATCAGAGCCAAACTAGCCATTAGCTATCATTTTCCTCATCGTCATGATCATCATAATTTTCATATTCTTCTGACTCATAAGCATCATCTTCATAAGGATCCCATTCAGTATTGTACTTGCTTTCTTCATCCTCCATGTGTTCTTCTAGCATTTCAGCCGCATCCATAATTATTTCAAATTCTTGAATTTTATCAGAGATATCAGATATTTTTTTATCCATATTTTTAAGCAGTTTTTTAATATCAAGAAGCTCTTTTACTAGCTTATTTTCAAGTGAACTAACATCCTTATTAGTTTTAAATATTTCTTGATTATTTTTTTGTACTTCTTTTATAATATCATTAATATCTTTAGACATTTAAATCTCTATGCTTTAAGGCGTTTATACTCTTTAATATCTCCGTTTTCAGCAATTTTCTTATCCTCATATCGTTCAACAACACGACGATAGAATTCTTGCTTAATATTCTCTAATACACCAGTTGCAACAGCAATTTTAGTATATGCTGGATTGCCCATAACTGATGATAAAATTCTAGAAAAACAATAGTTTATATCTCCTGCAATTTTTATAAATTCTTCTGCACTGGGATCAGTTTTATGATGTTCGTAAGAATACATTTGATCATTTAAACAATTGATCATATTATTGATACAGTCATCTAATTTTAGTCTATTTTCTTCTTTAATATATGGCATAATTTTACCCTTTTAATATTCTGAACATTTACATTGGAATTTATAACAATAATTACATTTAGGCCCAGGATCGGAAAATCCCCAAGCATTACAATATCCATCAAAACTTTCTTTGCCAGTATCTATACAAACAGCTTTAAGTTTTCCGTTCCTTTTAATATAAGCAATATTTGAATAATGGCAATCCCAAAATTTAAGTTTGGTTGTTTTAAAAATGTTATCTACTAAATCTTGTACCTGAGAGTACGACACTTTGCCATGCTTACCCAATTCTGTAATATAGCCCCAATTACTACTTTCTGGAACCCATCCACAAATAGACTTGGAATACCTTAGTTTTCTAATTTTAGATAAAACTTTGGGAGCAAGATTAAACTTGGATAGTTTTAATTGAATATTTCTTGCGTACGAAGCTTTTTGTTTAGAAGAAAATTCTTTAAATCCAATATTATTATATTTAGCTATAGGATATAGTTGACAGCAACCACCCTCTTTAAACCAAGAATCATTATCAATTAAATATTTAGCCATTGTAATAATTTTCTGAAATTTTATTTCCAGATAGATGTTCGACTAAGTTTATTGCTTCTTGTAAAGAATCTGTACTAGTTATTCTTAATGAAGATTGTACAAAATCAATTTTAAATGAACCATAAATTGTATAGAATGGCTCACCAACAGCTTCAGTATCGTCCCAATAATCTTCTACGCTTTTAATACTCTCAACAACAGTACCACCCTCATAGTCACTAATCTCCCTTTCTGTCTCAATTTTATAAAGTCTAAGATGAGATGAATTATTGCCAGTATTCAAACAATATCCTTGATAAAATCTATTAGACATCTTTAGATTTCCTATAAAGGGGTACAACTATTTTCTGATCTATATAAGGATTGTTCTGAATTCGCAAATCAAATAAATCATTATGCTTATTAGTTTTAGCCCAAGCAACTGGAGTCTCAAAAGACTTTCTATAACACTCTAGTTCTTTTTTGAGTTTTTTAAGTTCATCCTTAGCATTATTAACCCAAAAAATATCAGCACCACTTGACCAAGCAAAATCAATAAGAGTATCCAAAGGATTAGAATTCTTTTCGTTATCAGAAGGCATCATCATACAAAACCTATTCTTGTTTTATCGCCAATTGTAACTTCTATTTCGTTTGGAGCAAAAGAGTGGGTTGAATATGAGCGGCTATTCCACCATCCACACTCATATGTAATATTATTATCTCCATGAATATTAATACTAACAATTGTACCATAAACATCGTCTGCCAGCTTAACTTTGCTTCCGATCTTATATAGTTCTAGAACATTTTTGCTCATGGGTTTTCCTTTTTTTCTATTTCTGTAGTTATGTGTTTGTGAATGACAGTTTGGACAAAGCATTTGCAGATTAGATAGTTTGTTGTTTGATCTGCACCCATCAATATGATGTAGTTCGATTGTTATATTTTTATTGTATACCAAAATTAGTGCTGAAGGTGGGATTCGAACCCACAGTGTTTCTAGTGTGGGGGATTTTAAGTCCCCTGCGTTTCGCCAGTTTCGCCACTTCAGCATAAAAGTAACCGACTACAACAATAGATATGATTGTGAGGTTTATTTCCTAATGTGTCCCACGTTCATTTAAACCGTTGTAGCCGATTACTGTAATGTTTAATCAGCCGTTTGTATGAGCCTTTAGGCGACGAACAATGTCGGCCATAGCCTCAACATTATCAATCGTCTTTGAAGGCTTCTTACGCTCCATTTCTGGAAGTGTAATTCCCTTTTCCGACAAAGCCTTCTTAACGCGGGAATATCTAGCCATTGTGCTAGGAACCTTTTGACCCGTCTTAGTAGCAATCTCAGCATAAGTTTTACTTGAGTAAACTGCCTCAAGAAAAACCTCATCAGAGCAACGAATCCTAGTCTGCTTATTCTCAACAGTAACTTCAGCCATAATAAACCTCCAAAATCTCTTATCCAAGAGAGTTGACCTCAATCTTCTGATTGATCCTAGCCAACTCACTACACTGGATTGTACAACAGAGTATCGGTCTTGTCAATGTCGCTTCTTGATTTTTTTTTGATCCACGCTCATGTTTTTCTCAATTCTGCGATAATGTTACATATTGTAACATATTTAATATCATAATTTAATGTTAATAATTTATCGCATACCCCTTTTATATTATTTTGAATTAAATCAGTATTATACTCTACAATTAAAATAGATGGTCTTATATCTATCATCCCATCTAATACGTCTATCTCCGTTCCTTCTGTATCTACTGATAATATATCAATATGCCTAGAACATCCAATATATTTAAGTAAACTATATATAGACATTGTTTTTATAGAAATTTTTTTATCACTTTGTCTTAAAACGCCCGAATACTCTTTATTCTCATGAATATAAAAGTCTATATATGTATTATCTTTATTAGAAGCAGCATAATTAAATACTGGGCATAGTCTATGTTTTTGTATACCTTCTATGGCCGATGGGTCTGCTTCTATTAAAAAACCATCCCACCCAATATCTTCAAAATATTTACTGTTACTATGAAGTACTCCATCAGCACCACATCCAATTTCTATAAAAAAACCATTATCTGGAATAGATAGATTATTGACAATCCATTCGTCTTCTTGAAATTGGGAATAGAATTTGGTCATATTGTTATGTAAAATTATGGATGATAACTACTAAGTATAATAGTTATATAATCTTGTCTGACAACTGGTGTTTTTATCTTATAAAGATACCACGAAATTCAGATAATAAAAACTCTCTTATATATCTAGTATCTTCATGAGTTCTTAAATTATCCAGTAATTCATCCTGTTGACCAGATGGGAATATGTCTTTTCCTTCAAAAAATATTTTTTCTGATTTAATTAAAAAATATTGTATTAAATTTTTAAATTGTTTATTATTATTCCAATAATTTAAATCCTTTTTAGATATCGCCATAGACAATGCTGTACAATATATACTAAATTCTAAAGCTCCAGATACATAGTCAGATTTTGATATAGTAATACTATTGGTAGTATCGTTCACAGCACACTCAGCACCAGCAATATAAGCAGACCACTCATCTATAGGGTATGTCGGAACATCATTCCAATTGCCTAGTTGTTTAACAAAATATAGGTTGTATCTATATCCTCTAGCTATTAATGGAATATGAGGTATTATATCTCTCATAGTTATATTAGGATTATCTATAATAATAGCTTTTCCTTCTCCTATATAAAAGCTATTAATATCTTTTTTTAATTCTATTTTATATTGATTTCTCAATTGATTATTTATGCCATGAACAGTTTCATGTACATTCGTGCTTCTTCCATAAGGATCGCCAAATGGAGATTCTTTAGAATAAGATAATACTTGATTATAGATTATATTGTCTGATTTTATGTCTCTATATTTTGGTATATCTATTAATACTAAATCTATAGGTTCTATATTGTTAATTCTATATGTATTTCTTACCTTACGCCTCAGTTCTGAACCATGAGCGATATTAAATATATTAATAAATAGTAATATGACACATACAAATTTTACCATGTTTTCTCCATGGCTATAATTTTAATTTAATTATTTAGTGCTAGACTTCTCTATACTTTCTATTATCCAATTTTTAAATTGACTGATTCTTGTATGTCCACTTTGAGTAGAGTATGTTGATTTTGGTTTTGTGGTATTATTATTATTCCATATTCCAGAGTTAATACCGGCTAATTTATTATCTATAAATAATCCTCCGCCACTATCTCCACTAGCAATTAAAAATTCCATTGGAGTATGTGGAATATTTAATACAGAACATACTAGCAGATCATTTTCTATGTAATCTATAGTATTGGTTCCTCCTCTTTTGAGATTATCTCTAATAGTAGAACCTGTCGAAAAAGTACCAGTGTCCCCATACCCTACTATACTAGTTATTTGACCTATCTCATCGGTCTTTGAATAAAGTTCTGGACAAATATCTATAACCACTTGTTTAGATAATCGACCTAAAGCTAAATCTTTATATCCAAATTTTTTAATATTAAAATCTGTAGGTAAGATAATTTTATCTATAAAAGTTTTTTCATCATTATAAATGATATGATGATCATGATGATCATATACAGCATGGGCGGCGGTTAGAATCCATTGTGGTTTGATAATAACAGCAGATGCTTTGTATAGTTGTTCATTTTTTAAGGAACATAAAACTACAACAGAATTATATTTAGCTCCATAAGAAATATGATCTTCATCTTTGCTTTTTGGGTCTATAGTTCCGGCTATTGTTGTATTAATTAATGAAAGACTTAATAGTATTATATGAAATATACTACTCTTCTTCATTGGACAAAACCATAGCCAAAAGTATATATATCCAAAATAAGGCACTACCAGTCAAAATAGTACCTAAAACAAATAATATTCTAATAATAGAAGGGTCTACGCTTAAATATGCAGCAAGACCGCCGCACACACCAAAAAGTTTTCTGTTTTTGGATTTAAGGAGTTTATTCATGAGTTTCTCCTTTCATTATTCTTTATCAATAGTAATTTTAAGTATTAAATAATCGTCTTTTCCAGAATCTATCTTTTGTATATTTTTTATGTTGCCTTTACCAAAAAAGTCTTGACCAATATGCAAGAATGGGCCACCCTGTATATCTGCAAAATTCAAAAAAGACTCATCAACTTGAAAACCAAATTTAGCACATTCAATCTCACCCTCAACTAAAAATTCATTATTATTAATTTGTGTAACAATACGGCTTATTTTAGACCGTACAGAATTTATCATTATTTGCCTCAAGAATTGAGTTCAAATCTTCGTGTTTATCGGACGCTAGATTTGTAAGAACGTCCCGTAATCTATTATTTTCTATTTCTAGGGTTGCAATAATATTATTTGCTTCTGTTAAAGCTTTAGTCAAATAGTAGTTTTTATTAGCCAATTCGTCTGCCACATAACTATTCATAGTTTTTATAACCATATAAACCTCCTCATAATAGAGAAGAAAATATTTAAACCCATAATTATATACACCTATGTTGTTTCAAGATCCAAACTGGAAATAAAATTTTTAAGACCAATTAAATGAGTATTTTTCAATACCATTTGATCTGAGTATGGGGTTTTATGAAACAAAACTCTCCAACAATAGCGAAATCTCTGCCATAATGACATTTTTGATTTAAAGCTATAGTTTGATTCATATATGGCAAGATCGGCAATTCCTAGTTCATTATCATATTTTATTACTAAAACCTCGCTATCACAGTCGCAAAGCATATAAAAAATCTTATTTTCGTTTAGATTTGTTACGCTTGTCATGTTTCTTCTTTCTAAAAATTCTTTCGTAGTTTTTGTCCCAGGTTTCTTGGGAGACTAAACTAGTTCGTCTTTTTGACCCTTTACCGTTTTGGTTCATTTCTAACTCTCCTGAGTCTGAGTATTATTATAGAATGACAGACTCTTCCTCAAAGACGTATGACCAATAACGAGAATCAGTCTTATTCTGTTTTGCATCCCAAAAAATACATCTAGCAATATACAAGGGAACATTAAGTTTTCCACAATTAATACTCCAGTGTCTTTCCATTTTCTTATACAAAGACAATCCAGTTTTACTCTGATATGTAAGGGTTTTCATACCGTACAATTCAAGCATATGAGTATCCCCACAAAACACTCTACATTCATTAGGATGAATTTGTTCCAAAGAAAACGAAATTTTGGCAGAACCTAGTCCGCTAATCTTGTCTACGATACTATCTCTCTTTTTTACATGACCTTTCTTGGCTGTAAAATAGAAATCTTTAGGGTTAGCCCAAAATTGGTCTTTGAAAGCCCAAATAAACTTTGTTCTATTATTATAAAGTCCACAACCACTATTCTTAATTTTCTCTCTTAGAGTCTCCTTGTTATCCATCCAATCGCTAAAATTTTTGATAGCATTATACCCATTAACATTTGATTTCCATGTTGTATGGACGCTCATAAAACTGAACAGATAGCGGCGGAAAATATCATCATGATTTTGTGGACGAACACTTTCCCAATAATCTTTATAGGCAACTACCTTATCCTTGGGAAAATTCTTAAAAAACTCGTCTGCCTTAGACGTACTCATTACAACAGGTTTCTTCTCAATAACTACTTCTGTCATGGTTTCTCCAATGTTTGATTCCAAAGTGTATGCTCCGATTCTACACTAGTGTTATCGTCTTGTCAATCGGTAAACTGTAATATTTCTAATTAAGTGTATAATTATTATATAACTTTTTTAATAGGGAGACTTTAAAATAATGATTATTCTGTATTTTATATTAGCAGTATTAGTTGCAGATTTATTAACTGGTATATTTCATTGGTGGGAAGATAGATATGGTAATCCAGATTGGCCAATTATAGGAAAATATATTATACAACCTAATATTAGACATCACAAAAATCCAATGTTATTTTGTAGGGGTAATTACTGGCAGAGAAATTGGACAACAATCACTCCTGCTTTAATACTTTCTGGTATATTTTATATAATAAATTATTATTTTTTTTCTTTAGTATTTTTATTGGCTTCTCAAAGCAATGAAATACATTGTTGGGAACATAGTAAAACTAATAGATTAATCAGATTTTTACAGAATTACAACATATTACAGAATAAAAAAACACATTCACTACATCATAAGCGACCCTATGATACTAATTATTGTGTTATGACTATGATTGTAAATCCTATACTTAACAGTTTTTCTTTTTGGTATTATCTAGAAAAATTTATCTTTTTAATTTCTGGCATTAAACCACGAAAAGAAAGAGAGATATACTAGATAGTCCTAGAGTCTCCATGTAAAACCTTAAAAGTAGGAAAACGCAAACTAAGTCCCCCGTCTTGATTTTTACTCTCAGCAAAATACTGTACAGTTATGATTTTCCCAAGAATCTTTTTTGGGTTATTATAAAATTCTTGCCTTTGTTCGATACTAAAACCAGACCCTACTCTTACCGTATGACCTTTGTGTTGGATCATAACGCAACTCAACATAGTTTCCTCACATTCTGCACCATCCTTTACATATCGGAATGGCCCCATTTCTGTATCAACAACCTCATATTCGTCATCAAAAAACTTTTTAACTTTGAGTAGGTCTTTGGATCGCTTGCCTTTATATGGTTCGTCTGCTCGTAGTATAACACCTTCCCAACCATAATCGGAGGCTTCTTTAACCCACTCTTGAAAATGCTCATCATTATGAATCAACTCTTGTTCAAGTAGAGCAAGGCATGGACATTCGTTCTTAATCATAATCTCTGTCAGATTTGCCAAACGAATAGAATAAGGACGATTCTTCTCGCCTTTCTTGCTATAGAATTCATCGTGACTAATCATATCAAAAATTTTAAATGAAGGATTAGGAATAGTATGATCCTTCTTTTTGAGTTGTTTCATAACTCCTTGAAAGTCTTCATTACCATCTTCATCAACTAGACAAAGTTCTCCATCCAAGACTACATTAGTAATACCCAAACCCTTAATGCCACCCCTAACAATATCCAAAGTCTCAAACTCTTTTCCCGTGCGGGAATAGAAGGTAGTATCGCCATTAGCATCAACAATAGCAACACATCTAGCACCGTCAATCTTTCTGCTAACATACCATCCATCCTTCCAGTCAACAATTTTAGGCTCGTATTTATCAGCAAGAGCCACACTAAATTCTGGAATATGATCTGAGATTGCTTTATTTATAATCTTATCCCCGGCACGGGTTTTCAAGTCTTTATCAATGATACAATGGATAAGTTCTTCGTATTCGGAATAGTGTTCAATAAAACTATTCACAGCAGAGATAGCGTCATGTCCAGTAATCTTTCGACTTTTTAGAGCATCCAGTAGATCAAAGAAATTTTTGTATTCATTCTTTCTGGATACAAGATGATTCTTCTTCTTGAGATTATCACTAGTGACATTGTATTGCCACAATGGATGATAGGTATAAAGCAAAATATTCTTGGTGAAAGATGCTGCGGCACTATTGTGTCCGCAATAATCCAGAATAATACCTTCCTTATCCTTGGTGCTACTTGTAGCCCTAAGATCACGAACCATTCCCCAAACATAGTCAAAATCATGAATCATACCAATTTCTCCTGTGTGTTCCACCATTCTAGCATACGCCAAACCCATTGTCAAGTATCGTCTAATCGTTGACGTTTCTTGAACACAATAGCCATGTATTGTACCAGATCGCTTCCAGAAGTTTGAAACCAACAAGGGAATATGGCATGAATTATGAGACATAAACCAGCAACCAAACAAATAAATCCATAGAAAACAGCAAATTTTAAATGCTGATAATAGGTCATATTATTTTCTATTAGATGTTGTTTAAGTTTATTTATATAGCTCATGCTTTTCTTTGATATAAATAATTAAATAGTTTAGCCGCACCATGATATGAATCGTCCATATATCCAGCGGCTAGATTACAATTAGAACAGATCCATCCACGAAAAATATCTGTGTCAGGATAATGGTCACAAACCCATTTATCTGGAATTTTATGGCAACATTCACAAACTGTTGGTTTATCTGGTGCTGATTTTTTAGCTATTCTAAGATTTTTTTGATATTCACTAAAACATTCTTTACACTTAGAATAGGCTTTGCCTCTATCAAGATGAAAATCATCTATAGATTTTTCTAAATTACAGATTCTACAAATTTTTAAATCATTTGAGATAGTAGCTTCTTCAGTAATAATCTCTTCTTCTATAATATCTTCACTATTACTATTAGTGTCTTTAAATAAGAATAGTTGTGACATTAGATAAAGACCCCCGAGAGTATTCTGCTATTTTGGGTTTTAACAGTAATTTTATCGGGGGTTTGCTTTACCATTTAGATATCACTTAGCAAATGACTTACGAGAAACTGCTGCATAGCGAGTTTCGCCGTTACGACCAACAGATGTTGTGATACTAAAGCCACGAGACTTTAGGCTGGGCTTAATATCACTAATGGTCGCCCTAAGATTACCAACATCAAATAGGCTATAGGCACTATCTTGGCTAAGTGTCTTGCCCTTTGTTAGATAATTCATAACCTTATCCTGCTTTGTCATACTAGTACTTGACATAGTTTTCCTCATTACTTTTAAAGTTAATATTAACTAAGATATCACGCGATATCCTTACGTTATGGTAGACTATGAATATTTTGTGTCAAGGCTTGAATTTTTTGATCCATCTCATTTTATGAATAATTACTAACATCAAAATGTTTTAGTTCTTGTTTTTCTTTATACTCTTTCTGATGTTCTATCCAAGCGTTATTTGTTATATGATTAAATATAGCGGCAGCAACTTTGCTTACGCTATAAGCAACACCAGATATACTACTATCATCATTTTTTGACCAGTAATATGCAAAAGAATCATTTTCTTTTTCTTTTACTATAGAATAACCATGTTGCTTTGCCCATTTTTTAATTTCAGAAATTAGCATAATTATTATTTCTGCATATGTTCCGTATGAGTTAGGTATTTTTTATGTTCAAATCCCATAGCAAAACCCTGCATATAAACTGTCTTTAGTAATCTAAAATTTTCTCCGACAAATTCTCTATTGTCTTTGGCCCACATAATGAAACTTTTTTCTTCATCGCAAATATCAGCTAGGTCTGGATGATAAATTTCATCAAACCATAAATAATGTTTTTGTAGTCTAGTATCTAGTGCAATAAACACTGGTGGTTTTGGATCGTAGCTATTATCTATTTTTGATATAATAAGCTCATCCATAAAACAATTTACCACCTTGTCTCCAATATTAAGCTTCATTGCTTGATCTAATCTCATGACCATAAACTCCCACGAATTTTAATTAATTCAATCAACATTTTTGTATCTTCTTTATCGTAATCATCCATGATCTTGGCTATTTTTTTATAGTAGCTTTTACCATCTTTTTCTTTGGTAAACACAGAGTCTGGATCAGTTCTATAATCTCTATCCTTCCACCAGTTGTAAAGTTCTAATACTTTTTGAGATGATATTGCTTGGGTGGTAGGTTTGTTATAATCTTTATTGTCAGGATTAATTCCATAATCTTCGTTCATCTTTAGTTGACCTGCCCAGTTTAGGTAATCCAATCCTGCCTCCGCACATCTACCCCCGACAAATTTATATTTCTTCTCAGATTTCCATTTACTAAGATGAGCCAGTTCACTCTCCACATAAATTGTCAACTCATTAAAAAGACCGTGAAGTATTCTATAGTCAAGATCGTAATATTGTCCCGGCTTTAGTCCTGTTCTAAGATAGTGCATTTTATCAATAAAACGATTGCGAACATATACTTCTATGGTATGATAAATATCCATAGGAAGATTAACAATATCCTGCAAAAAATCTAATAGTTCTTCCGCCACCCAATATCTAAATGGGTGTTTTTGTTCTGATTCTTTTCTCCAAACTTCCCATTCATCCCATCCAAGAGCAAAAGGTTTTTCAATGCCCCTAATCCAGTTGGCAAATTTGGAACAACTCCAATAATTGAAACGACTTCTTTTATTAAGCTTAAACAAAGTAGTTCTTTCCCTCTAATGGATCATTAGGATATGGATAACTAAACGGACCCAAAACTTTCCTTCTTTTTTCCTTAATAAAACCTAGCACTTCATTAAAACAAGTTTCACACAAATGAATATCGTACTGCATACCATCTTGGTTGGAAAAATATCCCCATGTAGCAGTTAATTCAGCATATTCATGCTCATCTACTGGTTCAGTAATTGTGCAATCTTTTCCACAAGCATCGCACAGGATTTTATCTACTGCTTTTACTGTTTTTTTCTTGTATGTTTTCATTATGGGCTTTATTCAAAATAGTAGTTTTTTTATTTTCTAGTTTAGATACAGTATTATATATTTATCTATATATAATTACAGG
>Ga0208975_1000850_pt1 | contig 13890 bp, 3 predicted proteins | sample GreLakmeER78MSRF_FD_187700 | JGI IMG/M metagenome (GOLD analysis project Ga0208975, IMG submission 187700) | Freshwater lentic microbial communities from great Laurentian Lakes, MI, USA - Great Lakes metaG ER78MSRF (SPAdes) | ecosystem: Environmental > Aquatic > Freshwater > Lake | place: Great... | reverse complement strand
GTTGCGCTAGACTACGACAAGTAATTAGAATGATAAATGTCCAGTGAATTTCGATAAAAACTTCACTGGACATTCTTTTTATTTAGTAATCTGTTCGGCAGTCATGCCTCTCTGTATCTTCTTTAAGGTTTGTGCATCTACATCTTTTAATATGTAGCGAACCTTAGTGTACACCTTAGACTGTTCCTTAGTAAGACCACCGTTATTTTCTACCCACTCTATTTCAGTGATAACATTGTCTATACTCATGGTAGACTTCATCAGGTCTAACTTGTAACCATCTACATCTCCAGTAGCCTTTTTTATAGCCTTATACTCTTCATACTGAGACTCAGTAAGACCTCTATTCTCAGCTACCTTCAGCATCTTCTTTGCAATAGTTCCGCCTTCTCTAGGCAACAATCCAGCTAGATATAATCCATCCAACCATACTGCTAGATCTAGTTTCTTTTGATCTTCTGGAAGCAGTATCTTCTCAACTTCATTACCGTTGTACTCCTTAGTATATTTACCAGTACTTGCAACTTCAACTAGTTCCTTAAACTCAATTGCCTTGTCTAACATTATTGTTAAAGACCCTGCACTAATAAATTTCTCTGAGTTGTACTGCTCGAAGTTAAGTTTCTGCTCATCAATCCATTGCTGTCTGAACTCTTTTTCTGTCTTAGCGTCCATAGGGTCTTTATCTCTTGACTCCAGGTACGTATTTCTTTCGTCTACGGCAAGTTTAAGGTCCTCCTTACTGTATGTAAGGTCTTGTATTTTACTTGTTATCTCATTAGCAACAGCAACTGTTACACCATCTAACAAAGGAAAAGGAGATAATAAATCTTTAATTATATTAACTCCAAATTGTTGGTCAGTATATTTATCCCTTTTTTCTTTTTCTTCCTCTGGCTCATCGTAGCCCATCAAGGAAGCAGCAGCAGCTCCCCATATATTTTTAAATATAGCTCCCATCGCATTAAATGCTGCTATCTCAACTAGTAAGCCAGTCATTGACTTTGCAGCGGCTATCTTGTCCTCCTTGATAGAAGTTGAAGAAGATAGTGTACGTAAATCAGATGCCATCCTAGTCTTTTGGTTCAATATAAAGTTAGCAAAAGGAAGGACTATCTTTCTTATAGCCTTCTTTGTTGAGTCTGACGAAGACATGAATTCACCCATTAACATTGGATCAGATACGTTCTGCTGTCTATCAACCATGTGTTGTGCGTAGTCAGCCGCATCTTGATTTTTTTTATGTGTATCCCAATCAATACCTCTAGTATCTATTCCTTGACGCTTTAAGTCTTTAATGTAGTAAGCCTTCCAAGAAGCACGAGCGATATAAACGTCTGGCTTCGCTAAGAAGTTCTTCAAGTAAAACTTATTGAGGTCTCTAATAGCTGAAGTCAACTGTGCGCCCTTACTGTTTGCTACCTTCTCTAGGTACTTGTTACCACTAGATATCTGAGACGACGACTCAAGTCCTCTGTTTGCTATAGGCATACCACTAGAGCTTAACCACTTATTATAATCTCTGTCGCTAACTAAATCAAAAAGATTTAACGTTCTGCCAGTATTTATAATTGTGTTCATAAGTACTGGGACAGTTTGAAGAAGCGGAGCCATTACAGTTCCAAGTGCTTTTGCTGTTCCAATAGCTGATATACTATCCAAGAACTTATTAGCCTCGTTGAACGACTTATCAGTAGTGAATGACTTATGCTTTGACTGTGTTATGTAGTTATTTATTCTTGTCTTTAGCATCTCTCTATCCTCTTGTAATTCAATTATTTTATTCATTGCTTTTGAGTTCATGAACGATGCAATCTGAACTATTGGAGCTGCTGTGTTTATATCTATAAGTGCAGCCTTCATTGAGTTAGAGTTACTCATATCAAAGTCAAGATTAACAAATCTAGTATTACGGCTCTCTTCTTTATTTATTAATGTTCCAAAGTTCTTGTTAGACTCCATCAACACTCCAGACTTGTTCTTGTCAGTAACTAGTCCAAGGTCTAGTCCAAAAGAACCCATACCTTCGTTGCTGTCAAGCAGGAACGTTTCGTTGTTTATCTTAGAGTATCTGTCTGGTGTGTAGTTTAAGTCCTTACCTAACTGTGTGTTATACACAGCTAAACTTACGTCATATAGGTCCGAGTAGTGCTCTGACCACTTGTCTGTCCACCACTTAACAGCAGCTCTGTTTGTAGGGTCAACTCTTGATTCAATGTCTAGTATGTTTGGATTAGATTCTTCTAGTCCAAGTTTATTAAACAACTCCTCATAGATTTTTCCCATCTTCTTTTGCTTTTCGTCTCCATCAATCTTAAGTGTGTTTATACTTTCCTTGATCAATGATATCCTTCTCTTTAGTTCTTTCTGTTGCTGTAAGTCAGTTCCAATCAGTGTTCTCTTAAGGTACGCAAGCATTCCTCTCTCGTATGTGTTCATCGCAGAGTTGAATGCCTCTCCATTTGACATCTTCCATACAAGTCTTCCAAGCATATTCTTCTTAGAGAACTCCTTACCATACTCGTCAACAATCTTAGTATGCACAGTGTCTGCCTTAGCCACACCGTTTTCAAACTCATTAAGACCCATAGCCTTGGTAAACTGTAACCCAGTTCTAACTCCTCCAAACATTCTATCAATTAGGACTGGAAGTGTAGTAAATAATCTTGCTTGAATTCTACTTATCCCTTTAATAAATAATACTCTTAATGCCTTTGCCTTTATTCCAGTCTTAGCAAAATCAGAAGCGTTCTTTGCTCCGTTAAACTTTCTAACTGATGCCTCTAGTCCGTCAGTTATTCCGTTAACTATGAAGTTATTAATTGACTCAACGATATTATAGGCGTCACTTAATGACATCTCGTTTATATCGATTGCTATGACTTTTTTAATAATAGCCTTTGACTTCTCGTCTATGGTTAACTCCTCTCCAGAGAACTGATCTACAGCTCCGTCCTTCAGCATTCTGTTTATGTATGTGCTGTAGAAGTCAAACATCTTGTTGACGTACTTACGAAGCTCTGCCTCTTTCTTTTGCTTGTCCTTTATCTCGGTCCCTTCAATAGACTTTATAACCTCGATGATATCCTTCAACTCCATGTCTTCAGATATGATGCCTTGGTCTACTAAGTCTTGATATTCAGCAAGTTTCTCTTTCTTTATCTTAGCGTCTTGAGCTTCAATCGCATCTTCAGTGAACTGATTCATCTCAGATATATTTACAGCCTCCTTTAGAACAAACTTCGTGTCACTTACAGATCTCTTAAGTGCAGACATTATCTTTTCAGCGTTCTCTATGTATGACTGAACATCATCCATCATCGACGGATCAATGTTAGTAAAGTCCTTAGCCATACCAGCAACTTGTGCTTGGTTGTTCTTAAGAACTCTTCTAATACTTTTCCTTAACTTAAATGCCTTTGATAGCTGTTCTTGGTAGTCAGCATTATTAAATAATCTCTCAGCGTACTCTAAGTACCTTGACACCATAACTGGGTTGTCAACGTTTAGGTATGCCAACCTCTTAGCTAATGACGCAGCCTGAGCAGCAGATATAGACCCTTGTCGCTTCATCTGATTGATTGCAACTACGATGCTTCTTTGTTTATTCTTGATGTCTCTAACTGCTATGTTAGCAGCCTGAGCCTTAGCCTTTATGAACTCATTACGCAGTGTCTTAATGAACATCGTAACGGTCTCTGGCTTTTGAGTGCCTAAGACCTTAGCTATAGATGGAGCAGCCTTTTCTTTCTGTGACTTATACTTTCTGAAGTCACGAATTGCTTGCTCACGTTCTATGTCCGTAGCGTTCTCGTACCATAATGATGTCTGTATATAGTCAATAGAGTTCTGTAGAGCTTCTTTAGTATCTCTACCTCTGTCTTGAGATTTCTCAAACACACCCTCAGCCTCATTGAACATTCTATTCTTTTCTGGTTCTATTGCATCGTTGATGTTCTTTTCAGAGTATCCCTGGTCCTTCAAGTACTGACGGATAGCAGCGTCAGAGAACCCCTGGTCCTTCGTCAACTTAACTATGTCGTTGATGGACTTAGGCTTCTGCTTACGTGGAGATATAGTCTCCTCGATACCAGCTACCTCTTCAGCGATCTGTTTACGTGGGGTTATCTGTTTTGAGATTTCTTTAGGAAACCTCTTGAAGTTTATAGCTCCGCCTACTCCGTCGCCCTTGAAAGTTATCATGTCACCATCTATAGACGTGATCTTGCCTTTAGCTCCGTATACCTCAACGTCGTCTCCAACCTTGTAAGTCTCCTCAGCGATAGCCTTCATTGGAACGTTACCCTTAGAAGCGTCAAGCGTCATCGTAGTCTGTGCTCTGAGTTCGTTGTTTCTCCACCTAGCAACGACCATGTCATACCCGTTCTCGTTAGCGACCTGAGTTATGAACGCAAGCTGGTAGTTAGGACTGAATGATTGTGAAGGACGTGCAGCCTCAAATCTTTTCTTAGCCTCGTCATAGAAGTTCTCTGGATCCTGGTTGAAGTCGTACACCTTACCGTTAGGCACAAGTACCGTGTGTAGGATGTTACCTACCCCTGGCTCGACCTGGTTGTCCATCGTGTAGTACATAGCTAGTCCGCCGACAGCAGATAGTGCACCGCCCTCTTCTTGACCAGTGATTATGTTCTGTCCAGTTCCAGGTTTGATCGTATTTCTCTTGTCGTTAGAGTAGTGATGGAACACGAAGTTACCACTCTTATCTTCAGTTAGTTTACTTGACACCTCTGGAGCAAGTTGCTTGCGGTTAGATGCTGTTATCTCTCCAGATGCGTAAGATAGTTTTGCTGTCCTATTGTACTGAGCCTCAGCAACTTTATCACTCTTTGGTCCGTGCTTTTCAAAGTACTCGTCCCAAGTAAATGACTCACCAGAGCTCTTAGTTAGGCTCGGGAATATATCCCTCATGCTGTACGCTGAGTCTAAAATAAACATCTCTATCTCTGCTACAGTTCCGTCTTGATTTTCTGCATAAATCTCGTATGGATATGACTTATGATAAAATTCATCAGTAGCCTCTGTTTTCTTCCATTTAAGAGCACCCTTGGTTCTCATTACGGTTACAACATCACCAATTTTTTTAGCTTTTTCTGTTAATGGCTCCTCAAATTTTTTAGCTGCTTCGAATGCGTTTCCTGCTGATGGAAAGTTTACATCTCTAACTGACGCATTTCCAAGCAATGTCTCTACTATAGCTTTTCTATCTTCAAATGTAAGGTTTAACACACTTGATCCATTATCATCTAGTATAGGATTATTATTTCTGTCTACTATATACTTGCCGTCTTGAAATAATACATACTCTAACTCACTGAAAATATTTGATACATTGTTTGATTTTTTTATTACATCAACTAATATAGGTTTTTTTAGTTTAATATTCTTGGTTTCAAACGCTTTATTTATTAGCCTTATTACTTCTAGTTTATTTATCTTTGTTTTTGTACTACTAGCGTCTAATTTCATTAACTCAAGCGTGGCAACAAGCATGTCGTTGTTGCTCATGTGTTGCTTGTCAGAACCAACCATCGGGGTGCCGTATATGTATCCGTCAGCGTCTCTATTTGCGTTTGCATTTTTTGCTAAATTAGATGCCTTTGTTTCGTTCTTAGATGCCCACCATTTACCAGTTATAGCTGGAAAATTTACTCCACCTAAGAAGTTAAACAACACAGCTCCTGAGTCACTAGCAATGTATCCACCAGTCATTCTATCTGACTCAAATACATTTGTTTTCTTTCCATTGAACCTAGACAGAGGAATATTTTCTTCAACCTTTGTGTTTTTGTTAACATCAAACCTAATTATTTCTCCTGCTATGCTTTTTCTATTAGCTACATTTTCAGAAACTGATATCTCTCCAACAACTCCTTCTATTAATGGATTAACGTCAGCCTCACTAATTTCTTTACCTTTAGCTACTTTTTTAGCTATAGTCTTAAGCATATCATAGGTCTCATTTCTGTTGAACGGGTCTAATTTAAATATGTTTGCTAACTTATCTATCCATCTGAAAATAGTATCCTTAACAGATGTAGAGAATGAGTTATAGTTCTCTGCAAGTATACCTACTAGTTCAGCTAGTTTCTCTTCGTTCTGAATGTTCTCTTCGTATCTAGATATAAAGTTCTCTAGCTTCTTCTTAAGCTCTGGGTTATTATCAATCTTAGATGAGATAGATTGAACCATTCGCTTGGTTACGTCGGCAGCGTTCTTGTTTGTCTTAACTTTATTTATTAAGATAGCATGGAATACCTCATGAGCAACAGTTCTAGCGTTAGCTAGAGACAAGTTTATATGAATGATATTATCTATTGGATCAAATGTTCCACCGCTAGCTACAGCTCCTGGACCATCTCCAACTGCCTTTCTATACGATGCGTCATCATTGTATGTCTCAAACGTAATACCTGGAGCTATAATAGATAAGGCTTTTTTTGCTTTTGTAAGTATCTTAGCTATCCCTTTGTCTATAACTACATTAGGTGACTTCTGATCTGTCTCAGACAACAACTGTCCAATAGCCTCAACCTCTTGCTCTACTGTTTTTTCTGTTTTAGGTTTAGACACTGGTATTTTATTTTCAAAATCATATCCTATAGAAAAAGTCTTAAGTCCATCAGAAGTTCTTATTACAGATACAAAATTTGATTCAGGATTGTATTCACTAAAAGAGAAGTTATCACCTGACTTATCTCTTGGATTCATGCTACCGTCTTGGTATACTAGTCCTTCTGAATGAGCAACTGATTCTTGATTAAACTCTATAGCAAATGCTATTGCATCCTCCTTAGATAATTTAGGGACAAAGAATGAGTTCTCTCCTTGATCATACTTACCAGTTACTCGTCTTGGTTTATATCCTCTAGACTCTAGCCACTGTACTGCTTTCTGATTAAGACTCTTGTTCTCTTGATCAGTTAATGGCTGTGCTAATGGATTTTCAGCTGTTAACATTCCAAAATCACCACCTAGTTCTTCAGCTAATATATTTACATCCTCAACGGGTAAATCCTTTGATGCCTCCTCAACAAATTGAGCTGTAGATCTAGCTGCAACTCTTTCTGCCTTTTGTTCTTCAGTTGGATATGTTATTTCTATTCCTGAAACTACAGCACGTTTTCCTGGAGCTATTTCTTTCGTAGCAGGCAACAAAGGAGTGATCAACTTGTCGTACTTCATATAAATAGAACCATAAATAAGTTGGTCACTTACAGATAATTTATCTACATCTATTTTCCCGTCAGCTTTATATTCAGCGTTAGGTAATTTGGCTTTAATTTCCGCTTGTTCTTCAGCTCTTAAAGTTTCTACTTGTTCTTGTTCAGTAGTCTGTTCAATATTTGTAGCTGCTTCTTCTTGTACCTTATTATTTGCTTTTGTTATTTCAGATAATTTTCTATTAATTACTGATGCTGCGTCTTGTTCTGTGAATCCATCAGATTCAAATTCTTTTTGAACTCCTCTTAATAAATCTTTAAAACTGCCTCCTTGCTCCGTAAATGCCCTCACAGATTCTCTTAATTTCAATCCATCAGAATACCAAGTACTAGGATTTCCAAAAAAAGCGTCTTTAAAATCTTTTTTAGCTGCTGTTTTGCTTACTTCTGATGAATATTTTTCTACAATTTCTTTAGTTTGTCTAGCGTCTGATCTATCCATATAGGAGCCATACCCATTAGGCATCTCCTTATCTTTTTTCATTATAGAATCAACAATACTTATTATTTGATCTAATGGAGCATTTAATACGGATTGCCATTCTCTCTTCTCTACTTCTTTTTCTATTTCAGAATATTCTTTACTTTCTTTTGTAAAACTTTTAAATCCTTCAAGTTCAGATTGTCTTTGCTCTAATTCTTCAACAGATTTATTCTCTATTTTTTCTTGCTGTACTTCGCTTGGGACAGTGCTATCGCCACGATCTGTGCTTGGCTGCGTGGTTTCCCGTTGGCTCCCTTCGCTGACCCCGACTTCTTGTTGTCCTTCACCAGTTCCCTGATATTCGACTGTACCGCCTTCTGTTGTGACTTCTTGGACGTTGCTTTCTTTAGTGGCATCTTCTGATATTTTAGTTAGTTCGTTATTAATCTCGGCAACTCTTGCCTTCTGTGTTGCGACAAGGTTTACGTCCTTGCCTTCAATTTCTTTTTCTAGTTTGTTTCTTTCTAATGTAAGAGTTAATGCACTCTTTAAGTTCTCACCAGTTATGTTATCAGGAATTTTATTAAATAAACCTTGTACATCATTCATAGCATCTAACTGGTTCTGAGCTTCTGACTTTGTTAATTTTCCAGAAAGCATTCCAGTCTTTAACTTTGCAATAAATATTTTCTTGATCTCTGAATCTTCTGAAATTGATTTTAGAAAGTCTACATCCTTAGCATTATATAGGCTTATATCTCCATTTCTAATTTTCTCATATGACGTACCAACAGATGTCATAACCATACCACCTATAGCTTCAGCAGCAGCATCTTCTAAAACCATTGCTGCACCTTCACTAAAAGAGTCAGGAGTGTCAAAGTACTCTCCTTGAGATAAATCTTTTGCAAGTTTTCCGTCAGTCTTATCTTTATATAAGTTATATAAACCCTTCAGTCCAATGTCTAATACTAGAGATTGAGTTGCACCAGTCTCTGCCTCTGCTAACGTACCTCCAATTACTTTTAATCCAAACTTAGCTATATTTGATTTTATTTCTTTTTCAAGAACACTTTCAAATACTTTTTTAGTTGTGTCTCCACCTATCTTACCAGCAACTGAAAGTAATGACTTAGCTATTAATGACTTAGCTAATGGGTTCTTTGACATCATTGTGGTTACACCAATATTCTCTAAGATACCCATACCTATAGCATAAGGAACAGCAATTATAGATCTATCCTTTACCGATGTAGTTTCAAAGTCTTTATCATTAAGCATCTCATCCTCAATAGAGGTATATGCTTGAGTAGCTAATGCTGACACCCTAGCAACAGCTCCACCTGGAACAAGCATAGCTGGTAATGACTCAGCAACTCCAGCTAATGCTGTCTCAAAGAAACCACGATCAGATGACTTTCTATATTCTTCTGTTGTACTTGATGTTCCTATTAATTCAATATCTCTTTGCTTTTGAGCTTCTTTACTTTTTAATAAATTTTTATTAATTATTACCTGCTCAATTTGTTCTTTATTATATCCCTTTTGTTGTAGCAATTTTTTTTCATCAGGATCCATTGTTTCATAGTTATCCTGAATCATTGATCTAATTGATTCTTTCGGTCTGCCAACTATTTCATATTTCAATTTACTTAAACCTCCTACAGTAGAGTTAAGCATGTTTCCCCAGAAACCACCAATTTTTTCTTTTGTTAGCAAGTATTGTCCAGCTACAGTCTCTAATTTTTTCATTTCAGATACTACTGCATTGCCACTTTTCTTTATCTCTGAGTTTTTATTATCTATATCTTCAGCTCGCTGTATAAAGTTAGCTGACATTATGTCGTACTGTTCTTTATCAATTTGTCCAGAGTTTACTTTTTGATTAAATGCATTCAGATCTTTTTGATATTGAGCAGTTTCTGCTGCAATCTTTTTAGATGAATTACTTACATCGTTTAACTGTATGTTATAGTTGTTAGTCTGATCTTGTATAAAGTTATTAGATAAATAAGAATCTATTTGTTGCTTAACAACTTTCTTTTGATCATCAGTCTTTGCTTGCTTTAATGAATAGTAAAGTTTATCAATCTGCTCTGTCTGTGCTTTAGTCTGTGTAGATTTTTTATCTTTATATACTTTGTAAGCCTCTGAATTATAAAAATCTGTTATTTCTTTTTGTACTTCTTTTTTCTTTGATGGATTATTTTTATATACAAATAAATCTACATTATAATCTGATAGTCTTGATTTTATATGGGACTGGGCATCATAAAAATCTAAATTTTTAATAGACTTTAAGTACTTATCTGATTTATAATAATCTTCTAGCTCAGTATTATACTGAACTCCTTTATTATCATGTTTATCTTTTATATCCTTAATGTTATTTTTTATATCATTACTCTTTGGAGATTGATCTGACTTATTTAAATCTAAGAATGTTCTCAGTTTTAAAGCCTCTGTTGGATTAGATTCATCTAAACCTACCTCCATAGTATTACCATTCTTAGCGGTAACAGTAACATAGTCTGTTCCTGCACCAGACTGCTCAAATGAGAACCCTAGATTACCGTACTTGTTTTGTAAGTATGGAACTACAGTCTCCTCAGTATTTGATACTAATTTAGAATTTATATCAGCAAATTTAGGAGTGTTATCTTCTACAACATTTTGAAGTACTGTAGGTATCTTTACTTTTTTCTTGAATTGATTATTTAGAGCAGTTATAGCTGTAGCGTCAGTTAACGTAGTCCACTTTGTTGCAGTAGGTTGCATTCGCTCCCAGTTGCCATTATATACTCTGTACTTATTAGTTTCTTTACCAGGAACTCCAACAAAAACTTCTTCTACATCTGATGCTCCAGCATTTTGGTTGAATTGCTTATTAAGAGCAGCTACTCTAGCTGGATCAGTTATTGGCTTTTCATATTTTTCAATTTGTTTGCCATTTTTAAAATCAGTTGAACTATATTCATTCCATATCTGTTTACCAGTGGATTCATCTAGGATGTATTTTTTATCTTCCTTCCCAGGGTACCCAGTGAATACTTGTTGTTTAGCCTTTCCTCCAGACGATGCCGAAGGCTTTTGAGCCGTCTTTTGCTTTGATGTAGCCGAAGTAGACGCCAACAGATCTGTAACGGGCGAAAATATAACAGCCTTCTTTTTTGGAGCAGGCGTAGCTTCTTTTTTTTTTACTGCATTAAATTCAGGAAACTTAGATAAAAGCTCGTCTTCATTTTTGTATTTACCACTGTTAGAGGTAGCAACAAAATCTCTTAGTGCTTGTCTACTGTATGATTTTAATTCAGGGAACTTAGACATTAATTCGTCTTCATTTTTATACTTACCACTGTTAGATGTAGCAACGAAATCTCTTAGTGCCTGTCTTGAATCTGCCATATTTATTTTATTTTAATTATCTTACGTTTCCATTTGAAATAGTAGGAGTAGTAGTTACACCACCACCTTGCCTAGCTTTCCAATATAATTTAGATTGCTTTTCATACGCAGCCAATGCTGCGGTTGTTCCCTTTGCTCCAGTTCCAGTCCCAAAGAAATATGGAGCCATATCTTTTTGATTTGTAATATTAACTCCATCCCCCCAATCACCAAATGGTTTAACATTATATCCACCCTTTATTGGTGTAAATGCAAACTTATTACCTGAAAGAGCAGTTAATGCTTCAGACCCATTAGGGCTACCCCAGCTATTGTATAACTGTTCATATAACGAATAATCGTTAGGATTTGGTTTGTTTCCGTTATTATCATCTCTCTGTGGCGCATACTGAGTACGTCCTTGACCAGTAATCTTAGTGTTAATCTTTACGTCAATATCTTGTATAACTCTATCCTTAGAAGCTTTTTGTTGATCTGGAGTTAGTACTGGATTAATAACCCCATTAGCATCCTTCTTTAACTCAACAAGTCCAAATTCAATATCAGCAAGTTGTTCTTTACTTAATTCCTCAGATTCACCTGCTGTTTTTAGTATCTGTTTTTGTCTAGCTATTTCTTCTTGACGAATCTTATCTTTTTCTTGAGGTGTTCTATAGTAGTGAGCCTCCATTACACCGTTATCTGTTAAGATACTTATCTGTGCTCTTGGATTATTATCTGATGCTATAGTCTCAGCCACCTTAGCTGTCATTATATTATACTGCTTAGTTCCTTTCAGTGTTGTAATAGTACGGTCAGCTCCTCCTCCAAGTGCTTCAAATATAGAGTCTGGCTCCCAGTTTTTAATGTATCCATCAACCTGATCTGAAACATCAACCCTATCAACTATAATATTCTCAGGTCTGTTTATATCACGAATGTCAATAAGATCTTTAACCTCTCCAGTAGTAGGATCAACGCTAGACATACTTACAGTCCCGTCATCTCCAATCTGTAGTGACTTACCATTAAGCTCTGCCGTCTGACCGTATATACTTGCTAACTCTAACTCCATAGATGCGGCAGGTATCTTTCCGTTTTCATCTGCTTGTTGACGCTGAACTGCTAGTTTGTATCTATCGTCATACGACTTAGATGTCTGAGAAAATGTAGCCCACTGATCTTGTAGGTTGGCAACTTTAATTTTGTAGTCCTTAGGAGACATGTCTCCGTTCTTCAGCATTGTATGCCATTTGTTTAATTGATCTCTGCCTTTGTCGATACCATCTATTACTAGTCCATTCATAGTCTGGGACTCGCCCATCTCTGTGTTAGATATAGTATTATTAAGATCTCTATTAGACTTGTCTAGTTCATCCTTTTGAGCCTGACGGTCTGCATCAATCTCTCCTATCTTAGTGGCAACCTTGTTAGCTAATCCACTCCAATCCATCATCTTAGATGGTGCTGTATATCCTTCTGGCATAGTTTTTTATTATTATTGAGCTCCAAGCCATCCAAATGGAGTGGTGTTTTGATTAGAATTAATATACTCTTGAGACATCATATTTTGTTGCTGTGTCGGTACTGTTGTTCCACTAAACGATCCAGCAGCTCCTGCTCCAGACCGATTCTTACCATACAATCCAATTAACCCAGCAGCACTTCCCATTGCTCCAGTTATACCTTTTGTCAAGCCTTCAAAACCAGCTTGTTTATTAGCTTGAGCAGTTTCTAATCCAAGTTCTGCTTGGTCTTTATTACTTATAGCTATTTTATAATCTCTATCTGCTTGTCTTTCATTAATTCCACTCTGAGCGTTAGCCTGAGCTACGTCTCTATTATATACCGCCTCTGCTTGCTGTGTTGCTATATCTAAATTACCAGCTTGCTGTGCTGCTGGTATATTACCAACTCCTCCAATCACTCCTTCAGCTCCAGCTCCCTGAGTTGCCTGTAATGCATTCGTCATGAACGCTTGGTTTCTATCAAGGGCGTTAGTGTATGCCTGAGTAGGTACTTGAACGGCAGCGTATGGGTTCTGCTCTTTAATGTTTTTAAACTCAGACATCGCTGCCTTTTGAGCATTCTGAGCTGTCTGAATTTGTTTGTTAGCCTTGTTCATTTGAGCAAGTCCTATTATCCCTGAAATTGCATTTGACGCTAGTCCTAGTGCTGCTCCTATCATATCTTTTTAATTATGTGTAAATATACTAAATGTATTTATTATATACTATGGATTTGATTTAAATATGTTTGTTGATGTTGAAAATATCTCCGCCTCTGTAGTTACAGATAACGGCAACGTCAGCTTACAGTCCATGTAGTATCCCCTAGCACCAAATGATTCAGCCTGAGAGTTCTTAACGTACACTATCATGTCGCCTGGTGCTGGTGCTACAGCTGTAGACACTAGCGTTATGTCGTTGCTCGTGTGTGACGCAACCTCTCCAAGTAGGACAAGTGTATTAGATCCAGACACCTTGTACACCATGTCGCCAGTAGATATGCCTGTGCCTATTTTATACGAGAACGTAAGAACCAAAGGCAGGTAACTAGTTAGAGAACCAATCCCTTGTGTCGATATAGCCTTGTTGTCTACACTTCCACTCACCCTTCTAATGTACGCCAACCATGCGCCCTCCTTCTCTAGGAAGTACGAGTGGTCCATCTGACCTGTAGACAGGTCTGTAGACAGCTCTGCGTCCCATGCGTGCGTACTGTCTATCGACAACGTCTTGAACATCTTCATCGACGCAGGCTCGGCATTAAATACTGTTGTAAGCGTCGAGTTATATGCGGTACCGTAGAATTTATTTCTAGCTGAATTTGAGTTGTGCT
>Ga0208975_1000848_pt1 | contig 13905 bp, 25 predicted proteins | sample GreLakmeER78MSRF_FD_187700 | JGI IMG/M metagenome (GOLD analysis project Ga0208975, IMG submission 187700) | Freshwater lentic microbial communities from great Laurentian Lakes, MI, USA - Great Lakes metaG ER78MSRF (SPAdes) | ecosystem: Environmental > Aquatic > Freshwater > Lake | place: Great... | reverse complement strand
TGGGCCGACCATCACGCTGGCCGCCAAGGGCTACGGCACCACCGGGAAGATCCGCTACGTGGTCTTTCAGGAGTGAGCCGTGGCCGACACGTTTGGCTTTTCACTTACTGACGCCAAGCGTATCGGCCGGGCGGTTCGCCTGGTTGAGCGGGACGAGCCGCGCCAGGACTTGAGCGGCGAGAAGGACGCCACGGTATCGCGTGGCGTGCGGCTGCTTCTCGCCAAGCACGAAGGCACAGCCGGCTGGCCAAAGGAAACGACGGCCACGGTCACCGTATACAACGGCGACCCGCTTGAGTCTGCCATCACGGTGGCCGCCACCAATCAGTTTGTCACGTTTCCGACGAGTGACGATTGCACGCATCATTGGGTCGCGTTGGGCAATAACGGCTGGGGGTGGTACGCAATTAGCCGAGAAAAGGCGTGCACTGCCACGTGCTCAATGGATTGGGCCGGCGTTGATTTTTCGGCAATCCCATCGTTTGACGATACGAAAACTCAACTGCTCGGCCACGAAAACGGATGCCTGAAGTGGATCGACACGATCGAGTGCGACACGGGGAGCGGGAGCTGACGTGCCCACGATCGCGATCCAAAACGGCAAGATCGTGTTCCGCGAAAGCAAGGCGGCGACGGACACCGAGTGCTGTTGTGGCTGCTGCTGCATTGACGGCGATCCGGACCCGACGAAGACCACAAGAACGCAATGCGAGGACGCGGGCGGAGTTTGGAAGTCCGGAGAGAGCTGTACGGATCCGTGTTTTTGTTGCGACTACGGGCTGTTTCTGTGCCAGGAGCAGGTGATCTCCCACTATGCCGTTGTCTGGACTGAAGGCGGAAACGCCGCACCCATGACGCCCGACACGATACCGATCGAGCAGCCGGCGGGAACTGTGTTCGTCAACGGAAGCCAGGGCGGATGCGCCGGGACGGCTGGGCTTCTCCAGGACCACATCAACTTTCCTGGGGCGTCGTGCTGGAACTCCACGGACCCGCTCCGCACGCCAGGAGCGGCCGCGGCGAGGACGCAGTGGTATTACCGATACCGCCTGGTAAATGACTGCGCCGAGTGCGTGACGGACATCGACGAAGACGTTCTCGGCGACTGTGACACCGGGACGATTGCGATTGCCTGCGTCCCGTTCACAAAGGCAGTCTGCTCGGAATACTCGGAGTGCGTCGAGGCGGCCGGCGTCGACCCATGCAACCCGCTCCCATGATTCCCTGCCGCCTGCATCACCTCGAGGCCCGATGTCGCGAGCGCGGCTACACGCTCGAACAGGTCCGGCCGTGCATCGTCTGGCAGGACGGCGACCGCCTGGTGGTCGACGAGCTGCACGACGCCTACCCGCGCCGCCGGCCAGGCCTTGGCGACATGGTTGCCGCCGGGCTCGACGCCGTGGGCATCACGAAGCAACGGGTCCAGGCGGTGGCCTCGGCCGTTGGCGTGAAGGACTGCGGGTGCCAGAAGCGGCAGGCCGCCTTGAATCGGCTGGGCGAGAAGCTCGGCATGCCGCCCGGCCAGACGAGTTGACGCCCCCGCTAGGGTGGCGTGCGAAAGGACTCAGCATGGCCGGCTGGCTCATTGCACTCACGGGCGTGGTCTACGCCTACGTGGCGGCGGATCTGGCGTGGCACGGCAAGGCCGGGCTGGCGATTGCCTACGCCGGGTACGCCTTTGCCAATGTTGGCCTGTACCTGGCGGCGACGAGGTGACGCCATGCCAGACGATCACAACGTCAAGATCGACGGCAAGCGGTGGCTGCTGCGGTTCACCCAGTTGAAAGGCGACGCCGCCGGCTGGACGTTCTTTGACAACGCAGCACGGCCTCGCATCCTCATTGACGAGCGTTCCCGTGGGTGGTCCCGCATTGAGACCATCCTGCACGAGATCGCCCACGCGACGCTAGGCCCGAGCATCAGCGAAGAGGCCGTCACCGAGCTGGCCAAGGTACAGAGACGTGTGCTGGCGATGCTCTACACGATGACGCCAAAGGAATGAGCATGGCCAAGATGACGTTGCTGTCGGCCGTCGAGTCTGGCGTGCGTGACCACCTGCCGTGGCAGTCTCGTCTTCCGAAGGCCGCCGTCGCTGAACTCGAGGAACTGCGTGAGCGTTATCAGGCTGGGACGCTCGGGCCGAAACCATTCGTCGTGGCCCGGCTGGCGATCCAGGCCGCCAAGGCGAATGGATGGTCGATGCCTTCTGAAAAGGTGATCGCACGATGGCTAAAAAGCTAGCAGACGAAGTGGCCAACGAGCTCGACGCTGCCCAGCAACTCGCAGCTGATGCTGAGTTGGCCCGACTGCGGTCTGAGGCTGCCGGCCTGCGGTCCAAGTACAAGGCAGCCCTGGCACAGATCGACCGCGAGCGTGAGCGGGCGGATGCTTTGGCGTCGCTGCAAGGCGTGAAGCCGGTAGCCCTGACCAAAACTGTCAAAGGCCGGAAACGCACCAAGCACGACGCAACTGCGATTCTGATGCTGTCCGACGTTCACTGCGAGGAGCGGGTGCTGCCCGAGACGGTCAACGGCGAGAACGACTATTCACTAGACGTGTGCGAGCAGCGGATGGCCGAGCTCGAGGAACGGTTCCTAGATTGCCTGCACCACGAACGCAACCAGGCCGACATTCGCCGGGTGCTGATCTGGTTGGGCGGCGACTTCATCACTGGTCACATTCACCCTGACTGCGTCGAGGTGGCTCAACTCTCGCCGATGAACGCCACCCGGTGGATTGCCGAGCGGCTGCGTGGACTCATCGACAACGTGGCGAAGAACGTCGACGAGGTGATCGTCTGCACGAACGCCGGGAACCACGGGCGAAGCACCGAGAAAAACCGTATCGCCACGGAGCTTGAGCACTCGTGGGAACAATTGATGTATTTCACGCTGGCCCGTGAAGAGAAGAACGCCAACGTGCGGTGGCAGATTGCCGAGGGCCACCTTGGCTATGTGGATCTCGACGGGTTCCTTGTGCGTACCACGCACGGCCACAGCATTCGTTTCGCTGGCGGCGTCTACGGTCTCGCACTGCCGGCGAGCAAGGCAATCGCCCGGTGGGACGCAGGCCGCAAAGCGGACCTCACGATCTTCGGCCACTACCACTCGTGGGGCTGGCTGCGTGGTGCTCGCTACGTCGCCAATGGCAGCGTGATTGGACACAGCCCATACGCTGAGCGAGTCGCATCACCAGAGCGGCCGTGCCAAGGCATGGCGATTATCGACCACGGCCGCAATGAGGTGACGCGGGCATATCCATTGTTCTGCGACCGAGACTTACGAAAGGCCAAGGAATGAGCACGACTCTCGAGGACAGCACCGCAGCGATCCGCTCCGCAGTTTCCGCGCGCATGGCGGCGACGCCAGCGGATGATCCGAAGATGGTGGGCTATGAGCCGTCCTGCTGCGAAGGCGAGCGGATGTGCGGCGACGGCGTCCTGAGCGAGACATACGCCGAATGGAATCCGCCCACGCCCAAGTATCGCCCAGGCACCGATTCATTCGTGGCCGTGCTTGAGGAACTCCGCTCGCTGCACATGCGGAAGACGATGGACTACGGCGTAGACGAAGACGCCCTGGCCAACATCCGCAACTCGGCTGACGTGATCAACGTCCCGGCCTACGCTGGCTGCGTGCTGCGGATGGCCGACAAGATGCAGCGGCTGCGGAGTTTCTTTCGCCGTGGCGAGGTCGAGTTCGACGGCGTCGAAGACACGCTGCTAGACATCGCGGCGTACGCAGCGATTGCTCTGGTGGTGTACCGGGAGCACGCCCGTGCCTGAGCAACTATCTGACGCCTACCTCGCCCAGTGCGAGCAAGACGCCCGGCGGTTCAGCGGTGCCTATACGGGGACCAGCGGCACGCTCGCGGCCCACGTCATGCGGCTGCTCGCCGAGCTCTCGCGTGTGAAGGGCAGGCTGGCCGTGACGATTGCCCAGCGGGACGAGTTGCCGTCCCTGTCGCACATCCGTGGAGATTGAGCCGGGCGGCGGGTTGAGCGGCGCGGGCTTTATCCTTTACCCCACGCCGCTCCCCGCTTGCTCGGTTCAAGCCGCCGGCGGCTCGTTGATATCCGGCAGGTAGTCGAGGTTAGACTCCCGGCCAGTGATGTCTTCGTCATAGTAGTGGGTTTCGGCCATCTCCTCGCTGCTGTGGCCCAGCTGCTTCTTGGCCGAGATCCCGGCCCGCTTCAGGTACGAGGCCGTCGCCTTGCGGATGCTGTGGAACGGCAGGTAGGGAACGCCCGCAGTTCTGCACAGAACCCGCAGAGACGAGTAGCACGACAGCAATTCCCGGTCTTCCAGCCAGGGCCACACACGCTCGCCAGGAGCCCCCCTGTGCATGGCTAGGTACTCGGCCAGCTGGGGCGTGATCGGCCGTGTAATCGTCTCCCTGTGGCCTTTACGTGTGGCAGCAAGGAACGTCAGGGTATGACGCTCCAGATCCACCTCGGACCAACGGAGAGCGAGGACGGCACCGATCCGCTCGCCGGTCTGGAACATAGCCAGCAACTTCGTCACCCAGTACCAGGCGGCCGGCTTGCCTGCCACGTGTCCTTTCCGGTGCCGAGCCGTCTTGATGAGGCGGGCCAACTCGTCGGCCTTGTATGCCTTTGGGACAGGCTTTGGGACGCGGGGCCTGGCGTAGTCGGGGAACTCGAGCAGTTCGCCGTTCGACTTCTTCCACCTCTTCTTTGCGAGCCACGTCCACAGGCTTCGCAGTTGAGCAGAATCCTTTGCCAGCGAGGCAGGGGAGATGAGCCCCCGCCGCTCGCTGTGCACCGTGCTGGCCCGCCACCTGAGAAACTTGGCGGCCGTCAGGTCATCAAGGTCATCGACCGTGGGCTCGTGGCCCAGAAAGTCCCTGAACCGATCCAGCGTGGACTCGTACATCCCGACCGACCGATCCGACAGATTCTTCAGCGGAGCAATTCTGTCCCTGAGCAGGTCTCGCAGCGTCATCTTCCGTCTCCCTTTGTTGTGCCAAAGAGGCGATTGTAGCCGGTGGTGTACATCCGTTCAAACCTGCGTCCATTACTGGACGTGGCCGTCATCTGCACCCCATCCGTTTGAACAATCGGCCCTTGGCGGGTCGGTTGATAGTGTACAGCGTTTCTAGTGCGAGAGGCAAGGTCGGTTGTCTATTTGACCAACTACCGGCTAACTGTAGTATCTGAGGGATGGTTGCAATGGCACCGCAAAAACTTGACGGCGGCGAATACCTCACGGTCACCGAGGCCGTTGAGCTCATGGGCTGCACAGACGGCTGGGTCCGCATCCTGCTCCGCGAGGGCAAGCTGCCGGGCGCACGCCGGATCGGCCAGCGTGTCTGGCTCATTCCAACGTCGGCCGCCAAGCAGGCTCGAGACGCCTTGACCACTCGGTCAGTCGGCAAGAAGCACCTGGCCAAGCGGCCAGCCGCCAAGCGGAAGAAGGCGGACCGCCGGAAGCCAGGCCGGAAGTAGCGTTTTCCCCGGCGAAAACGCACTCCCGAAAATCCGATTCATCCCCTTGACGCCCAACTACCGATAGCCTAGAGTACGTCAGTCGGGCACATGAGACCTGACGCAACGCCAGCCGGGAGACGAAACGATGAACGCCACCTGCGACAACCTGACCAACGCCAAGCGACTCGCTGTCACGGTCGGCATCAAGAAGGCTTGGTGCATTCAGTTCACGAACGGCCAGCACTACGTCGTTTCTGATGTCTACGGCCAGCTCGGCTCGGGACGCCGCTGGGCCGTCACGGATGACGATGCCATTGAGCTCGCCCGCAAGGCTGGCGTCCAGTGCGACGATGACGGCCGAATCGCTTGACTCACCCATCACGTTGCAAGGATGCGACCGATGACGTTTGGATCACTCTTCGCCGGGATTGGCGGCTTCGACCTCGGCCTTGAGCGGGCCGGCATGGAATGCCGCTGGCAGGTGGAAAAGGATGGCTACGCTTCGGCAGTGCTGGCGAAACAATGGACGAGCGTTCGCAGGTGGAGCGACGTTGAGACGTTCCCGCCAGACGATGGCGGATCATGGGAAGTCGATCTGATCTGCGGCGGCGTTCCGTGCCAACCCGTGAGCCTGGCTGGCAAGAAGAAAGGGGCAGCCGATGAGCGATGGATGTGGGGAGAGTTTCTCCGAGTTGTTGCGACTCTCGGCCCAAGGATCGTTGTGGCGGAAAACCCCGCCAGCATTCTCAGCAATGATCGCGGCCGCACGTTCGCCGGGATTCTCGCCGCCATTCGCTCGGCAGGGTATGGCGTTGAGTGGCACACAGTCTCCGCTCGCGATGTCGGTGCCCCGCACCGACGCGACAGGGTCTTCGTGGTGGGACGGAAAGAGCCCGGCCTGGGAGAAATGCCCGTGCTGCGAGAACTACCTCTGCACGATTCACGGGGAACACGCCCACGACTGCCGATGCCCGCCGATCGAGGAGTGGAGCGAAAGCCCATACGAGCCCAGGACGATCTGGCCGACGCCGGCCGCACGGGACTACAAGGGGCCGTGCTGGAACACGCCGGCACGGGACTGCCTCGACCACGCGGTAGAGCGTGGCGAGACAAAGACGAGGAAGTATCCGACGCCTTCACCGGATGGAGGCCGACTGAACCCGGAGTTTGTCGAATGGCTCATGGGGTTCCCAATAGGGTGGACAGACTTAGGTGCCTCGGAAACGCCGTCGTGCCCCAGGTCGCCGAAGTGATCGGCCGGGCCATCATCGCTATGGAAACCGAGGTGCAGGCATGAGCCGCCGCTGGAACGCTGCCCTGCAATCGCTAGTCCTTGTCCGCATCGGCCAGGAGCTCGGCACCGATTCGCCGGCTGCCCGTGCCATCCACGACCTGCTCGAGTTGCTGGCCGGCTTCGCCGGTGCCTTGACACGATGACCCAACTACCGCTAGACAATAGCCCAACTACCGCTACCAACACCCGCAAGGTTGGTCCCACTGGAATGCTTGTACACCACGTCTTGACGATTGGCTGAACGGATTTACACTGCCGCACCACATCACGAAGGAGGCCCACAAATGAGCCATGATCCTCACCAGAACGAATACCTCGCCGCTGTCGCTGCGATGCCTGAGCACACGCCTGGGCCGAAGGTCTACGCCATCGGCGACTTCGTCAGCGGCACGTCTGCCGGCCGTCGCTGGCAAGGCCGTATCTGGGACATCGACGGCGACCGCCTGAGCATCGAGCTCGACGGCGGATGGCTGGCCGTGTCGGCCAAGGACGTGACGCACTAGCCGGAAATCACGAGCGGTTTAGCACGGGGGTTGCCCCCCCCCCCCCCCACCCCCGCTTACGCTCCTTGCCAATTCGGGTGGGCGACAACCGTTCAGGACCGCCGCAAGAAGGAGTCAATCGGTGGAAGGAGTGGGGCGGAGCCCCAGCAGCACGGACGCAACAACCACCCGCAACGCAGGACGCCGAGCGGGCAATTTCACAACGCAGAAAGGACGCGAGATGAGCACGGAAATCACAACGCAGCGAGCCGCAACTGGGCTGGCCCTGCAAACCTTCGATGACGCCTACCGCTTTTCAAAGATGGTGTCGGCAAGCGAGTTCGCCCCCAAGGACTTCCGTGGCAAGCCTGAGTCTTGCCTGCTGGCGATCCAGCACGGCAGCGAAGTCGGCCTGTCGCCGATGCAGTCGCTGCAAAGCATCGCCGTCATCAACGGCCGTCCGACGATCTGGGGCGACGCCGCTCTGGCCCTGGTTCAGAGCAGCCCGGTCTGCGAGTACGTCCGCGAGTACACCGAGGGCGAAGGCGAGAACCTGACCGCCGTCTGCGAAGCCAAGCGGAAGGGCTATCCGCAGCCGACCGTTGTGCGGTTCAGCATGGCTGACGCCAAGCGGGCTGGGCTGGCTGGCAAGACGGGCCCGTGGTCCCAGTACCCCGGCCGGATGCTGACCCTTCGAGCCCGTGGCTTCGCCCTGCGTAACGCCTTCGCGGACGCCCTGCGTGGGCTCATTACGGCCGAGGAGGCCCAGGACTACCCGGTTGCCGTGACGCCGCCCGAGCCCGTCGTGGTGCGTCAGGAGAAGCCGCAGGTGCTCGCCCCGCGAGACGCCACCGAGGATCCGATGGGCAAGGCCCGGCTCGCCGTGAGCAAGGCCGGAACCATCGACGCTCTCGACAAGCTGCGGACGCTTGTGCAGCTGCGGACCAGCGAGGGCACGTTCACGCAGGCCCAGCACGACGAGCTCGTCACGCTGATGCACCACAAGGCCGAGATGTTGATCGGCGACAACGGCCAGGAGTTCACCCACGAGGCCGCTGAGCACGAGGTGACGGCATGAACTACCCAGTGCACTTCAGCGATGACCCAGGCGAGCAGCGGCGGCAGTGGAACCGCCTGCTCGATGACGTTGACCGCGAGATCGCGGACGAGAAGTCCGAGGCCCAGTTGTTTGAGACCGACATCGGCAAGGTGCTGGACACGCCGTCGCCGTTCGTCGTGGATCGCGGGATGCACACAAGCCGTGCCGACCGCGACGCCATCCAGGCCGAGCAGGACCGGTGGACGCGATGGGAACGGATGGGCCGATAGCACACCTCCGGCACAGCCCTTGTCGAAGCGCTAAGCCCAAGAGCGCGTGGGCAAATACACGGAAGACGAAAGGACACCACGGATGGGCGTATACATCGACTCGCAGTGCGATATGCCGCTGTTCGCGCAGCGTGCACCGGCCGTTCGCGGCAGCGTGACATCGGCACAGGCGGCCGACTCGCTCGGCCCGGCGACGTTGAACGCGCTACAGCGTCAGGTGCTCGCGTTGCTTCAGGCGACGCCCGGCGGGCTGACCGACGAGGAGATGCAGCACCGGCTGGGCATGAATCCGTCAACGCAGCGGCCAAGGCGGATCGAGCTTGCACGGCGTGGTCTTGTGGTCGAGGCCGGGACACGCAAGACGGCGAGCGGGCGGATGGCGACGGTGTGGAGGGTGGCGTGATGTCAAACGACTACAACGATCCGCGCTGGCAAAAAAAGCGACTTCTCTGCATGGACCGTGACGGATGGAAATGCGTTCGATGCGGCGATGCTGAATCAACGCTTCACGTCCACCACAAAAGATATTGCGGAAACATCTGGGATTCGCCGCTTGAAGATTTGCAAACGTTGTGCGCCCAGTGTCACGCAAGCCTCGGGCAGCACCCAAAAGCCGGCGTTTGGTGGCAACGAATTGGAGACTTAAACAAAAAAGATATCTCGTCCAGCACCTGGGGCGGCAAGGACAATAAGCCAGATGACTCATTTGTGGCGCTTGCTGTTCAGCATTGCCAGGCTTGTGGGTCGCATGAATTTACAGTCATTGGCGAAAGCCTTGTCTGCTATGCGTGCAAGTGGATAACGAATCTTTTTGAACACATTTACTTACATGCTCCTGCTCATGTTGTGAATGAAAACGTCGTCAAAAAGCGTGCCGATGAAGAAGAGCTAGAGCGAAAAAGGAAGCACAACATAGGGCAGTTGAGATCGTGGGCTAGGAAGTGTCGCGAGGTCGGGTTTACAGACGCTGACGTTTTTAACGCAGCATTTCCAGAGCACGCAGTTCCTATTGGTCTATCGCTGTGCGACGACGGATCGCTTCGCGAATCTGGCTTGCTTGCAGACGAGATCCAGAGGCTAAAGGCCTACCTGACTTCAGGCATGCCGTTTGGAGACATTGCATTTGAGTTGGTCGGTGAAAACGGCGAAGCGAGGAAAGCCCTTGCTGCCGCTGGGTATTGAGGATTTCTTATGGCCGGTGACTGGCTCAAAATGCGGCACGACCTTGCAGACGATCCAGCCGTCATCCGGCTGGCCTCTCTCTGTGGGATCGATGAAGACGCCGTCATAGGCAAGCTCTTCCGCCTGTGGTCGTGGGCTGACCGCCACAGCAAAGACGGCCAGGTCGATGGTGTGGATCTGGCTTGGGTTGACAGATTGGCTCGGCGTGACGGGTACGGTGCCGCCCTTGTCAGGGTGGGCTGGCTGGTCGAAACAGGCGAGGGGCTGAGTTTCCCGCGTTTCGACCGGCACTGCAGCGACACCGCAAAGGCTCGTGCGCTCGGGAAAAACAGGGCGGAAACGCACCGTAACGCGCCGAGCGTTACGCGTGACGCAGAGTCCGTAACGCCGAGCGCGTTACCAGAGAAGAGAAGAGAAGAACTTCCTCCTCTACCGCGCGAAGGGTTCGACAAGCAGGCGTGGCAAACGCTTCGGAAAGCTTGGAACTCAGGCAAGGGCAAGCAGTGGAAGCCAGTGAACCCGCACCCGAAGGCGGTTGAGCGGCTTGCGGAACCTGGCTGGCTTGATGAGGCACTCAAGGCAATCGAGCGTCTCGGCAGCTGCCGGTTCTTCAGAACGGCCGTTTCGCTTGGGCAGTTTTGCGGGCCGGACTTCGTGACGCTGTGCAACGGCGGCGAGTACGACGACCGCAACCAGACAAAGCAGGGCCGCGACTTCGGCGACGCTCCGCCGCCACCAAAGGCGTTCACCGGCGACGCGGCCGAGGCATTTGAACGTACCCGTAGAAAGTTAGCAGCCGCCAAGGAGGGCATATGACCGCTGACAAGCACCCACCCACCGACCGCCAGCTAGAGATCCTCGACTTCCTGCGTGAGCGTTCACGCATGGCCGGGCCGACCGTCCGTGAAGTCATGCACCACTTCGGGTTCAAGTCCGTCAACGGTGCCATGTGCCACCTTGTCGCCCTGGAGCGAAAGGGCCTCATCCGCCGTCACGCCGGGCAGGCCCGTGGAATTGAGGTGACCGCATGAGCCGCCGTCGCAATCGACTTTCGCCTCGTGCCGTTGCCGAAGCCTGCCTGCGTCGTGCGTGGGATGACGAAGTGGATGACCGCAGCCGGGTGCTGCTCGAGCGGGCCAGCCTCATCATCGACGGCCTGTGCGACCGCCTGACCAGCAATGCCAACTGCTTGGAGATCGTAGAGGCCGAGTTGGCGTCACGACGCTGGCCGCTGCTTGGCGATGACGATCCGGGGGCGGCGCTATGACAACGCAACGCATCATCGCAGGCGACTGCATTAAAGGGCTGCGGACGCTGCCCGGCGCCAGCGTGCATTGCTGCGTGACATCGCCGCCCTATTGGGGGCTGCGTGACTACGGCCACGACGGGCAGATTGGCCTGGAGGCCACGCCGGAAGCCTACGTCGCCCGCATGGTGGAAGTGTTCCGCGAGGTGCGGCGCGTGCTGCGGGATGATGGGACGCTGTGGCTCAATCTTGGGGACAGCTATGCCGGCTCGTGGGGCAACCAAGGGCGGAAGGAGACGCGCGGGACTCAGCGGGCGATCAACGGCCCGATGCTCCAGAAGCTCAAGGCGGCTCCCGTCCACGACATCGAGTGCTGTATGGACGACGACTGCGTCTGCCCGGCCGGCGAGGGCGGGATTTATCCCGACCGGAAGACATGCACCGGCTCTTGGGTGAACGATCATCCCACGCTCAAGCCAAAAGACCTTGTCGGCATCCCGTGGCGTGTCGCCTTCGCCTTGCAGGCGGACGGCTGGTGGCTGCGGCAGGACATCATCTGGCACAAGCCCAACCCTATGCCCGAGAGCGTGCGGGATCGCTGTACGAAGGCGCACGAGTACGTGTTTCTGCTCACCAAGAGCGAGCGGTATTACTACGACGCGGACGCAATACGTCAGCCGCTGCGATGGCAAGACCCAGCATTTCTTGTAACCAACGCTCAAGCGCGTCAGCAAAAAAGACTTACCGAAAGAATACTTGCAGGCGATAAGACGGCATTGCGGACTGAGTCTGACAGAAGAACTGCGCTGAATGGGTTGAGAGACAAAGGCAGAGGTAAACACAAAAACGCGGAAAGCACGCTTCAAGAAAACATTCTTGGCGCGAACCGCCGCTCCGTATGGACGATCACCACGAAGCCATATAACGGTGCTCACTTCGCGGTGATGCCGTCCGATCTGGTGGAACCGTGCATCAAGGCGGGCTGCCCGGATCAGTGCTGCCCGGTGTGCGGGGCTGGGTATGAACGGATCACCCAACGCGACCGGGCCGCGACAAGGCCCGGCAATGTGACGAAGACAACGGGAGACTCTCTCGTTGACGGCAACCGCGATCCGCAAAGGCACATCACGACCGTCTCCACTCTCGGCTGGGCTCCTGCTTGTGACTGCACCGCATCCGGCACCATCGCTGGCACGGTGCTCGACCCGTTCGCAGGCAGCGGCACGACGCTGGCCGTCGCGGCAGAGCTTGGCCGCAGTGGCATCGGCTGCGAACTGAATCCCGAATACATCGGGCTTGCCGAGCGGCGTATCAAAGACGCACGTGCGAGCGTCGCCCTGTTTGAAGGAGTTCCTGCATGACACTCGAGCAATTCGCCCTGATTTCACTTGGGCATATCACACTTGCCTGCACGTTCGTGTTGGGCATTTTGGTTGGTTGTTCTCTCCAGAAGAAAAGGACTTCTCATCATGGTTGCAACGAAGGAACGCAAGCGGAGTGGTGGCATCACATTGAGCGCCGCCGATTTGAAGAGTGCTCTGCACGCCGTAAGTCCGGCAGTCCCAAGCAGGGCTCCGAAACCGGTGCTGACTAACGTGCGTCTCGGTGGCGGGCTCGTCACTGGCACGGACCTCGAGGTGCGGATCGACGCCGCCATCGACTACCACGGCGAGACGATGCTGCTGCCGCATGGGCGGTTGATGGCGATCCTGAACGCCGCCGGTGGCGAGGAGGTGACGCTGGAGACAAAGGGCACGTCGTGCGTCGTGCGGTGCGGCCACGGCACGTGGACGCTGCCCGTCGAGGATGCGGCTGAGTACCCGCTGTGGGAACCGAAGGACGCCAAGCCGGTGACTAGGCTGCCGGCCGACCAGTTCTGCCGGGCCGTGCGGGGCGTTGTGTTCGCCGCCGACAGCGAGTCGAGCCGCTACGCCTTGGGGGCGGTGCTTGTGGACGTGGCCGATGGCGTCGTGAACTTCGTGGCCACGGACGGCCGCCGGCTGTGCTCGTGCGAGATGGAACACGACCTGGCGGTGGATGACTCGCAGACGCTGGTGCCGAGCAGGGTGATGCAGATCCTGGCACGCATCGCTGGTGCCGCTGGCGAGGATGCGGTGCAGCTGGAGGCCACGGCCAGCGAGTTGCTCGCGTCAATTGGCGGCACGACCGTGACGGCCCGGCTACTCGACGGCCGGTTCCCGAAGTGGCGTGACGTGATCCCAGCAGAAGGCGAGGAGCCGACCACGGTGCTGGCGACCGAGTTGCTGTCGGCCACCAGGGCGGCGGCAATCGTGACGAGCGAGAACAGCAAGGGCGTGCAGTACACGTTCGCCAAGGAAGGCATCCACCTGCACGGGCAGTCGGCCGAGGCCGGTGAGTCAAGCGTGACGTGCGAGATCGTGGAGGCGGGCCACGCCTGCACGGTGAAGCTCGACCCGGTGTTCGTGCGTGAGTGGCTGGCTGGCCTGCCCGCAGACGGCGAGCCGACCGTGAGCGTCCAGGCGACTGACGCTCAATCGGCCGTCGTGATGCGGACTGACACCTACACCGGCGTCATCATGCCGCTGGCGGCCGACTGATGCCGATGCGTGTGAAGATCGACGTGGCCCGTCTGTTCTCGCTCTGGCACGACGAGAGCCTGACGCGGGCCGAGGTGGCACGAGAACTGCGCGTAACGGCTGGTCAGCTGACAAGGTTGGCCAGCCGTCACGGTCTCGGTGCTCGAGGACGCACGCACCGGGCGTTCTCAATGGCTGACCCTACGCCAGACGAGATCGTCCGCATGGCTGCGGCCATACGTGCCAAAAACCTGGCCGAGCTAGCGGCGGAGCCGCTTGAGGTGACGCAGCAGCGGGTGGCTTGCCAAAGACGGCGCGGCCTTGCTTGACACGCCCGCCATCCTGCGGGCATGGCCATCACGTTC
>Ga0208975_1000847_pt1 | contig 13911 bp, 15 predicted proteins | sample GreLakmeER78MSRF_FD_187700 | JGI IMG/M metagenome (GOLD analysis project Ga0208975, IMG submission 187700) | Freshwater lentic microbial communities from great Laurentian Lakes, MI, USA - Great Lakes metaG ER78MSRF (SPAdes) | ecosystem: Environmental > Aquatic > Freshwater > Lake | place: Great... | reverse complement strand
GTTGGTAGAGTTGGTGGCATTGATGTAGATGGAGCCTACGGGGTGCAGCGCTTGAAGCGCGGCTTGAACAAACGCCGTGGTGGCAACCTGAGTTGTGTTTGTACCAAAAGACGCAGTCGGTGCGGCAGGGGTTCCGGACAGAGTCGGGCTTGCCGACAATACCGTTGAACCGGTGCCGGTGGATGTAGTGACTCCAGTGCCGCCACGAGCAACCGGAAGAGTTCCGGTTGTGCCCCCATCAATAGGCAAGCCGGTGCAGTTGGTCAACGTGCCAGACGAGGGGGTGCCAAGTGCTGGTGTAGTCAGGGTTGGGCTTGTCAGCGTCTTGTTGGTAAGCGTCTCCGCTCCAGCCAGCGTTGCCAGTGTGCCCGTCGTGGGGAACGTGACATTGGTGGCACCCGTCAATGTGCGGGTGTAGGCAAAATTGCCAGAGGATGTGACTGTGGCTGCATTGTTGTTGGCAACGCCCGTACCGCCGTTGGCGGCAGGCAAAACACCCGTAATGTCAGCGGTACTAATGTCAATGGCGTCCCAGCTTGCATTGCTGCCGTCAGACTTGAGATAGCGCCCGCTCTGCCCAGATTGACTGGGAGCCAGAGCATTGAACGCAGCGTTGGCTGTGGTCTGGCCTGTACCGCCGTTGGCAATTGCAACCGTGCCGGTGACGTTGCTGGTTTTAACCTCGTAGAAATTGGTGCCATCAGAAAACACCACAACTCTGTCGCCGTCGGCAATCGCCACTCCAGTGCCCGCAGCCGTCGTGTTGCCAATGACGGTAGAGTTGTAAATCGTGGCGGTGTAACCGCTGTTGTTCCAGATGATGTACTGCTTGGAGTTGGGCGGCGCGTAAACGCTAAACGCGGCTGCGGTCGTCGTGGTCAGACGCAGCATGGCGTAGACCGATTGATTCAGACTGGCAGTGCTGACCGGGCCGTTGTTGTACGTGAATGCTTGGCTGGCCGAGGTGACGCTGACCGTTTGATACCCCGCAATAGCCGCGTCAAAAATGTACGATAAGTTGTCGTTGGTGGTGTTGCCCCACGTACCGGCTTGGTCGCCAGATGTGATCAGCTCAACGCGGAGGCTTGGGGAGTAAGTGCTCATGGGGGTTCCTTACGAGTTGCTGATATTTTGCCAGTTTGGGTTCTGGCTGTCATCTATTCCGGTCCACGGTGAAACACCAGCCACGACTCGAATCGCGTACGATTGAAAATCTGTGGTCGTAATGTACTTGTTAGTCATGGCGACTCCGCCAACACCGGGCACAAAATACAACCCCCCAAGCTGAGCAACCTGAAGCCCATAGGGGTCATTAGGGTAGTAGGTGTAACCGGGCACAGAAGTCAAGAATGCCACCGTGTACCCAGTGCTCGTGATGTTGGTAAGGGCCGCAACGGCACCATCTTTAAAGAAAACGCCAACAAATCCGGGCCCTTGAAACAAACTGACCGCGAGCGAGTAAGACGGAGCAGGGAGATTCCAAGTTAAACCGTCCGCACTTACCCGCGTTTGTGCAGCGGTTGTTGGGCCTATCACGGAACTAAACAACGCAACAAAAGCAGTCCCGGTCCAAAACAAAGAACCCCGGTCTCTACCGACCCCTGCGGTAAAACGGATAGTCCAATTAAGCCCATCGGTGCTAGTACGTATACGGCGTCCGTCATTGAGCACATATTTGGTGCCGTCCCAAACTACGTCTGTACGATAAGAAAAAGTAGATTGCCCTGTAGCGCCTGCAACCCAAGTACTACCGTTGTCTGTGCTTATATACGTGCGGCCACCATTTAAAATGCCCAACTGCGTGCCGTTACCAAACACGGTCAGAACAGGACTGCTTGGATTTGGCACAGTAACAGTTACCCAGTTGCGCCCATCAGCACTGCGCAGCATAACCCCACTGCCGTACTGAACCCCGATGACAAAAAATTGCCCGTTTACGTAAAAAGCAGAAGAAATCGTGTTATCGCCGCCTGTAACTGGAAGCGTGTAGGAATTAGTTTGTGCGCCTGTATAGAGCAAATATCCTGCCCCAAAGCCCGGATTGCTGTTGTAGTTAACGGATATAAGCGCCGTAGGCGACGCCGCAGAACTTGTCCATGACGGTTCAGATGTTGCTGCAACACTAATAAGCGTCCAGAAATCTGCGCTTTCTGCGTTGTCAATCAGGTTCCACAGAAACGCCCCAATGATGGAGTCCAGAGCCACGGCAGTGTTGACCACTGCGGCGTTGTAGATGCTTCCCGGGGCGTTTACGCTGTCAAATGCCTGTGCCGCCGCCGCTGCGATGGCGTTAAATGTGGACGGGGCCACCAGAGCCTGATCCGATGCCGAGGCGTTCTCGGCTGTCAGGGCGGCAAAGGCAACCAACGCGGCAGTGGTGTCTGCGGCTGTAGCAGACTCAGAAATGTTGGCTACGGCAGTAAAGATGGATGCGGTTTGGTCTACAGCCGTAGCGGTTTCAGACGCGGCAACGGGGAATGTGGCGGCAGCAGACGGGGTGTCGAGGGCTGTAGCAGACTCAGAAATATTGGTTGCCGCAGTAAAGGCTGCTGCGTTCTGATCTGCAATAGTGGCGGTTTCAGACGCGGCAACGGGGAATGTGGCGGCAGCAGATGTGGCGTCGAGGGCTTGGGCTGTCTCTGAGGCCGACGGGTTATAGGTGGAGCCGGGGGCGTTTACGCTGTCTTGAGCCTGAGCCTGTTCTTGAGATACCGCATTGAAAATGCTGGCTGCAACCGATGTCAGGTCTGAGGAAGAAAGCTGCTCGGCTACCGCCCCCCGGAACACCACCACAACAGAAGCTGCATCTGCCCCTGTTGCAGTTTCGGAAACCGATGCCGGTAAAGACAGCAGGGCTTGCGCCAAATCACTTGCAGTGGCGGATTCAGCAATAACTGATACATGACTTTGCGCCGCCAAAACGCTATCAAGCGCCTGTGCAGTTTCAGACACCGATCCGGGAAGAACCAAAGCCGCGACAGTGCTTTCTGACGCCGATGCCAACTCAGCAAGGCTGACCGGGAAAACCGCTTGTGCCGTTTGAGAATCAGATGCAGTGCTGAACTCGTTGGATTGAGCGCTAAATGTGCTGGCTACGACGGCGGATTGATCAGCACCTTGGACTGACTCGGAATTGTTTGCGTTAAATGTGCTGGCAGCAACCAGTACAGCATCTTGTGCAGATGCTGATTCAGAAATAAACGCAAGGAAGGCTCCGCCCGGTAGCGTTGAATACGGGGTTTCGGAAAACGCGGCATAACCAAACATACAAACCCTACGGTGTGGGCTTCATTTAACAATCTTCCGCATCTTCAAAACCTACTTGCAGCTTCAGGTCAGCATACAGCCCATCCATTAGATTTCCTTGTGGTGTTGCACAATAGAACGCATGGCTTGCAACCTCTTGTGCATTGGCTTGCCGAGCATCAGCATTGGCAGACACGGACACTTGGTATTGCACTTGGTCTTTGTTACCAAAGATGTTGGTAATACGGGCGTAGGCTTCCGTAAATGGAACACCGACGCTGCTGGTGGGGATAGAGATTTTTAGGGCCATCAGAAAGTTACCTCAGTTGTTTCAATTCTTACCACCCATCTGATTGTGGTGGCTGCTGCGCCAGTAACAGTGACTGCAATGCCGCCGTTGGTTGTATCAGCAGTAATAGCAAGAACCCATGCAGCAGCACCAGCGTCTTGAGCAATGACGGTTGGGGTCACAGCGGCAACTAAGGCTGTAGAAGCGGCATTAGCGCCGCGCTTAATTACCCCTTCAAACTTCCATCCAGATGTGTCGCCACCAGCCGTTACGTTTGCAATGCAAGTGCCTTTGAACGTGTATGCGCTGTTGTTGGGTAGGATTACTTGGTTGGTTGTACCTGCGGCAGTTGGGGTGCTTGCAAGCCTTGTTGCAGTTGCGTCTGTGGTTTGACGACCAAGCAATAACGTAGCAAGTTGTTGTCTTCCAGACGAGGCAACAATAGGGGCAGCACTTGCAGACGTAACAACATTTCCAATAATAGACCTTACTGTGCCATCTCTTCCGCCAATAACAATGCTGAATGTACTATCTGCAATGTTGCTTTGACCACCAACAATAGCAGAACTTAAACCTCCTGCATTGTTGCTTGCGCCACCAACAACAGTAGCGTTTGTATTTCCTGCTTGGTTGCTTTGACCACCTAAAGAAGCAGCACGATCACCAGTAATAAAATTGCTGTTTCCTCCAACAACACCCGTATCAGTGCCACCTGATGTGTTACCTATGCCCCCCAGAACGCCAGCGCGTGTTCCTGATGAAGAGTTTCCACTTCCTGCTACAACTCCAGAATATTGGGAAGAAGCTCTATTAGACAAGCCACCAGCAACAAACCCATAAGCGTTTGCATTTGATGAGGAGGCTTGGTTTATCGTAACCCATCCAGAAGCCTGAACGCCTGCTGATTGTCCGAAGCTCCTCATACTAGAAACAAAACACGTCTCTATATATTGACCCGAACCAACTGTAAAAATAGCATTAAACGGTGCTGTGTCAGAAGAATAAACGTTGATTATCTGAGAGTCCGAGCCGTATCGGCAGTTAACGATCTTTATTGTTTTTCCTTCTACTGGAGAAGTGGGCAAAAAAAGTTGCGCCTGTATGCTAGAACCACCGGTTTTTATAATTTGAATGGGGGCGCAATCATCTTGTAAAACAAGTCGTGCCGTTCCGGAATAGGTGTTTGACAAGTCCCATACCTGAAAAGCCGGAGTGTTTTCAGAAGCGAAACTGGTAAACATTAGTAATCCCCGCCAACGGCAGTTAAGTGGAATCCTGCCGCTACTGCTGTGCCAAAGGTTGCATATACCCGATAGCCAGCAGGGAGGCTGATGTTAAGCGACAGGGAGGTGTCAACCAACTCGGTTGTTTGAGAAACAGTAGTTGAAAACAAAGTCCTATCTAAAAATAATGTATTGTTTGCTGCGGTAGTTGTGGCTGCACCGTTGTTGATCCAGATGCGGATAACAGTTTGGATGTTAGTACCAAGCGCCCTGACTTTGATGAAATCCAACCGTGAGCCATTAGTGGCATCGGCAGTGAAAATTGGGCCGTAAATCGTGCCTGCGGTCAGGTCAGTGGTCGTATTCGCCGTTAGGCCGGGAGTGCCAGCCGTTGCGCCAGTGCCACTGACCCAACTGACCTCTGGAACAAGAGGGAAAATAGGTGCTGTATTCTGTGCCATTTACATTGCTCCAATCATCCATGTGTCGAGTTTAGCTTTTGGTGGTGTTCCTCCACCACCGCTTGCTGCCTGCCAGCTTGCTGCCACATTTGCGCCGTTTGAGGTTAAGACCTGCCCGGCAGTACCAAAGTTATTGCTTGCAACAACGGCATACTCAGCAGGATATGTAACAAACACATCTTTGCTGTTTGAGCTAAAGTTAATCAGACTCCCGCCACTTGATGATTCAAGAACAGTGTCGCGGCTTAGTGATGTTCCGGCTGAAGTGTATGTGCCGACACCTACTTCCCATGTCCCAGCCGTAGAATCTACGATGGCATAGAAAGTAGTGTTACCGTTTCCAATAACCGAAAAAGACTGGAAACCGCTTGCCGCACCAGCAAGCGTTAAAGCTCCAGTACCAGCAGTTACGCTGGTTTCTTTTACCCTGTCTTTAAGAACCAGCGCCATTAGCGGCCCCTATTAAACAGCGTCGAGGCTGAAGGTGTAGGTCACATTCAATGTGTCGCCAGACACCACAACACGATCACCGGGGGACTGGAAGTCAGAGGCGGAGAACAAAATGCCTGAAGTGCCGGTAGCCACACTTGCCAAGAAAGCACCAGCAACAGTGCCGCCAGCACCAGAAATGACAAACGAAGCAGGAGATGCGCTGTTGTCGATGACGGATGGGTCAGCCGTGGTAGCTGTACCAAACGTGGCGGTCTTGCGGTTGCCGGTGTAGTTGGTGAACTCTGTCCATGCTTTAGATGCAAGCGTGTCTGTGGCTGCAATCGTGGTGCCCGATCCCGGCCCAGTAATCAAACCCAGATACCAAACAGTCGTCTGCGTGGCCGCATCCAAATAGGCTGCAACCATATCTTGAAGACCTTGATTGACCACGAGGTTGCTGGACTCTTCCGCCCACTTTACCTTGCCGTCGGCCCCTACACACTCTACGCGATAAACACCACCAGCCCGCGCTTTAGCAACGGGGCGAGTGCCAGCAATCATGCCAGCGGTCACGGTGTCGGTGGATTTTGCCAATTCTTTGGACATGATGACTCCTTAAACAAGTCGAATTAAAGCAGAAGTCGCGGTGTTTGCGGGCATCTGCACGGTGAAAGATGTGGTTGAGGTTTTGTCAGACCCAAAGTCCAACACGCAGACAGCGCCATTATCCCCAGCTTTATAGATCAGAGCACCACGAGCGGTGATGGCCCCCGTCCACGCTGGAGATGAAAAGTTGACGTACGTGGTGCTGCCTGTTGATGTGGTTTGGCTTGCGATGGTGGCAGTGACGATCTGCCCGCCCGGATTGTAATTTCCGCCTGTCGCTTCACCTGCCGGGTCATAAGCCGTAGTTGTGGAATCCAGCGTAGCCGCGTTGGTGTACAGCGCCAGCCGAAACGTATCCGTGGCAAAGTTGATCGTGCCGTTGACAAGGCCCGACCGCAGCGTGTTGCAGGAGTAGTTGCCCGTAAAGGCCATCACCGGACCCCGTTATTCTGGGGCAGGGGCATGACCCTTGCCTGCCCGTTGCGGTACGCATCGCTGCGCTCCAGACCATCACCCAGACGTTGAGCCAGAGCAAGCGCCTCTTTGTACTTGCCATCGTACAGCGCCATCATGTCTTGCTCACCCTTCATGAAGGTGTACGCCTCTACCAGCGAGCCGTAGAGCAACACTGAGTCAAAGTTGTCGCCCAACCAAGTCTGACCATCAGCAGCTACCGTGATCGACTCGGGGTAATAATAGTAATGCAACTCAACACTGTACACCGCATCAGGTGTAGGACCAAGGATAAAAGACAACTCATCAGAGATTGTCACCCCTGATACCGTCGGCCCAAACAGCGCGTAGTACTTAGGGATGGCCGTGTCTGTGGGTTGTGGATACGCCTGCCGGATAAAGTTCACATCCTTGTTGAGCAGATACTCGTATGCCCCAGTACCATCAATAACGGCCATCGAATACACAGCCAAAAAATCACCCGGACAAGACAGGTATTTATTGTTGGTTGACGTTGAGCCAGTGACGTTCTTGCGCAGGGATGGGAACTGAACCGTGTTGTAGATGCGCTGCTCTGCCTGTTGAATGAAGACAGGGATATTCGCCACGAACTCCGTTTCGTAGTTCTGGGTGTAATCCTGAATCGCAGCAGACAACGCGGCGTAGTTCATGCCATCGGACCCCTTGCCATCACGCCCTTAGTGGCGCAGCCAGTTCCACGAATCTTGATACCGCTGGTTTTCATGGGCGGGTAATCTTGACTGCGGGTGTTGGCCACGTTCACATTGGCCTTGCGCATCGTCTCTTTGGCGGACTCTTCGCCCACCACAACAGATGCGACCTTCTTGGGCATTTTGCTTGTAGCCATGTCAGACCCCTTTTTGCTTGCGACCGGGCGATTTTTGGTTGGCAATCTTGGCCATGTTCCGCCCCATCTTGAGCATGTCGCTGTTGGTCTTACCGCCAGCACGCATCTTGGTCATGGGTTTGCCGGGGTGCATTGCAGCCTCGTGCTTGTGAACCGCCCGTGCGGCGGTCTTCTTGTCCTGCGCCAAGTCTTTCTTGTCCATAATCGACTCCTTACGTCGTTGCTACCGTTACTGTACCAAGGTTCACAGTTAAAACCAAGTTGTTTGGCGTCAGCGCAGCATCAAAAAAGCTTGAGCCACCAACCGGGTTCCAACCCCACTGAAAAATCCTACTACCCCCCGTGGCCGTGCCGTCTTCATCCGGGTCTGTGCCACTCGTATTCGATATCTGCAAGCCGCTGTTACCGCCCAGCCTGTATGTGATGTCTGGCCGGGGGTTGCGCACCGCCTGCGGGTCTTCAACCGGGTACATGCCAAGCTGAAGCTGTGGATGGTCGGGGTCCCAGCAAGCTGGGCAAACCAGCATGTTCACGTTCTTGGTCTTGAGCGTGTAAGTCTTGAGTTCCTTGAGCTTAAAGCGAAAGTTGCAGCGGTCACACTGCGCAATCGCATACTTGCCGGACGAAAAACGGTTGGGCATTAGAACGCCCCAGCAATGTACTGCCTGCGCGGCACAAACCGCACCGCCGCCTTCTCGTGGTCTTCCTGCGACGCCAAGTCCCAAGCCTCGTCGTACTGCTGTTTCAGGATGGGCAACCGCTCCATCGCACCCGGCACCTTGAGCGCCATGTAGTACGACAGCCCCGCCGTCATGCAGGGGATGAAGCGAAACGGCACGTCCATGACGTTGACACCGCCCCCGGCGTCCTGCACCCGGCGCATCCGCCAGTACACGAACTGGTACGTGGGGTTGCCCACAGTGCCCTGATCTGGCGTTGGCCAGACGGTAATGCGCGGGACGTTGTTGATGTAGACGGTGGTGCCCACGGATGGGGTTGTTTGAGTCGTGCCGTTCTGCGCCCGGAACACCCCGCCAAGCTGCGTGCTGTTGTTGATCCAGCCGTAGTAGATCGTCTCGGTGCCAATGTTGAGGTAACCCAGCGTTGGCAAGTTGGCCGTCGACGACAGCGTCAGGGTTTGGGCCCCGGTGTCTGCGCTCTGGTAAGTGTAGCCCGTGGGAGACACTTGGCCGTCCAACCGCTGCACCCAGAGCTGGATTGGCCGGGCTTGCGTCAGCTTGTTGGGGATCGTGGCATAGGTAGAAACACTAATACGCGTGATCGTCAGGTCGGCCTGATTGGACTGTTGGTTGGGCTGGGTGCGGATCACATGGTCGAGCAGGTCCACCGTGTCGTTGGGCAGTGCGTAGGTGTTGAGCCCTTGGATGAGCGGGATGGTGCCCTGCTCAAACGTCCACATGTTGACGCCACGGTTGGCCCAGTCTGCAAACATCAGGTTCAGGGAACGACGCGCCGTTTTGAGGTCGTAGCCCGTCCGCATCTCTGAGCCCACGCGCTCAAATGCCTCCTCGACAATCTCAGTCAGATCGAGGTTGAAACCTGCGGAACCGGATGTGGTTGCCATTACCTAAACCTTGCAGTTTTTGCCGCCACCTTGGGTGGCTGCTTCACGAATTGTTTCCCCGCAGCTTTGCCAGCACGTTTCGCACGTGTTGTCGCAGCGTATTCAGCAGGGCTGAGACTTTTAATCGCAGCGCTAGGAAGGTATCGCTCACCTGTTTCAGAAGATTTTTTACCACTTTTAGTTCTCCATTTTTGATCGCCCCAGTTTTTGAGGCTTTTCTGTGGGGCTTTCATATTAGTCTCTGTACCCGCCGCCTGCGGCCTTGTATTTTTTGGCAACAAGCTGGGCTTTTCTGGCTGACCATTCCCCAGCGCCTGTGCCCTGTACCGCAGCGGCTTTGACTTGACTGTAGATACGTTTGCGTAGTTCTGGTTTGGTGTAGTTGCCCGCAGCGTTGACCTTGGACTTTGCCTTGACGGGAAGTTTGGCGTTTGGCATAACGGTTCCTATCTTACGTGATTATTGGCTTGGGGGAGGTGTTTGGCCTCCTTGTATTTGCGCTTGACGTTGCAGCAGTAGTGCACTGATTGGGTCATCAGGGAACATAGCGGGATACATCAAGGGTATCTGTCCTCCTGCGTTGGAAGGCGCTTTTGGAGAAAGAGTAGGGAATCTAAAACCCTCGTCTCCCAGACCGCGAGTTGGAGGCGCGGGCGGCAGAGCCTTAAGCATTTGCTGGGCGGATGTTTCACGTGAAACAACCGGCAACTCCTCCCTGCCCTCAATTGGCAACTGCCTATCTTGCATTGCCAGTTGTGAGCTTGTCAAGCCAATATCTGCCATGAGTGCACGGGAAAGATATCCCGCAGACTGCACTTCACGTAAAAGTAATTTTACGTCATTTGCGTTTTTGGGATTGACTAAAGCCTTTGCTACGTCGGGATCAGTAAGTGCGCGGACCAACATTTTATTTTGTAGATCTTCTTCCATGGCAGAAAGCAAGCGCACGCCCAAAGTTATACCTGCACCTTGGGGAGAGATACGTCCACCCATGACATCACGCCCATAGGTCATCAATCCCGGAATTGACACCCCCAACATACGTTGAAATATTTGACTAGTGGATTCAAACCTTGGGTTCATCCCCGTAACGTTTTTAAGCGCTACATTGCGCTCTTGAATGTCAGCAAGTGCGGCTAGGTTCTTTAAGTGTGTCTCATCAAACACCACTTTTAAAGACTTGTTCGTTAGTTCCATAAATTTTTTTAGGGAACCACCTGTGAACGTGCCTTCTTTAGTAATATCAAACACAGCACGCCTTAGTGCCGCCAGCTTGTCGGGGTCTCCCTTTAAGACGTTCACAAGCTTAGTCATCTCAATCGGATTATTGAGCGCCTTCGTTAAAATAATTTCTTTGTCTGTTCCCGGACGAAGAACCGTTTTTAAGAAGTTATCAAACTCAAGGTCCTGAGCAACGATTTCTTGATCTTTTATTTCACCCAAACGGCGAGACACGCTGACTGCGGTGTCTGCTTCGTTTCGTAAAGTATCTTGGACCTGTTTGGGTAAGGCAGAAATAATGTTTTGGTTTTTTTGCAAAACATCATTGATTTTTTTCGGACTGATCAGACCATCTTTATCAAAGATGTTCTTGCCTTGCAACCAGTTCAATGTGCCCTTTTCTAGAAGATCTATTCCTAATTGATTGTTTCCAATTAGAGCGGACAGGTTCCGCACATCTTCTGCACTCTTGAAAGCAACAGCCAGCACTTGTTCATTAGGCGTGGCGTAACGGGTGGTCCCGCCTTCGTTTACTCTTCTTCCAAGGATCAATGGCAACCGCTGCTCATACACAATACGGTAGTCATCCATGACCATCTTCATTACTTCCCGTTCTTTCTTCAAACGGGGCACGTTGTTCAGGATCATTTTCTCAAAGTCGTCAAAGACTTTGTTCCCTAACTTGAGGTACTGATCAGCATCTATTATGCGAGTTGCACGCTTGCCTGCAAGCACTGAATTATGCTTGTCTAAGGCTTGGTTGCGAAAACGTGCTGCGGCTTCCAAGTAGTCAACAGCTTCCGGAATATTCATATCCACGGTGTTATTTGCAGCAGCAATTCGTCTTGCATCTTCTGCAATTGTTTTTGGGTTAAAACTTAGAGTTTCATTACCCAATCGAATTCTGACTTCTCCCGTTTCTGGAATAATAAGTGATCCAAAACCGGATTCTGCCTCTAGACGTGCTTTTTCTGCCTTTGTTAAGGGAACGCCTTTTTGTTGACTCTTTGTCAACAACTTCGCTAAGCCCTTAATATTATTTAAGGTTTCTAGTTCTTTCGCTACTGTTTCTGGTGCAGCCCCTGTTTCCGCCACCATTTTAATACGTGCCATGATGGGAGAGTTATTTAACTGTTCGTCAATTTTGTTACTTAGTAAATCATCAACAAGCGTTCTCTCCATTTCGTCACGGGCCTTGATCTTTGCCGTGACGTTCCTGCGCAACGTGTTCAAGGGTTCTGATTTTGCGATGAAGTTACGCATTTCAGTGGACATTGTTGTGCGGCCCTTGAGCAACTTGTCGTAGTAGTCAAGCAAGTCCACGGCGGGCTGTTCCACATTAGACGCAGGAAACAAGGATTGACCCTTTTCATCACGCACAGGAATAGGCAACCCGGTTTTATCTGTACCTTGACCAAGACCCAATCGGCTCAAAATCTTTTTACCCATGTTTACGTCAAGCTCAGTCTCAGCTTGAAGAATCCCACGCAGCTCCCCGTTTAACTTGTCCGGATTGAGAGGACCATAAAATATGCTTAAACGATCAATCTCTTCTTGCGTAACATCTTTGCGATTAGCCGCAAACGAGTCAAACAACTCTTGACGTTGTTTTTGAACTTGACTCAAGGCTGCTTGCAACTCCATGTTTGCCTCAGGAGTTAGATTGTCATAAAGCGACGCAAGAGCAGACTCGTTCTTTGCCACTTGTTCTCGAAACATTTGCTGGGCCGGGCTATTTGCAGGCAGACTTGATATGGCTTTTTCCATCTTAGCTATCAAGGCGGGGTCCATTACCTGCTCAACAATGTTTGCTTTGTAACCAGCAGCCGCTAGTTGCGGATAGTCATTCAGTATCTGATTTAACGTGGCCACAGCTTCCCTGCCCTCTGGCGTGTCCGCAGAGGCCCCCAAGGACTCTCTTAGTTTTTCACTGGCCCTTGCAGCAAGTACCTTGGGTGCAATAGGTATTCTTGAACCAAGATCAGCAAGTGCATCTTGCTCTAAGCCACCCAAAGAAGCATCTAAATCCTGAGATTTCTTTTTACCAAATTTATATGCGCGAGCCGCTGGGCTAAGCGTTGCAAGAGCTAAGGGCCCTCCGATCAAAGCTGCCGTGGGCATGTAAGTTTTAAAAAACTGTTTGCGCTCAGGATCGTCGTCAGACATGTTTTCTTCTACTGCCTGCGCCAATGTTTCGTGGGCCGCGCCAAACGCAGCGTCCATCGCAAACGCTTGCTTAGGATTCTTTTTAATAAAATCAAGCGTGTCGTTTGTGATTGCTTTTAAAACACTGTCATCTGCCTTTGTTGCAAGAGAGGCAGCAGATCGGCCCCTTGCTATAAACGATAGCACGCCTGTGGGCAACAAGCCGCCGCCAATTCCTTCTCCGATGGCCCGTGCATAACGCTCTTGTTCATTACGAGGAGCGGTCTCTTCTCGATTAAAGATTTTTGTTAGGGTCGTAACGTTTTTTTCGTCCATGCCCAACGCGTTGCCAATTTTTTTAACAGCCAAATCAGGCAAAGCGAACAGCCCAGCATTAAACCCCCAAGTACCTTGTTTAATCAAACCCGTTACAGGGTCACTGACTGCTTCGTCAGGGCCCTTGGCTCTTGGGTCGCGTGCAACGGGAGCGCCCTCGGCTCTGCCTACGGGCCCTTTGGCGGTGCCGAAAAGATCAACCAAACGGCCTTGGGAATCTTCAACAATGTAGGATGCCATTTACTGCCCTCTAGGAGTAAAAAGATTTATCACGGGAGTATCCACTACTTCCCCAGTGGGCTTACGTATGTAAATCTTGGCTTTAGGATCATCAACTGATCCAAACTGGACCTTTAGATAATTCAACATTTGTTGTTGTTTCTCCGGATCTGAAGGAATTACAAATGGATCATTTTTTGTCCCTGTAGGCGGAGTGCTTACAACAATGTTGCGGTCGCCAATACCTAACTGCGTGGCATACGCGTAGTATTCATTGAGATAAGCGGTTTTTATTGTTCCAAAAACTTTTGCAGCAAGCTCTGGGTTCTTTAGCAAAGCCGCAGGATCTTGAATGGCCTTTATATTTTCCCGTGCCCATTTTTCACCTTGCACAGAAAGTCTTCCGCCCACGTCCGCATTACCCCTAGTAATGTCACTAAATACGGTACTAAGAGTAGCAATGGTGCCTGCTTGATCTACATCTGGGCGCAAGACAAAATCAGGGACCAGTGGAACAACCACGTTGTTTGCAAGATTAGTTACAAAGGTTCCCGGACTAAACGCATTCGTTACTTGGCTCAAGCCCGTGTCTACTTTTGCAATCAGGCCCGAAAGCAGGTTCATTTTTTCTTCTATTTCTTCCCGTTTCTTTAAGCTCTTTGAAGTAACGGTTGTGGCCTTGCCCATGTCTTTTGCAAAGGGATTGACTGGCGTAAAGTTGTTGACCAACATGGGATTTTCTGCAATTTCCTTGTAGTCGTCAGAGTTAGGATCAATAAAGAATCCTTTATAGTTTCCTAACTTATCTTTCCCAATACGACCACCTG
>Ga0208975_1000846_pt1 | contig 13911 bp, 18 predicted proteins | sample GreLakmeER78MSRF_FD_187700 | JGI IMG/M metagenome (GOLD analysis project Ga0208975, IMG submission 187700) | Freshwater lentic microbial communities from great Laurentian Lakes, MI, USA - Great Lakes metaG ER78MSRF (SPAdes) | ecosystem: Environmental > Aquatic > Freshwater > Lake | place: Great... | reverse complement strand
CTGCGTTGGGGTCGCTCACAGGGATGATGTCTACATGGTCGTAGTCAGCAGCCTTGGCTTTACGCGGTGCGTCGATGGGGTCGTAGTTGTACGAAGGGTCTGTGTAGTCGCGGATGATTGCGGCCAGCAGACGCAGTTCTTGTTTGAACGTGTAGTGCAGACGGGCTTGCACGGCGCTCATGACTTTGAGCTGGCGCTCCAAAAGAGCCAGTGTGGTGCCCACGGGCGCTTGGGCAGACATGTCCGACACCTTCATGTCGGCAGTGGCGGCAAACCTGCGGCCTTCCTCCACGATCTTGTCCATCAACCCAGCCAACACCATGCTTGGTTCTTTGTATGGCAGAGGCAGGATGCTGTCTCTCAGTGCACCCGAGCCAATATCTACGTCGCGCCATTCTCCGGGTGCGATTGGTGTGTCGTCACCTTTGATGCGCATGCCACGGGATTTGAGTCCCCCGGGGAGGTTTGAGAGAGTACCCGCGTCAATAAGCTGGCGCATGAGACTCGTGGCAGATTTGGCATACCCTCCAATGAGATGGAATAAGCCGAAGCCGTACGCTCCAAAACCCGGAATGTATTGGTAGTGAACAAAGTGCTGTCGTTTAAGTTCAAGTGGATCTTCCTGTTCCCAGTTTCTACGGATGGCCAGAACATCGTTCGAGCCTTTTATTAGGGTAACTACGTATGGTCTTGTAATACCTGTCGGCTCGCCATCGTCGTCTTTAAGTTCGTCGCCTTTGAGCACCAAGTCAACATGGCACTCATACAGCGTGTAACGGTCGTCGTTCAGGTCAGAGAACCCAGTCTCTTTGTCTTTGGCTTTCTTGATGTTGTCTTGGTCTTTGCTGGGATCAGGCAACTCAATGTCGCGGTAAAAACCTGCCTGTTGCAGCTTGATGATCTCGTTCTTGGTTTTGCGCATGACGTGCGTCAAGCGGTAGCAAGTGTCCAAGTCTGTCGTGCCGTACGGCAAGATGATATCTTCTGCCGGTATGAATATAGATACCTGACGGCCAATGTTGGGGTCGTAGTACACCTTCTTGAACGCCGAGCCAGTGGCTGGCAAGCTCCACAGCATGCGCTCATGCTCGGGGCGGAACTCACGCATCACCTCTGTCAACTCGTAGTTCATGTCTTCTTGGACACGTACAGCGGCTTCTTGTTTCTCAGGCGTTTCCTTGCCCAGAATTTTTGTACGCACCGGGCCTTGGGCTGGGAATGTCTCGGTGATGGTCTCTGACTGGAAGCGCACCACGGCTTCGGTAATCATGGGGTGGAACACGCCAGACGCTCCGTTCCACGGCTCCGTGCGCTCTTCGTACTGAAGGCCCAACAGTTTCAAACCTTCGGTGTAGGCTTTCTCCCAGTCCTTGCGCGAATTCTTATCCTGCTCAATGTCACCGGCCAAGTCACCGGCCATCGACATGATGTCATCTTCGTCCAGCGTGTCGGCCAAGTTCTCGTTGAACTTGTCATCTTCTCCGGGAACAATGCTCAGTTCCAAATCGCCAATTTCAATGTTGACCGCTTCTGGATCAACGATCTCGATCTCAATCGGTTCTTCGTCTTGCGCCAGCTCCCCGATACCTTGGGGCTGTTGAAACAGGGCTTTATCTATATTGGTGGCCATCATTTATCCTCAGTAGTACGCCGCCACGCGGCGCTTGAAAAATCGGGGTTCATCTGGCTCATCCGTGTCAATCCTGATGAAGCCGCCTTGTCTGACTCGAAGCAGTGCTTGGGTGGTCGTGTCCACATAGTCATCGTTCTCCCCCACAGGGAAAGCCGCGACTTCCTCAATCACTTCGCGTGCCCAGCGTGTGTCCGGTGCCCATACCAAGCCAGACGCAAACATGTCGGCCACGGCGTTGACACGCACCATCTTATCGTTTCCACGGCTGGGTGTAAATTCTTGTACAGGGATGCCCATCGCCCGAAGCTCTTGGATCAACGGGCCACCAGCGGCTTTCTTCTCCACGATGAACGCATCAGGCTCCCACTCCGTCCAATGTTTGAAGGCCGATTGTTTGAGTTCAGGGAACGGCATCCTGTCTTTGAACGCGTCCAGCAGTATGACCTGCGCTTTGCTATTCTCTTCCTCGTTGTAGAACACGCCCCACGTTGTGCATGCGCTGTAGTCAGATGTGCTCTTTGTCTCGTGCGCCGTATCCCAGCTCTGGATGATGTACTCACAGTCAGGCGGTGTGTCGCTTGGCCAGATGCGCCAGTGCTTTCTGCTGATGATGGCAGCGGTGTCCGAGGTAGGCTGCTGCATGTACTGCGCGTTCCAGTACCGAGGATCCATTGAGGACTTGGCACTGAGCAACGCCTCCAGCGGCCACTGTTCTGGCCAGAGTGACTTCTCGTTATCCATGTTCTCATTCAGTATGGCGGGCAGCTCCACAATCTCCCACTGAGGTGAGTCCGGGTTATTGACTTGATACTGGATAAGCCTGCCAGTCAAGTCCAGCGGCCCCCAACGTGTCATAACAACAATGATTCCTCCTCCCGGCATCAATCGCTGCAACGGGCCAGTCTGAAACCAAGACCATGCGGTGTCAAACGCTAGACGACTGTTTGCCTTTACATCCTGCTCCGAATGCGGATCATCAATAACGAAAAGGTCAGCGCCGCGTCCAGCAAGTGCACCGCCGACACCGGCTGCGTAGTACTGTCCGCCCGCTGCTGTGCTCCACTTACCTGCTGCTTTTTGGTCGTCTGCCACAAGTGTTTGAGGGAAGAGTTCATGATAGTTCTCATCGTTAATTAAGTTTCTGACTCTGCGCCCGAAGTCCTCAGACAACGAGGCGGTGTGCGTTCCCATGATGATTTTTTTATTAGGGAAATTACCTAGAAAGAACGCGGGGAACAAATATGAGCTGAACTCCGACTTACCCATACGTGGGGCAATGTTGATGATGACGCGCTTCTTTTTACCGTCAACCACATCCTGAAATATCTTGGCCAGCTTCCTATGGTGTGGCCCAACCTTGAACCCGGGGTAAACGTGCTGGGCAAACTTAATCATGTCCGTGCGACCGGCCACCAGTTTGTAACGTTTTTCACGTTCCTCCAACACGTCCATCAACTCCACCTTCTCTCTTAGGGACATGGTAGGGAGGGCTTTTTGGATTGCCTGAATTTCAGTCGGGCTGAGCGTCAGGTTGCTGAGTTTCATTAGGTGGTTCGTTTATTTCGATGTCTTCCACAACGTCCATATCCTGCACGCCCATGAAGGCGGCAAGCTTGTCCTTGAGTTTCTTGTCGATCTCTTCGTCAGTCAGGTCTGTCTTCTTGACTTCGATCTTGTCGGTGAACAGCCCGACTTCGGTGACCTTGCCAAGCAGGCCCAAGGCTTTCAGTCGGATGTTGGCGTTGGGGGATTGGGTTTCCTCAAACAGCTTGGCCACCGTGTACCCACGTAGTTCTTTGGCCATCTGTACAAATTCCCAGTCATATGCTGTCAACATGCCTGTAATGTGGCGCACAGCGGCGGGGGTCTTTAATTGGAGCAGTCTGGTTTTCTGTTCTTCAGAGTCTTGGTCGGCGATCACCACTTTGAAAGCGTCGCGGGCCGCGTGGGTCTGGGCTTCGTAACTTATCTGGTCATCCGGCGTGACACCCAACTCATCCAGTAACTCTGCCGTGGCTATTTGCGCCGACAGTAAATCCGCTGACGATACAGCTGCAATACTTACAAAATCGTCCAGACCGGCGTCGTCTGGGGAAAACTGCACCAAATGCTCCAACATTTTTATAGCTGTGTTTTTTCACAGGGTTGTTGCGCGTTGGAGTGCAGTGTACACTTATTTCCAGCAGTTGCGCAAGCACTTGCTCTCTCCTCAGTTGTGACCCAACTGTTAACACCCCTCGTCAGCAATGTCGGGGGGTTTTTTTATGGGTGTTGCTGTCCAACGTTTGACAAAGGTTGTTTGGAATTTTTATAAAATTTATGGGGTATTAAGTATTACAGAAGTGCTGAGAATCGGAGGGGAATAGTGTTCACACAACGACGCATGCCTTGCTGACATATGGGGTCATGGGGGTACGGTGGGGTCTAAGGTATTCACATTTTTCATGTCAAGGGTATTGCCAAACCTGTTTGTGCTATAATAGATTTATCGATTGGGGGAACTCAGTCGTTCTGTCGCCCCGCCAGTTGCGGGGTTTTTCTTTTGGAGAGCTATCTATGAAACTCGCAACAGCAATCAATGCAAACACCTATCGTGCAATCGTTCCTACCCTGAAACTCGCAGACATCTCGTCTGCCAGTCTGCTCGACACCTTGCTCGCCAATGGTGTAGGCACACGCAAGGACGCTGTGCCTTATGTCGTGTTCTATGTGACGCAACTGCCCAAGGTCACACGCAAGCCTTACGAGGGACAGCGTGGCTGGACATTCGGGCGAGGTACTGCCGAGCAAAGACGCACCGACAGGATTCTCGACAACATCTTTGTGGATGTCGAGGCAGACGCAAAGAAACCAAAGACAAGCAAGAAGAAGGACAAGGTTGCTCGCCTTGTGACAGCGTATCAGGCAATGACTGCGGCTGAGAAGCGTCGCTTCTTGGCTGCAATCTGAAACTCGCAGACATCTTGTCTGCGAGTTTTTTCAAAGCGGTGTGGATGTCTCGTCCCACCGCTGTTCTTTTCTTTGTCAATCAACTTAACTGGAAAGCATCATGACACAACACTACCTAAGACTCATCACCCTTCAAGACTACTGTTTCCGCACGAACAAACGCCGTTGGGCTAAAGCCATTGGTGAAGAACTCAAAGCGTTCTTGCTCGACAACCCATCCTTCCGCAACTACTAAACCCAAGGAAAGCATCATGACTAAAGCTCAACTCAAAGAAATCCGTCAAATCCTTGCGCACGAATACCGCATGGCTATTGCCTGCAAGCGCACATTCTCTCCCGTCTGGTATCTGTTTGTCTGAAAGGAAGCCCAATGAAACCCGAAATCAAATCCAAACTCAGCGCCCTCAAGGCGCAACTCAAAGCCGATGAGGAACTCAGGCGCAAAGACCCAAGGCGTGCCGAAGCCTTGCGACAGGCAAGGTGGAAAGAGGAGTGGCACACCATAAAGAACCAATGCACACAACTCAAACTCCTCTGACAACAGGCAAACTGGCAGACATCGTGTCTGCCAGTTCAAAAAATAACAAAAAGCTGCATGAACATACAGTAACTACTCCTTCTACTGTGTTTATATACAGTAGTGGGTATCATACCCACCATTCTGCGCAACTGGACACACTACTGGGTGCGCAATTCTTCCAGCGTTGGCGGGGCTTCAAGCAATGTCCAGCCCACAATACCTATATATATATAAGAGATTAAAAGATAGATATATATATATACGGGCAAGTGGGTGTGGTTTGCTTTGAAAAAAAGAAAAAAGGTTTGTGTTCTCTGGAAACTGGGTAGGTATGTGGGGATGATGCACTACAATCCTCGATGTTTACTGGTAAAACACCGCACCCACTAGAGTGTCCAAGTACGCAGAATGGTGGGTATCGTCGAGCAACAAGTGGGTATCTCCCACTAAAATGAAAGGTCTTTCTCATGCAAAAGGACTACAAAAAATGTGCCAAATGTGGGGTAGACAAGCCCCTTGCACAATTCAAACGCCGACTGTCTCGTGCCCAAATGCAAGCACGGGGTATGAAAGGTGAGGTACTCATGACCATCAGCTCAAAGAACTGCAAGGACTGCCAACCCAAGCGCACACCCCCACGCAAGCAGACACCCAAGCAACTGCACAACATGATGGTGAGTGGTGACATAAGCGAGGTGAAGGCGAAGCTGATACTGGACGAACGCAAACGCATGGCGCGGCTCATCATGAGCAAGGCGAGATACGAAGCGTGGGTTGACCAATGGCGCAGACAACTCAAAGAAACCCTTGCACCCATGACATATGAAATCAGAAAGATAAATGCACAGCTACGCTACGCCCATGAGGCGGGCAACGATGTGTATGCAGGGCTGTTGGATAAGTATGTGCGGGTGCTGAAGAAAGAGATGGGGCGCATCATGCTCGACTTTGAGGCAGACCCGCACAAGTACAAAAGGATTAAGAAAGATTGGTGGGACTTGGTGTCCGACTTCGGAGTCGAGTCCTTGCGTGACAGATGGATGAGCATAGGAAAGGAGGAGAAGGAACGCATGAAAGTGCCCGAGCTGTTGGCTCGGCGTAAGTAACTGGCAGACATGGTGTCTGCCAGTTTGTACAAACAACTTTGGGAGAAATGAAATGGACAAGAAAACACTAACGCTGACAAGCCTAGTAGCCACATGGAGTGATGGCAAGACCGAGGACTTGTGCAAGGTACTGCCCGAGTATTTGCGGGACGAGTTGAACATTTACTTTGCTGAGTTGGAAGACCTGCGCCTTGAGCATGACGCAGGTATGCGTGACGAACCCTACACATTCGAGGACTTATTCAACGAACACAACAAGGGAGAAGCAGAATGAAAGTCAGACAGATACGCCAAAGGGCGAAGACGCACTACATATCAGAGGCGGGCTTTAAGTTCTTGCGTGGTGGCATAGGCAAACGGTGCCGCACATACGAGGCAGGGTGCGCTGTCTGTGATGAGTGGCGGTTCCGTGATGAGCATGGGCGGTTCGTCTACAACTTTGCAGAACTGCGGGACTTTATGAGAATAACTGAGGGAGAAGCAGAATGAATGGCGACAACCCGCGTGTGCTTTGTCAGGACTGCTACACGCCCTTGTTCCGATGGTTCTTATCCCGCATCGACTGGGTGCGGATTCTTAAACAACAAACAAAGGAGAGCAAATGACACGCCCAACATTCACCCCAATACGCATAGCCTTTGTGGGTGCGTACCTGACAGCGTTCGTCGTTGTGCTACTCGATGTGTTCGTGTGGCGTGTGCACACCATGTGCTACCTGTGAGCCGAGGTACATCGGGAACACTCATACCTCTTTTTCGTAGAAAAACTCGCAGACATGGTGTCTGCCAGTTGCGTCGTTGGTGCGCTTCACCAACATTTTAAAAAGGAAAGCAATAATGAATCAAATCACTCAACCAGAAACACAAGCGCTGGAACAAGCAACACAGCTCACCCCCGAGGTAGCCCCAACGCCTCAACCCAAGCAAACGCTTATCCACACCCTGCTTCACGCCATCAATGAGCACATTGATACACAAGTCAACGAGAAGGTCAGCGCCGTGCTCGAAGCTCATAGTGCTGTGAAGTACATCGACGAGTCGTTCAGAGAAACAATCGAAGAGATAGCGCTGGGGAAAGTGAACGAGCACGAAAATATTGAGAACCACCTGACCGAAGACGATGTAAGAGAGTTGATGGACGACAGGATTACTGAGCAAGTACGCAGAGAGGTGCGTGACATCGACATCAGTGACCAAGTGCACGACGCAATCACAGACTATGACTTCGATGACAAGTTTGATGCGTACGATGTTGACGACAAGATAGAGATGTACTTGGACAGCAACGACTATCCTGACGCAAGCCGTGTGGAGGAGATGATTATTGAAACTATGGAAGAGATACTTGACAAGAAACTGAAGGAGGCATTGAACAAAGTGATAGACGAGTATGTTGAGAAAGCAATACACAAAGAAATGGAGGAATGGAATGTACGAGTTGTATGGGACAGAAACCGTGGAATTTGAAGACCTATCACAACAAGCAAAGGACAACGCCATACGCCTGTATGGCGAACCGCCTGATGATTGGTACGAGTGTGTATACGAACGCTTCAAAGAAGAGGGCTTCGCTAAAGGTTTCAGCATTGATGAAATTCAATTCAGCGGGTTTTCTTCTCAAGGCGATGGTGCTTCGTGGACAGGGTGTGTACAACTCATGCCGTTCATTGAGCACTTCGTCACACACGAGCATCCTGAGTTCTCAAGGTACACAGTACTGGTCGAGCTTATACGCAATCAATGGGTAGAACCAACGATGGGCGTGCAACGCAAGTCGTTCTACTACAACCACTCAGGAACGATGAGCTACGAAGGCATCAAGTGCTTTGCATCTCTGGGTGAGGACAACGGCGATGTACTTGATTACGGCATCTTGCAAGGTGCGTCGGTGCATGAGTTAGACCAAGCAATCGACACCGAACGCTTGGTCTGTGAGCTTGAAGAGTTTGCGATTAGTCGGGCAAAAGAATACGCCGATGAAATCTATGACGCTTTGAGGCAGGAGTATGAGGGCTATACAAGTGAAGAATACTTTAAAGACCTCATATACATCAATGGTTGGAGATTCAACAACAAAGGGGAGATAGAAGATGGGGTATAGGTCAGATGTAGCGTATGTCATACGCTTTAACACAGTAGAGCAACGAGACGCATTCGTTGAGCTGGTCAAACACCGCAACGAAACACTTTGGACAGAAGCAATCGATGCTTGTGAAACAAAGTATGAGCAACCAATCATCACATTTGAAGTAGAGGATGTGAAATGGTATGCCGACTACGATGATGTGAAGGTACATCACCAAATGTTGGACTGGGCAGTCGAGCTATATGAGGGTGCAGGTTATCGCATCATCATGTTGGGTGAGGATGGTAGAGAAGACACGTACCAAGATGGTGTTACCGATGAGCTTTGGGACTACATCTACACATCGCACTCACTCAACACAGAGTTCCCCCGACTTAAAGAATCCGCAACAACACAGGAGTAAGCAACATGTTTGGAAACACAACAAGACACCTATCTTGGGTACGCAACTACACTGAAGCAACATCAGTGTTCAACAAGCGCGGCGCAGTACGCAGTAAGAAGTGGGCAGAGAACGAACGCCCATTGTACAAGACCTACCACCACTACCGCGTGGTCAAGCACCCCGAGTACTACGATGTCGTTCTGTACAACACAGTGATGGCAAGGTACCACGAACCCACGATGGTCGACGGCAAGAAACATGAACGCCGCTTGTACATGGGTGGCAACTCAGTTACCAGCAAAGACTTTATGTACCATGTCCTTGGCGTATCAAGAAGTAACACAACAGAGCTTGCTGATGGCACGAAAGTGGTGGCACCCATCTACAACAGGTCATCCTTACACAACGACGGCGTTAGCTTCAGCGCTGACTTCATATTCGTTGATGGGTTCCTTGACCCCGCGCATTCAGTCCACACACCACATCACAGAATGGTGTCGGGCAACGAGGACAAGACGGCACGCGCAGAGATACTCAAGAAGTTCGATAACTTCATCATGCTTGCACAGATGCGACTGCCTGAGTTTGTTGCAAGCGCAGAGCTGAGCAACGGCAAAGGTCGTCCGTGGGGCAGCGGTATGCAGACATACCACTATCGTGAAGCAGTCGAGGCAATAGCGCACTACGACCCACCACCGCAATCAATGGTTGATGATTTCTTTGAGATGTGTCAAGACGCGGTGAATGTGTTGGCATCCAAGCGTGCATACGACCAAAAGGGCTTCACGCTTGACTACGCATGGAGAAATAACCAGAACGACAGCATCGACAAACTGGACAAGCCCATCACCGCAGAAGACCTACGCAAAACGGTGTCGACCCGCATCCTCAAGGCGCTGGACTTGGACAAGAAGTCGGTCAAGCAGACTATTCCACAATTTGTTGTGGAGAAAGATTACCCGCGCAGTAATGTGCACTGGTAAAAACCCCTAGCAATCTAAGCCTGTCAAACCTTTGACAGGCATGCTAGAATTGTACAAACACTAAACAGGAGAAGCAAATGACTTTCGAGAAGATGACCCTCACCCAACGGGTTCAGGCTTGCAACATCGACTGCATGCGTGACCATCGGTTTGCATTGCTCAGCGGTGTGATATGTATGGGCAAGTCCGAGGTATCGGACAAGGTGCCTACCGCATCCACTAACGGGCGTGACAAGAAGTATGGTTCTACTTTCATCGCGCCACTCAACCGCAAGCAACTGCGCTACCTAGTACTGCATGAGAACTTCCATGTGGCACTCAAGCATTGTGTGTTGTATCGTGCAGAGATTAAGCGCATGCCTAAGCTCAGCAACATCGCGCAGGACTATGTGGTCAACGCACTCATCGAAGAGCTTGACCCCAACTTCACATTCGTTGAACGCCCCACACAAACGCTACTGATTGACCGCAAGTACTTCGGCTGGTCTTTCCCTCAGGTACTCAACGACCTCATCAAACAAGGACGCAAGGAACCCGAGGATGGCGAGGGCGGCAACAGCGATGACCACGGATACGATGAACCCATCGATGCACATGAGGATGGCGAGTTTGCCGATGATGAGAAAGAAAAGCTGGGCAAACAGATTGACGATGCCAATCGTCAAGGCGAGATGCTTGCTCGTAAGTTGGCGGGCAAAGGTGGTGGCGGGCGTGACATCTTCGGTCATGCCAAGGAACGCATGACTAACTGGATACCATCCATGCAAGACTGGCTTGTGTCTGTGTGTAGTGGTGACGAGAACTCACGCTTCTGTCCTCCCAACAAACGACTGCTTGCGTCTGGCTTCATCATGCCCTCACACTTCAACGAGACAGTCGGTGAGCTTATCCTTGCACCTGATACATCAGGCTCTATGTATCCGCACTATCGTCTGCTCTTTGGTGAGATTGCTCGTATGCTCTCGCAAGTAAAACCCGAGGCTGTTCGTATCTTGTGGTGGGACAACGAAGTGTGCGGTGACCAAGTGTTCAAGCCTGCTGACTATGAGCAGATTGCATCTCTCTTGAAACCTCAAGGCGGTGGTGGCACAACTCCACAAGTTGTTGTCGACTACATTCGTGAGCACAAGATAGATGCCAAAGCAATCGTGTGGCTAACCGATGGATACCTCGGTTGCGATACGCCTAGCACCCCGATGCCGTCTCTGTGGGGTGTGGTGGACAACGACTCGTTCGTTCCCACTCACGGCAAGGTCTTGCATATCAATCTTTAATCAACACAAAGGAAAGTAATCATGGATAAATACCTCTCTTCTTCTCAAGTCATTGACCTCATCTCTGCTGTGGGTCACAAGCGTACCGTCATCGTCGAGGGCGAGAACGGTATCGGCAAGACTGCGTTGTTCCATCAACTCAAGCGTCTGCCTAAGTTTGCCAATCACATTGCCGTTGACCCCATCGACTGCACTCAGTTGTCCGATGGCTCGGTGTGGATGCCTGACCTTGACCGTGAGAACGGCGTGTCGCGTGAGCTTCCCAATGAACGCTTCGGTGTATCCAAGACTAATCAGCGCGGCGTTAACGGTGGCAAACCTATCATGGCGTTCTTAGATGAGATAGCCAAGGCACCGCAGTTCATCAAGAATGTTCTTGCGCCTATCGTCTACGAGCAACGCGTTGGCAACTATCACTTCGTCGAGGGTAGCGTTGTCTTTGCCGCTACCAATCTTTCGGTCGAGGGTCTTGGCGATTCCATCCAAGCTCACCTACGCAATCGTCTTGTGTTCGTCAAGATGCGCAAGCCGACTGCTGTCGAGTGGGTGCGTTGGGCTACCGATGCGGGTGTCAGTCCGATGGTCATTGCATTCGTTGACAACAACCCAATGGTCATGGACTCGTTCCTCGACTACGAGAAGGGTGGCAAGTTTGAGGGTAAGACGCTGTCCAAAGACAACGCACACATCTTCAATCCCAAGTCTACACAACTCGCGTATGCAACGCCTCGTTCCCTCGTTGCCGCTGGTGACATCTTGGACGAGGGCATGCACACACTCGACGACGACACACTCGAGCATGCACTTATCGGTACTGTCGGTGTCGTTACTGCCGAGGCAATGGCATCGTTCGTTCGCTTCGGTCGTGACATCTGTGACTATGCGCGTGTTATCGCTGACCCTGCCAAGGCACCGATGTCTGACAACCCAACCGCGCAGTTGATTCAAGTCTTCCAGTTTGTATCTCGTGCACAGACACGCGAAGAAGCTGAGGCAGTCACTGAGTATGTGTGGCGTATGCGTGCAGAGATGCAGTCAATCTTCTGCAATACCGTCGCTACATCTCAGCGTGTAGGTGTGTTCGCAACCATTGCCAACTTCGGCAAGATGTTGTCCGAGCACAAAATTTATTTCGGTAACAAGTAATCAATCAACCAAGGAGAGCACAACATGAACACATCAACTACACCCCGTTACAACATCGACACATGCGCGATGCTCGTTGAATTCAACGCCTCTGTCTGGACAGCACGCAAGCTGGACAGGACAACAACCGATGAGGTTGTAGCAACCAAGCACGCCGCCGCCAAGGATGCGGCGCGTGTCAACAAACACCTGCTTGCAGGTCGTACAGAGTTGGAGGTTATCCAGCAAGCTGTCGGTCGTGCGCGTCAGTATGTGTATGACAAGACCTCACCTTGGTCTGACTCTGGTCTGCGCTTGTTACCCAATACATCGTTCATATCTTTCACAGAAAAGCTGGACGACTTCGAGCATGAGTTCACTGCGATAGTCAAGTCATTCGTGGCAATCTATCCCTCGCTGATTACTGCGCAGGCTATGGCTCTGGGCGATATGTTCAAGAGAGATGACTACCCGAGTGCCAACGAAATCATGACCAAGTTTTCGTTTCGTGTTAACTACATGCCTGTGCCTACATCGGGTGACTTCCGCGTAGATGTGGGCAATGCCGCACAGGCTGAGTTGAAAGCCAAGCTCGACAAGCTGACACAAGAACGCATCGACCATGCAATGGCAGATGTGCGTGAACGCCTTGGCAGTCACCTCAAGCGTATGTCTGACCGACTGACAACTGACTATGTACAAGGTGAGGCGAAGCCCCGTCGCTTCCACGATACCTTGGTAGAAGGTGCGTTGGAGTTGTGTGACCTGACCAAGGCACTCAACATTGTGAACGACACCGCGTTGGAGACAGCGCGTCGTGACCTCGAACAAGTACTGGTTGGTGTCACACCAACTGAGCTACGCAAGAACGAGGCGGTGCGTCAAGATGTCAAGAAGAATGTTGACGCAATCTTAAGTAAATTCAGTTTCTAAGAGGAGGGAACACTCATGCAAAGAGAAACACAAATGAAAACAAACCAACTGACAGGAGCCGCCCTTGATTGGGCGGTGGTGAAGTGCGAGTGCGACATGCCCGCACCATTCAAGTCCATACCAGTCGTGCTCAACGGCACAGTGCGAGTTTTTCGTGGGGACATGGGTTTACACAGTGACCCTATTAGCCCATCAACCAACTGGGCACAAGGTGGGATGATTATTGAGAGGGAAAGCATTTTTATTGTGCGCGAAAAAGCGGGGCATATGGGGCGGCGATTGTGGGCGGCAACATTAGGGGCAAATAAAGCAGTCGGCATAGGGGAGGAATCAATAAAACTCTATCGGGATGCCTTTGTATGTGGCCCCACCCCCCTCATTGCAGCCATGCGTTGCTATGTTGCGTCCAAGATGGGTGATGAAGTCGAGATACCAACAGAGTTAACACAAGGAGAAGCAGCATGCCTGATTTAAAGACCGCGCTGTCCACTGCGCTTTCAACGTGGGAACAAGACGACAAACAAATTCAACAGGAGAAAAAAGTGAAAGCATTACCACAACAATTCACGCCAACCAACAACGTGACGCAAGAGACATTCAACTATGTCAAGAACAACCCAAACAAGACCAGCGGTGAGATACGCTCAGTACTTGTTGCAAGGGGGTTCAACGCAGGGTCGATAGGCTCGTTGCTTACGCAGTTCACAAAACAAAACCAGATGGTGAAAGACCACAACGGGAGGTATACCGTATGTATACCCAGTTACACACCGCTGAAGTCAACGAGACAGTTCAGAGCAGCGGGTAAGCGCATCAACAAGATTGTGAGTAAACCGAAGGCGGTGCCAAAGAGTGCTGGCATTGCCGCGCTGACACCTCAAAGTACCATAACAACTCAGTGGGATGCGGACACAATTA